>Ga0079098_1005754_pt1 | contig 17662 bp, 16 predicted proteins | sample ADurb_H2B_01_Slu_FD_74559 | JGI IMG/M metagenome (GOLD analysis project Ga0079098, IMG submission 74559) | Active sludge microbial communities from Illinois, USA, of municipal wastewater-treating anaerobic digesters - ADurb_H2B_01_SludgeMetaT... | ecosystem: Engineered > Bioreactor > Anaerobic >...
GCATAGGCACGGCAGCTTTTATTTTTTGTAAATAACAGAACAAAAGTTCTAAGGATTATGGTAAAATGTGAGTATGGATTTGTTTGATCATTCTCTGGAAGAACAGCTGAAGCAGCAAGCCCCATTAGCGGCTCGTATGCGTCCGCGGACGCTCGATGAAATCGTCGGGCAGGGTCACATCCTGGGGGAAGGCAGCTTGCTGAGGCGGGCAATCCAGGCTGATAGACTGTTTAGTTCGATCATCCTTTACGGACCTCCCGGAACCGGCAAGACCACCCTGGCACGCGTGATCGCCAACACCACGCAGGCGCATTTTGAGAGCCTGAGCGCCGTGCTGGCAGGGGTGGGGGATCTGCGCAAGGTAATTGAGGCTGCTACCGAAAGGCGACGTCTATATGGCACGCGCACCATCCTTTTCATCGACGAAGTCCACCGCTGGAACAAAGCCCAGCAGGACGCGCTTTTACCGCACGTTGAGAGCGGCCTGATCACCCTTATTGGCGCAACCACCGAGAACCCCTATTTCGACGTGATCAAGGCGTTGGTTAGCCGCTCGAGGATCTTCGAGCTCAAACCTCTTTCACAGGAGGATATTCTGACCCTCCTGAAGCGTGCCCTGGCGGACCCTTTGGTAGGTTACGGCAAACGCCAGGTAAAGGTGGACGAAGAAGCCTTGCAGCATCTGGCAGATGTGGCTGGCGGGGATGCCCGCAACGCGCTCAACGCACTGGAGTTGGCGGTGGAAACCACGCCGTCTGAGAACGGCCTCATTCACATTACGCTGGAAGTGGCCCAAGAATCCATTCAAAAACGTGCGATCCTTTACGATAAGACGGATGACCAGCACTACGACACGATTTCGGCATTCATTAAATCGGTCAGGGGCAGCGATCCGGACGCGGCGCTTTACTGGATGACCAAAATGCTATTGGCGGGAGAGGACCCGCGATTTATTCTCAGGCGGTTGATCGTCCTTGCCAGTGAGGATATTGGCATGGCTGACCCCAACGCGATCCTGGTGGCCAATGCTGCAGCGCAGAACTATGAATATATCGGTATGCCAGAAGGCTGGTACCCGATTGCTGAGGCTGTCATCTATCTGTCCACTGCGCCGAAGTCCAATTCCGTAGGAGCGTACTGGGAGATTCAGGAAGAGATCAATCAAAATGGGGCTGGCACGGTGCCGGTGCACCTGATGGATGCCAACCGCGACGCCAAGGGATTTGGGCACGGCGAGGGCTACAAGTATCCGCATTCTTTCGAGGGTCACTGGGTACCTCAGCAGTATCTGCCCGATGGGCTCATAGGCAGGCAGTTTTATCACCCCTCGGAGCAAGGGTATGAAGCCCAGGTAGCTGAGCGGCTGAAACGTTGGAGGGAAGAGCAGCTGAAGGCATTAGGCAAACCCAGCTCCGAAGAAAATCAGACTGTAGATTAGGCAGTTATTGATCTTGGTTTAGTTGGTTTTATTTCGTCCGGATACGCCTTGAGGACTTTGAAGTTTACTTTCTGTCATCAACACATTTTGAATTTTATTGACATTTACTCATTCAAGCGCTTAGTGAGGGTGCATATGAATTACGGAAAAGTGCTCATATTGGATAGGACGTCCAGTTCAGGAAAACCAGTACAGAGAACTTGCTGCAGAGCCTGTTTGAAGAATCGTATCTAAACGCGGGCATCGATAAATTTATCCGGCTGCTGTCCGAATGGTACCTGGATCGACCGCTTTGAGATCACGTGCGCGAGCTGGCAGCAGAAGCTGGTGAAAGGGGAAGCATTTTTTCTTTCTGATGCACAAGGTAATTCAGCCGCTGTCTATTGAGGGGCTGAATTTCATGAGGAGATCAGCCAACCTAGCTTACAACCGTTGGTGCTGCCGCCAAAAGACGGGATCTCAAGTGATCCCGTCCTATTTGAATATCTTTAGTTTAGTTGACAGCCGTATCGTCCGGGTAGTTGGCGAGGGCGTCGTCAATGCGGTCGAGTACATCGTCTGTGAGCATGTCCACGACATCAAGCGCTTTGAAGTTTTCTTCGAGCTGCTCCAGGCGGCTGGCACCGGTGATGACCGTGCTGACATTCGGATTCTTGAGCAACCAGGCAATGGACATCTGAGCCAGGCTCACACCCAGATCGTCCGCGATGAGGGCAAGGTTCTCAACTGCCTGCATGCGTGCAGGGTCGCTGAACATTTCCTTCAGCCATTCAAAGCCGGGCAGGTTGGCGCGCGTCCCTTCGGGGAAGACCCCGCCGCGGTACTTACCGCTGAGCATGCCCGATTTGAGAGGGCTCCAGGTGGTCGTGCCAAGCCCGAGCTTTTTGTACAAGATGGCATACTCTTCTTCAAAACGGCTGCGGTGCAACAGGTTGTACTCGGGTTGTTCCATGGTCGGGCCAATCAGATAGTTGTCTTCAGCGAATTTTGCCGCTTCCAGAATACGTTCAGCAGGCCACTCGGAAGTGCCCCAATAGAAAGCCTTGCCCTGTTGGATGACGTGGTTGAATGCCCTGACCGTCTCGCTGACAGGGGTCTCAAAATCCGGGCGATGCGCGAAGACGAGGTCCACATGATCGAGTTGAAAGTTTCGCAGTGAGCGATCCACACCTTCGACGATGTGTTTAAAGGACAAACCCTTTTCGGTGGGGGTTTGCCCACCCCAGAAGATCTTGGTGGAGACCACGAATTGCTCCCGTGGCCAACCGAGTTCCTTGAGCGCCTTGCCCATTACACGCTCAGCCTCGCCATGGGCGTAAGCTTCAGCGTTATCGAAGAAGTTGACGCCGTGATCCCAGGCAGCACTCATCAGCTTCTTAGCGAGCTCAAGGTCCACCTGGTTACCATAGGTTACCCAGGAACCGAAAGACAGTTCAGATAGTTTTAATCCAGATTTTCCTAAATTTCTATAGTTCATTTTTTACTCCTTTACTTAATTATATAGAAATGAAGTTGGGATGCAAATGGAGGTATAGGTAAGGGGCCAGGAACTGTGCTGACCCCCTCACAAGTGAACCCATTCAATGCATTGACGCATCGAATTTTGCATGATATTATTTCTACCTTGACGCCCCCATCGTCTAGTGGCCCAGGACGCGGCCCTCTCAAGGCCAAAACCAGGATTCGAATTCCTGTGGGGGCACTTTTTGTTTAACCGGAACTTCCATGAGCCAATCAAAGCCCCAATACAGTATCCCCTACCACGTTTACAGGTCAGACGCACGCTGCTGCGTTTTATGATACGAGGGTTGTTGAGGCTATTGACCCGCACAAAAATCGAGGGGCTTGAAAAAATTCCGAAGGAAGGCCCAGTCATCCTGGCAGGGAATCACGCTGCTTTCCTCGAGCCAGTACTGATGGCGGTGATCCCCAAACGGCTGGTGGAGCCGATCGGTGCGGGTGATTTACCTTTTGAAGGAATTCTAGACAAGTTAGTGAGCTATTATGGTTTCATTCCAGTTAACCGGGGTAATTTGGATAGAACGGGGGTGAATCAAGCGCTGGATGTGCTCAAGCAGGATGGTGTGATTGGCATTTTCCCGGAGGGCGGAGTTTGGGCACCGGGCAGGATGCCCCCTCAGATTGGCGTAGCACTGCTCAGTCAGCGCGCTGGCGCACCAGTGGTACCAATTGGTTTCAGCGGGCTGAAGGGATCCTTTCAGCAAGCCTTGCAGTTGAAGCATCCAAGGCTCCGGATGAGGATTGGCGAAGTAATCCCAGCCTTAGAAGCTTCTGATGGTGGCGTTAACAAAGACCAGCTGCTGGCATATTCCCGGCATGTACTGAACGCAATTTATGCGTTGATTTCGGAAGAGGAAAAGAGCCTTATACCCATGGAAGCTTACTATTCGCTCTCACTGAAAGTGGCAGGCAAGGAAATACCAGATCTGCCATGGGGGTCGGCGTTTGCCCGATTTTTACATTCCCCATTGCTGCTGGACAGCTTTAAGAAAAATCTGAAACTTCCGGTCGGGGGGCTTTATGAGCAGGATGGAATCGTGGATACAGCTGCCATGCAGACTGCTCTCAACGCGGTTATGGACTACCTGAAGGTCAACCCGGCGTTCTTTACTTACCGCTTTGGAATGGAAGAGGGGAATCGGGTGGCGGAAGGGACCCAGGAACTGCAATCCTTGCTCGATAAGGCAAATGCTGCAGGCAAGGTTGTCCGCCTGGACACCCATGAAGTCATTGCCTATAAAGACGGACGACTCGAAACGAGCGAAAGGCATTTCGTAATTGGTCCGGGTAACCATCCAGGTTAAGAAGCAGCAGGTTGAATGTCGCGTACATTCAGCTGCACCGTGCTGCGTCCGTTAAACTCATTGATCTCAAAGGTATAAGCAATATCCACATAATCAGGCAAGTTTTCATGCATGGCACCCTGCCGGAAAGCGATGGCGTCCAGTTGATTGCTGCCAGCCCCGAGCACGAGCTTGAGGTGTTCTCCCTTGCCGACTGTGTTCGCACGCAAGACGCGGATGTTGCGGCTGCAAAACAGCGCACTTGGGTTGAAAGCACCGGTGGGTTCCAGTTGTTCCACTGCATCAAGAATGCTTGGAAAGTGATCAGCTTGTAGTTTTTCAAGGGAGATTTCATAATCGATATGAAGCGCGGGCGTCAGATCCAGCCCTTTGAAGGATTCACGCGCGATGTCCATGAGGCGCTCCTGAAATGCCTGGGCATTTTCGGTACGCAAGGTGAGACCAGCTGCCATCGGGTGACCGCCATGCCTTACCAGCAAATCGGTGCATTGGTCCAGGGCGTGGTTGATATCGAATTCCGGGATCGAGCGGCAGGAAGCTTTAATAAGGTCGCCCTCCACCGAACCGATAATGGCGGGTTTGTAGTACGCCTCGGTCAGCCGCCCCGCAGCCAAACCCACAACACCCGCATTGTACTCAGACGAAGCAGAAAACAGCACCGGTACGTCCGGGTCTTGGGCTGCGATATTGAGCATGGCCGATTCGATGATCTGGTTGGTAATCTCTTTGCGGCTGGAGTTAAGAGAGTCGAGCTGCTGGGCAAGCCAACCAGCCTCAAAGGTATCCCGGCTGGTAAGCAGGCGGAAGGCATCCAAGGCACTCTCTATGCGCCCGGCAGCATTCAGTCGCGGACCGATGACAAAGCCAAGGTGCCCGGCATTGAATTTGGCAGGGTTAATAGAAGCTGCCTGGGCTAGTGAGAACAATCCCTGCCGCTTTGGCTGGCGCATCTGCGCAAGACCGCGTTTGACCAGAGAGCGATTTTCGCCGGTCAGCGGAGCCACGTCCACCACGGTGCCAATAGCTACCAGGTCGAGCCATTGGTTGAGATCAACCTCGGGATCTGGATGGGTCTGGAGCCAGGCTTCAGCCAGTTTATATGCCAAACCCACACCCGCGAGTTCCTTGTAGGGGTAGGGGTCGGCTGGCTGGTGGGGGTTGATCACGGCATCAGCCTGGGGGAGTTGATCACCTGGTTGGTGGTGATCGGTAACAATCACGCGCATACCCAGTTCTTTGGCCCGTTGCACTTCCTGCAGAGAGCGAATGCCACAATCGACAGTGATGAGTAGCTGCGTGCCTTCGGCTGCCAGCAGTTCGACTGCATCCAAATTTAGCCCGTAGCCTTCATCAAAGCGATTGGGGATGTAGACCCGTGGTTCATGACGAAGTTGGTTGAAGAATTCAAACAACAGAGAAGACGCGGTGACACCGTCGGTATCGTAATCGCCATAAATTGTAATGTTCTCGTCTGCCTGCAAAGCCTGTTCAATCACAGCCACCGCTTCACGCATGCCGAGCATCAGGAAGGGATCGGTTGAGGTGGGAGATTCGGTTCCCAGATAGGCGTGTGCAACCTCAGCAGTAGTAATTCCGCGGTTAAAGAGCAGCTGCCGCAGCAAAGGCGGATAGTCTCTGAGAGCGTGTTTGATGTCGTTTGGAATGAGGGGCGCGATAATCCAGCGTTTTTTTGGGGAGGTGTGCTTGGTTTCAGTCATTTGCTAATTGTACCTTGTGTTTCATTGGCATCTCCAAGAATTATGCATGTAGAATTAAACACAGATTAGCGAATGGAAAAGACTATGGAAAAGATACGATTCAATATCCAGCATGATGTCCAACAAGCCATGCATTTTGGTTTGCCGATTGTGGCCTTGGAATCGACGGTGATCACCCATGGTTTACCGCAGCCTGTAAACCTGCGGCTGGCGCAGGATATGGAGGCCACTGTGCGCGCCCAGGGTGCTACACCAGCCACCATTGCCCTGATGGATGGTTCGGTCAAGGTGGGGCTTAGCAGCGAGGAACTCGAACAGCTGGCAGGGGCTGTAAACCCGAATAAAGTCAGCCTGCGCGATTTTGGGTATGCCTTGGAGAAGCGCCTGACTGGGGGCACCACTGTGGCAGCCACCATGTTCGTGGCTGAGAAGGTGGGAATCAAGGTTTTTGCTACCGGTGGTATTGGTGGGGTGCACCGCAATGCGCCGTTTGATGTCTCGGCCGACCTGATGCAGCTTTCCCGCTGCCCAGTGCTGGTGGTCTGCGCCGGCGCCAAGGCAATCCTGGACTTGCCCGCTACCATGGAGTACCTGGAAACGCAGGGAGTGCCCGTTATCGGCTATCAAACCAACGATTTTCCAGCGTTCTACTCCACCTCCAGCGGCATGAAACTCAATTTGCGGGCTGATTCAGCGGAGGAAGTGGCAAAGATTGCTGAAACCCACTGGAGCCTGGGGCTGAAATCGGGTATTTTACTGGTGGTTCCTCCGCCGAAAGAGACGGCAATCCCCGCCAAAGAAGTAGAACTATGGGTCGAGGAAGCACTGCGCCAGGCTGAATTGAAGGGCATCCATGGTAACGCCACCACACCTTACTTACTGGCAAAGGTAAATGCTTTATCTGGTGGTCGCAGCATGGAAACCAACATCGCCCTCCTACTGAACAATGCAAAAGTGGCTGCACAGGTGGCGGGATTTATGCGCCCCAAGAGCAACCCGCAGCATTTCGTGCAGGAGATCTAAGCGCAAATTCTAAGGGGTATTGCTGGGGCGCGGAGTAGCAGTCGGTGAGGGGGTCACGGTCGGTAAGGGCGTCCTGGTCGGTGTCGGCGTGGCAGTCGGGCTGGGCGTGAAGGTGGGCGTGCGCGAGGGGGTAGGCGTGATGGTAGGAGTGCTGGTGGGGGGATTGCCCAATACGCGGAAATGACCGCTCGTGATCCACTGTTCCCCAATGAAAAACTGTAATTGGTAGCTCCCTGGCAGCCATTCGTCGGGCGGGAGCTCGAGCAGGGCTGCGCCATAGCCGCCACTGCCTCCCTGCCATGTTCCAGTGTTGTAGCGCACAATCTCCCCATCCCGCACCCAGATTTCAGTCCACTGCACGCCAGGATCCATCATGTTGTAACTGTAAGTCCCGTAGATTGTTTTGATTGGATTCTCAAATTCGATCGCGGGCTCAATGGGTTGCAAGTCCTCGTCAATTTCTCTTGAAAACTGGATCAGGCTGAAAGCAAAATCGGATTTTGGGGTAACAATTGACTCAAACGCCGTCGCAATATGCTCGGGGATGAAAGGTGTGCCAGTTACGGATGGTGTGCTGGTGAGCGTAGGGGTGAGCGTGATGGTGGGTGTGAGGGTGATGGTGGGGGTGAGCGTGATGGTAGGCGTCAGCGAGGGGGTAAGGGTGGGCGGAAAGTAGCGATAGGCGAAGCCTTCACCCCAGCGTAAGTTGGCATAAGCGAATGCAAGTAACAACAACACGCCGAGCAGCAAGCGGGCACCAAGCTCATACTGCTCGCGTTTCTTGAAGAAGAACGGCAGTTTTTTACCGATGCGGAAGGCGTTGCGCGCACGGAAAGCCAGCCAGATGGCTGCGATGGCTGCCATGATGCTGATCACAAAAACCGTGGAACGGATATCTACGTTCATTTTTTGGATTATAGCAGGGATTGAGGGGTTGAAAAACTTGGCGGACGTGTTTCAAGTAGAATCGCCTCTGAATAAATCTCTTTCAAATTGGGTTCATCGCTGCAAAGGAAAAAGAGTAGCTGAGATGGAAGACGTAATTAAGACTTACATTGCCAAAGCACCATTGGAGGTCCAGGATATCCTTCACCGCGTGAGGGAACTTGTGCTCGAGGTCGATCCGGAGCTGACCCAGACCCTCAGCTACCAGATGCCCACTTTCAAAAAACACGGTAAGCCGATCCTTTATTTTGCAGCTCATAAGAATCACCCGGGCATCTACCCAACGCCGCCAGCTGTTGCGCAATTCGCGGTGAGGCTTGCGGGCTATAAAACCAGCAAAGGTGCCATTTAAATCCCCTACTCCATGATGCTGAACGAAGAGCTTATTCAATATCTTTTGTGCTTCAATCTGGAGCGGCTAGAAAATCGTTAATCCTTGAAAATACAGGATTCAATCCCTGAAAATACAGGATGCTATCCTTGAAAATACAGGATTTGTCCTGGCGAAACACAAAGCGATAGACGGGTTGTGTTTAGTATTTCGCTAATTCTCCTCTATACGGCTCAGCAAAGAGGGCAGGAGTGCCGCCAGTATGCCAGAAGAGGACTTTTTCATCAGCTTTGAAGAATCCATGGCGGATGAGGTCAACCAAGCCGGCAGCAGCACGACCGGTGTAGACCGGATCGAGCAGGATCGCTTCCTGGCGTGCAAAAAGCAGTATAGCTTCCTTTTCTGCAGCAGTCAAAACGCCATACCCAGCCGAGCAATAAGCATCATTCACAAGGATTTCTTCGGGATAAAAGTGGGTTTCAAGTTGTAGTAACTCCGCGCCAGCATTCGCGATTCCCGCAATGGTTTCAGAAAGCTCCTGCGCAGGTTTATCTACACTGATACCCAGGATCTTTGCGCAGCTGCTTGTTTCGCGCGCGCCAAGTATCATACCTGCCTGTGTGCCGCCTGAAGAAGTAGCGAAAACGATCCAATCCGGGTTGAGACCTTGCTCGTGTAATTCATGCATAGCCTGGCGGTAACCCATGGCGCCGATAGCATTGGAGCCGCCGTAAGGGATAAGGTAAGGCTTGCGGTTCTGTGCTTCAGCGTGCTTTGTAACCTCCGCCAGCGCCCGGTCTCGCTGGTCTTTGGGTACAAAAATGACCTCCGCGCCACTGAGCAGATCCAAATATAAATTGCCCTGAGGCTGTCCTGGTTTTTCACATGCCAACACCAAGATACAACCCAGCCCAAGTCTGGCAGCGGCTGCTGCTACCTGACGGCAGTGATTGGACTGCACCGCGCCAGTGCTGATGAGGGTCTGGCAGCCTCTTGCCAGGGCATCAGCTGCGAGGTACTCGAGTTTGCGGGTCTTATTGCCGCCGAAGCCGAGCCCAGTCAGGTCATCACGTTTGATGAATAGCTGTGGACCGCCCAACATTTTTGAGAGAAGGGGCAGCGCTTCAATCGGGGTGGGTAATTGGGCAAGCTGAATACGCTCAGTCATTCAAGCTCCTTTTGTTGGCTTTCAATCCTCGCTGGCGCAGCAGGTTGAGGAGTTTGGGCAGGGTTTCGGTGTAGCGGCGGTACAACGCTGGGCGGGTGGTGTAATCCCAGGCCCCCAGGGTGCGGGTAATCGTCCCGTTGAAACCTTGCTTGAATCGGAAAACTCCCCACATGGAATCGCTCTCGTCAAAGACCTCAGGCGCGCCCCACATGTCGTAAGTGTGGCAGCCGAGGCGCTTAGCCAGGCGCATGGCTTCCCACTGCAGCAGGTGATTGGGCATCAACTCCCGGGCGTTTTCGGTGGACATACCGAACATGTAGCGCGCGGTTCCGTTGAAGTGGAAGAGGATTAACGCGGCGACCGGTTGAGTTTCAACCTCGGCGATCAAAATTTTTGCCATATCTGCTTCGATGAACCTGCGCCAGGTGTTCAGGTAGTAGTCTGGATGACGGATCACAAAACCGTCGCGTACAGCCGTCTCCGCATACATTTTATAGAGTACGGGCAGCTCGGCGACTTTTCCCTGCCTTACCTGAACGCCCTTGCGGGCTGCCAGGCGAATGTTGTAGCGCGTTTTTTGCTTCATCCCAGCCAGGAGGTCATCTTCGCTTTTTCTCAAATCAAGCAAGACAGTATTGCGGAACTGGATCTGATCTTGGGAATACTGCCAGCCGCGCCGCTTTAACTCATCTTGCAGCGCAAGACCCTGCGGAGCGGGAACTTCATCCTCTGTGCCTGGGATGCCCGTGCCCAGCAGCACGTCGGGGTCGATCTTGATGAAGATCGCTTTTTCCTGGCGGCAGATGTCCTGCAGTCCATCGAGCATGCGCGATACCGAATACTGGTCATCCCAGTTCAGAACCGGTCCTTTTGGAGCATAGAGCACACTGAATTTGACTCCAGCCAAAGAGACCTGGCGGCGTAAGATCAGTGCAAGCCCTTCAGGAGCCTGAGGATCGCTGCCTTCCTGAAAGTACATGGGGCTCCAGCCGTTTTGTTTCTTGGCTTCCGCCCATTGCGACGTTTGCAGGATATGCGCGTCGGGGAACTGCAGCAAAAGCTGGTTCCATTGCGGAATTTGGTCTGCTTCCAGCCTGATCATATTCAGTCTGCCATTCTTCCAGCCCGGATCTTCTGGTAGGCGCGATACAAAAGCGGCTGGTAGACTCGAATAAAAGCCGGCGCAGAGCGGACGACCTCACCACCAAAGCCGCGTTTGAAGCGATATACTCCCCAAAGCCCGTCGCGGCGCTGCGTGAACTGTTCTTCAAGCTCTTCTGCACTGGCGTCAGGGATTCCCCACAAGTCGTAAAGGGTGGCACCGTGGGCTTTGGACCAGCGCATGGCTTCCCATTGAAGCAGATAAGTGGGCATCAGGTTGCGGCTGGCGTCATCGGATGCACCGTAAAAATACCATGATCGCTCGCCTGAAAGAAATAGCATCAGATACGCCAGCGGCTGATCCTCGTGGAATGCGCCCAGCAAAACACAGGCTCCAGTCGGCGAGAAAATATCAAAAGCCTTCTGGTAATAGGAAATGTCATGCACAGCGAAACCGTCGCGTGAACCAGTGGTCTGCATCAGCTGATAAAAACCTTGAATGTCGTTGGTTTCCCTGACCACCACGCCTTTTTTCTCAGCCAAACGTATGTTGTAACGCGTTTTTTGCTTCATGCGCGCTAACAGCTCGTCTTCGTTGGCAGTGAGATCAACCAGGATCGTGTTGCGGGGTTGGATGGTGTGGGGTTCCACCGCAAAGCCCTGCATCTGTTCTGCAAGGTCTGCAGTGAGTTCGCTCTCTGCCAAATCGGGCTCCACCTGCAGGAAGACGGCCCGATGCTGTTTGCAGGCAGCATCAATTTGAGGCCATAAGGATGCCCAATCTTTACCAACGGGGCCTTTTGGCAGGTAGGCAAGGCTCAAGCCCAGTGGTAACCGGCGAAAGAGGACTTGAGCATAGGCGGTCGCGCTGCGAAAGACTTCAGGCTCCCAGCCAAACCCAGCCTTCAACTGCCCCCAGAGAGGGCTCTGGAGCAGATGCGGCGTAAGAGAAGATGGGTGGCGGGTATCGTTCATGAATTAGCGCCCTTTGAACCCCAAAACGGAGCCAACGGTGCGCAACAGAATATTGAGATCCATCCAGATCGATGCATGCTCGATGTAATACAGATCATATTGCAGTTTAATGGCAGTCTCTTCGATGGTTTCAGCATAGGGTTGGTGAATCTGTGCCCATCCGGTGATACCAGGTTTAACCAGCATACGCGCACGGTAGAAGGGTACTTCTTTTTGGAAAACCTGTACTAACTCAACGCGCTCGGACCGGGGTCCCACAAAGCTCATCTCTCCCCGCAAAACGTTGATGATTTGAGGAAGTTCATCCAGGTGAGATTTGCGCAGGAATTTGCCAATGCCGGTGATGCGGGGATCGTTGGTAGTAGTAACAAGTGCTTCTTTTTCCATGTCCGACCTGGATTTCATGGTGCGGAATTTGTAGATCATATAAGGCTTTCCACCTCTTCCCAGTCGTTTTTGGGTGAAGATGACAGGTCGACCAGAATCGATGAGGATCAGCAGAGCAATCAGAGGGAAAAGGAGCGCCAGGGCAACCAAGCCAACCAAACCAAGCAGCAGGTCCAGCAGACGCTTGGTAATGTGGTAAAAACCGCTGGTAGGCGCACGGTCGAGGAAGGCGCGGATGACCCAGTCCGATTCAAGCAGGTCGATGGGCACACGTCCCGAGAGGCTTTCGTAGGTTTCTGTCACGGTGGTCAGGTTGATGCCCTCTTCCTGGGCAGTCAGGATGCTTTGGAACATGCCGTGATTCATTTCATTGGAGATTGCCAGAATCAGGTCAGTGATTCCTTGATTGGCGATAATCTCAGCCATGCTTTCGTGATTGCCAAGGATTGGTGTACCCAGAATATTGGTGCCAAGTTTGGCAGGGTCATCATCGATTAATCCAATTAACTTGAAAGGCGGCGGATCGAGCTCGGAAATAACCTCCACCAGCGCGGTACCGGCTTTGCCTGCGCCAACAATCAGGACGCGTTGTTGCCTTGAAACGGAAGTGAAAGTGCGGATATAGATCAAGCGCCATAGGAGTGTCAGCAGTGTGGCGGTGACGATAAAAACCGCAACTCCCAGGCGAGGCAGTGAGTTCGGCTCGGCCGCGAAGTAGATCACCAGGTAGGCGATCACCGAAACCAGGAAAACCATGCCGATACCGCGTAGAGTCTGGCGCAAATTGGCGGATTTGCGCGTGTCGTAAGTGTCTACAAGCAGGATGATCCAAATCAAGGGTAACAAATAGAACCAGGCTGGAGCACGATACTTCAGGAATTCCGCCGAAAAACGATACCAGCTATCACCAGACGCCCAGACATAGAGGGAAATCACTAGGGCGATGGAAGCTACCAGGAGATCACCCAAAACTAAAATGAAACGCAGCTCTGAGGGCTTAAGGCGAAACTTGGTAGTGTGGTTTCCTGTAGTCTTTTTTGTCATTTATCCTTTTTAGCACTGAATACGCCGGCGAGAAAGCCAGCGCCCCAGGAAAAATGCATGGTAATAATGGCGAGTGGTACGCCGATCATCATGAGTATATCTCTTTTCGTAATTGCCATGTGGATACCAACGCCGAGGAGGATAAGAAGATACAGACCCGACGAGGCAGCGAAGAGATATAGGGAAGGCTTCCAGAAAAATCCTACCAGCAGTGTGGTGAGCAATCCCAGGAGAAACGCAGGCGGCAGGGCCTGACGCCAGCGCAAGGTTTCGGGGTAGCGCTTTAACATTTGGACTTTCCAATAGCCATATCCATAATACTGTTTTGATAGCGCCAGGAGGTTGGAGCGGGCGTAGTAGGTGCAGCGGATCTTTGGATCAAGCCAAATCTTGCCGCCAGATTGCAAAATGCGCGTGTTTAGCTCGTAGTCTTCATTTGCCAGTAGTGTCTCGTCAAAAAGCCCGATTTGCTCAAACAAATCTCTTTTGTATGAGCCATAGGGGACGGTATCAACGTAGGCGGCTTTATCCGTGAAACGGTAATGGGCATCCCCAACTGCCAGTGGATTGCCAGCCGCCGCGGCAATGGAACGCGCGATCCAGGAACCCTTTCCTGGTTGAATATCCCACACACCACCGACGTTCTGCGCGATATTTTTCTCAAGGGCATCCACGCAGAGAGCGACGTAGTCCGGGTTGGGGATGGAATGCGCGTCCATGCGCACGATTATTTCCCCACTGGAAGCCCGGATCGCGGCATTCAAGCCAGCTGGAATGATGCGCTGGGGGTTATCCACCACCAGTATGTCCAGATCGGCGTGATTATTCTTGAAGGATGCAATTTCCTCACGAGTGTGATCCTCCGAGAGACCATCCGCGATCACCACCTGCAGGAGTTCGTGGGGGTAGGTTTGACTGTAAATAGCATCCAAAACACTTTGGATGGTCTTCTCTTCATTCCTGCAGGGAATGATCACAGAAACGCTTGGGGGCATAGTTTTTCGAAGTACCCGGTTCTATCTACTGGCAGTCGCAGTCGCATTCATGCTGATGCGGCAGAACCGCAATCGCCTCGACCTCAACGATGCCTCCCTTTGGCAGGGCAGCCACCTGGATGGCTGAACGGGCTGAAAAATCGGAGGTGAAAAACTCAGCATAAATAGCATTCATTTCGGCAAATTGAGCCATATCGGTCAGAAAAACGGTAATCTTGACCACATGGTCAAGGCTGGAGCCGGCACATTCAAGGACAGATTTCAGATTGGTGAGGGCGGCACGTGTTTGGGCTTGAATGCCACCTTCCACGATTGTGCCGCTTGTGGGGTCAATTCCGAGCTGACCGCTGACGAAAACCAGGCAGCCAGTGGCGATAGCTACAGAATACGGTCCGATCGCCGCTGGGGCATTTGCGCAAGTGACAACTTCTCGTTTGCTGCAACAACTCATAATTACCTCTTTTCCGGATGTAGTGGAGGAATTATAACATTGCTCATCATGCTGACCTTACGGGGTGCGCTTGATGGGCGATTGGTAATTAATGGATTATCCAAAAAGAATGCAGAATTTAACTTTCGATTTCCCGGTCAGACCACAAATTTGAGTTGGTTGGTGAGTTGGTTGGCTTGACTTTTCCGGAGGCGTTTTATACTTGCCAGTCGCCAACGCCTTTCCAGCAGTGGTCAAGATGCTCTGCCAGGACGTCCTTGAGTTTGTATTTGATCGTCTGCCGAACTGCCATCATCAATGGTATTCCGCCGATCTGGTTTAGCCTTGCGCCGATTTGTTTGGCTTCGCGGTGGTGGCACTGAATGTCAAAGGGTCCTCCGGGTGTAAGCGAAAGAAAGTCGTCTGTGCGCCCGATCTCTACCAGCTCTTCAATCATCTTTTTGACCTCAGCTTTGTTATGTGGGTCCAGGGCGCGGATTTCAGGTTCACCAAATATGCGATTAAAAAGACTCATGAGGACTCCTTCCTACCCTTTTATTATACGGGATTTCAGAAAAAAGACCGGAGGAACACTCCGGTCAATCTATTAGTAGTGAATGATGGTGTCGCGAACCTTGCCCCACTTTAAGGCGTCAGCGATACCCTGCTCAATTGGGAGTTCTGCCTTCCAACCAAGCAGCCTGGCAGCTTTGTCGGCATTTGCATACGAGCCTGCCACGTCGCCCGGGCGTGGCGGCTGCAGAGAGACTGGAATCTTTTGGCCATAGACATCTTCGAAAGCCATCACAAACTCCTTCACCGTCACGCCCTTACCTGTGCCGAGGTTGATGACTGTGTAGGGGGCATCTTCTTCGCGACCCTGCTCGATAACGCTGTCGAATCGCTCCACTGCCTTGATGTGAGCCTGGGCGAGATCCCAGACGTGAATGTAATCGCGGATGCCAGAACCATCACGGGTAGGCCAGTCGACGCCGGTCAGGTTGAAGACGGGTTCACGTCCAAGAGCGACTTCTACCAACTTGCCGATCAGATGGCTGGGGTAGCGAATGTGCAGCCCCGTGCGCATTTTCGGGTCAGCCCCAATGGGGTTGAAGTAGCGCAAGGCGATGGCATTCAGTCCGTAGGCGCTGCAAAAATCCTTTAGCACCATTTCCATCATGTACTTAGTGCGGGAGTAGGGGCTGAGGGGGCGCAGGGGGGAGTCTTCGGTCACCATAAAACCCGGAACAACGTCGTAAACAGCGGCTGAGGAACTAAAGACAACCCGCTTCTGACCCAATTCAGCCAGGAGTTTGAAGAATTCCATCGATTTGACGACATTTTCTTTGTAGTACTCGTAGGGTTTTGCAACCGATTCTGGTACCACGATCAGGGCAGCGCAATGGATAGTTGCCTCAATGTCCGGGTGTTCGCTGAAAATCTGGCGCACCATTGCCCGGTCGGCAATATCAGCCTCATAGAAAATGCGATTTTTGGTGAATTCCCTGCGACCAGTTACCAGGGAGTCGAGCAAAATGGGTGTATGCCCTCCGTCGAGCAACGCCGAAGCGATCGTACTGCCGATATAGCCTGCTCCACCCGAAATCAACACTTTCATCCTAACTCCTTAATTCAATTCATGCTCTTTGGGGTAAGTCATCGGCTTTGAAGCGGTGACTTCCCTGACGCTCAGAAGAATTACAAAACCAATCAGCAAGAATGCTATTATAGACCCAATCCCCCAGTATTGACCGGCTTTTTCTGCTGCCAGCTCAGCCAGACCCTGGTTGAGGTAGTAAAGATACATGCGGTACGAAAGGGTGCCAAAGACCAATGGACCAATGAAGGTTGAGGTACGCCCTGCCACCGATAGAAAACCGTAAAACTCAGTAGTTTTACCTGAAGGGGCCAGTTGGCTGACCATTGTGCGGCTAACTGCCTGCGCGCCGGAGAGTGAGAAGCCTGCAAAGGCGCCAACGATGAAAAAGCCGAGAGTTGATTTGACAAAGAAAAGCGTGATCACCGAAGCGATCAGAATGATCAGAGAAATGAGGATAGCCCGTTTACTGGATTTTTCATCCGAAAGTCTGCCAAACGCAAGAGCCCCCAATGCGCCAGTAATGTGGATAATGATCACGAAAATGATCAACTGTACCTGGCCAAGCCCGAAAAGCGTGGCGCCAATGATGGCGGCGAAGTCCATCAGCATCATGATGCCGTCGTTGTAGATTAGGAAAGCGACCATGTAGCGCAGGAAGACTTTGTACTGGCGGATGTCCCTGAAGGTCTCGCCAAGATGCTTGAAAGAAACTGACAGCAATGTTTCACCATCCGGGATTGGGATGACAGGACTGGTTTCGTGGACATGAAAGTACATCGGCAAGGATGAGATAGCATAGATGAAGGCGGTGATCAGAAAGGTGTAGGGGATAAAATCATTGCCGATGATCTGCATAGGGACCACTGCAATCAGAAGGGTGGCGACACCGCCCAGCATGCCGATAGCCCAACCTTTGCCGCTGATATTCCCAATCGTCTCGGGGGTGGATATATCCACCAGCAGGGCATCATAAAAGACCTGAGCTCCGCGGTAGCCGATCTCTGCCATGACGAAGAACACCATCCCCATAACTACGTCCCCTGCGCCGACAAAGAAGAGCAAAGCAGTGAAAACAACTGATATCCCGGTAAAAATGAACAGGAAGAGTTTCTTGGAACGGGAAGAGTCAGCGACAGCTCCGAGGATGGGTGAGATCACCGCAACCAGGATAGCGGCGATGCCAACGGATATACCCCACAGGCGTGTTCCTTCAGCCCCACCTACCACCACGTTTTTGAAGTAAGCCGAGAAAACAGCAAGCAGGATGACGGCGGCGTAAGCAGAGTTGCCGAAGTCATAAATGTACCAAGCATGGCGCGCATGGCGGGCAGCCTTGGTTTGGTCCAGGAGGTTCTTGGGGGAGTTTTCCATTAGAGGCACCCTTTTTCATTGGTTGTAAAACAATTTATTGTATCAAACCTGATGAAAACAGGGAAAAAAGCTTTCACAAAAGTTTGTGCTATTGAAACTGTTGATTAGATTGCGCTCCTGCCCGGCATGCTCTGTCTGGAGACTACCCATCCGTGTCACGGTGGGCACAGGCGGCACGATCAAGGTAGGGGCGGCGCCTGCTGTCAAGACAATGATGGTTTACTTGTTGTTTAGGGTGATTGTTTACACTTTCATCAAGCAAGCAGGCTATCTCGGATCATAGGATTATTTTTGAGGACCACCCTGGAAAA
>Ga0079098_1027587_pt1 | contig 17545 bp, 26 predicted proteins | sample ADurb_H2B_01_Slu_FD_74559 | JGI IMG/M metagenome (GOLD analysis project Ga0079098, IMG submission 74559) | Active sludge microbial communities from Illinois, USA, of municipal wastewater-treating anaerobic digesters - ADurb_H2B_01_SludgeMetaT... | ecosystem: Engineered > Bioreactor > Anaerobic >...
TATAAGAATAGGGTAAGAAAGTAGTATACATATTCATTACATGATTCTTACTGATATGGATCTTCAGGTAAGATAAGAGTAATAATAATATTATAATATATTATGATACTGTCCTTACACGTAACTTACATAACAATCCATTTTCAAAATAATTATATACTATAATCTCTTACACTATACTCAATGGCTATAACAACTTGTAAGGTATGTGGAGGAGCATATGAAACCACAGAAGAGGATGCAAACATTCCTCTTTCTTATGCAGGTGAGAAGGATAGAATCTGTAACAGTTGTTACCTGAAGAAGATTTGGAAGGATGAGACATTACATACGTATTGTGTGAGGGATGAGTAATGAAATTTGATCAGAAGTTCCCTAATGTTGAACTAGATTTTGAACCAAAGGATTTACTTATTTTTAAATCTGCAAATGTATATCCTTGTGAAGTATGTAAGGAAAAGACATCATGGGTTAGTATGAGTTTTGAAACACATGTATGCAGTGAAGAATGTCTTGATGCATTATGGAAAGAATATAATGATTATTGTGAAGGTGATGAGTAATGTATGAACCATTATTTTGTGAGTGCTGTGGACAGTCTATAGCAGTACTACGTAAGGAAATAGAAGAGTATGGTATTTCAATTGTATCGGGCAGTAAACAACTTAAATGTGGTAAGCATTTCCTTACATGTGGTAAGCATTACCTTACTGAAAGTGGTGAAGTATATTCCTACAGTATCTACATGGACTACTGTAGTGATTGTGGCGCAAAACTCGAATATGAGGACTACAAGTTAATCCATGAGTCACATCCCTGGGGTTCTACTACTGTTACTGAAACGCTGATTGATGGTTACAGGTGTCATGCGTGTGGGTATGAGACAGAGGTGTAAAAGATGAATGTTGGTGAATTAATCGAGAAATTACAAGAACTTAACCCTAACCTACCTGTTTATTTTGGAGTTAGTGATACATGGTTTTGGTCTGCTGATTGTTTAGAAGTATGTGATCCTGATAATTTTGGTGAAGATGTTTGTTTAATTTATCATTAGGTGGTTGAAATGAAGGTAAGAGAGTTAATTGAAAGGTTACAGATGCATGATCAGGAAAGTATTGTAAGAACAGAGCATGAAGGTGAATACTGTGGTGCTCATATATTTGACATTATAGTTAGAAACGATGAAGATTTTGGTAAATTTATTATGATTATTTGAGGTGTGTAAATGAAAGTTAAAGAGTTAATTGAAAAGTTGCAAGAGTTTGATTCTGATTGTCAAGAAATGGAAATAAGATATTTTAATTGCACATCTGAGGGTGAATCAATTTTTGAAGTGGGAATACAATATCCTGATATGTATGAAAATTTTAATGATTATATTCTAATTTCTTAACTTTTTCTCATTATTCTTACACTTTTCTTAACTTTTTTCTACTTTTATACGAAACATTTAAATAGTAGTATTTTCAGATATTATACTATCTATTTTATATTAACTATTTTTCGAGGTATCTTACATGAAACAGGGTGTAAAAGTTGGAGACAAGATTGTTTCCAATAAAAATGTAAAGGGTTGTGTGTTTTGTCAGAATCCAGATTTAAGTGCAGTAGTTGACCCGATTCTTTTTACGGCAAGTATTCCCATTAATGAACTGAAGAGTAAACTTGAAGCAGATGGTATATTTGTTGATGTTGCGGATCTCAAATTACATCGTGAACATATCTTTTTTGAATATGATGAATTTGCTGAAACTGATTTAGACATTGAGATTCAGAAGATTAAGGATTCTGAGAATGTTGATGTTATTACTGAGGAACTTGCCAAGATCAATCTACTTGAACGTAGAATGATTTTAGAGGGTAAGGAAAACACACCTACTCATGCAAAACTCTTACGTGAAAAGCGTGAACTCCTTTTGCTGAAAGCGCGTCTTGATGGTGAAATTGTTGATAAGGTTGAACACATTGTTCCTGCCTGGGTGCAGTATATTCCAGATGAATAATGTCTAATATCATATATCATGGTAAACGCCTAACTCTTTTTAACATTGCAAAATACATGCTTGGTTACGAGAAAATAACTGAGGATGTACATAAAGAGTGGTGCGATGACCTGGAAGAAGTAATCAAGACTCGCAAACGTATCATGCGATTGAAACCGCGTGGAACTTACAAAACTACTATTTACGATGTTTCTTTTGTTATAGATCGGTTGCTTGATGATTACGTGAAGCACGATGGAAAGTTTACCTTACGTATTTTGATTACATCTGCTACCAATGACTTAGCAGAGCAGATTCTTTACGAGATTACACAGCATCTTTCAGAGAATGAAAATATAAAACAGTTCTTTGCTGATTTTGGTAATGATAATCCTATTATTAAATTGAATCAGCAGGAAGTAGTCTTACATCCGCGCGTTGTAAAGAAGGAACCAAACCTTAAGGCGCGTGGTGCTCTTGCAGCGATGACATCAGAGCACTATGATATTATTATCTGCGATGACATCGCAAATGACTCAGACCGTGAATCTGCTACTATTCGTGAGCAGAAGAAGCGTTGGTATAAGGATTTAATCTCAATTCTTGAACCTGATGGACTGCTGATGATCATAGGAACTCGTTGGCATGACGATGAGTTATATGGCGAGATAATTGAGCAAAATCCAAAAATACCAGAGTTTATGCGTTATGATATTGAAATTGATTCCATTGTAGATAAAGATGGTAATCCAAAGTATCCTTCAATTTATAATGAGCAAAAGATTCAGGCTCTTCGCATTGAGAAAGGTGCAGTAGAATTTTCAAGTCAGTATTTAAACCAACCGCTACCCTCTGAAACACAGTTATTTAAACTGGAGAACTTGCATTATTACACTGAACTGAAACTCCCACAGGAACGCGCACAAAATTCTTATTTCAAAGGGTGTAAGCATGTTATTTACGTTGATCCTGCACTCGGTAATGAGAATGATTACTGTGTAATTGTTGTGGGTGCAATCAAGGACCATGTTCTTTACGTGCGTGATTGTTGGTTAAGTAATACATCACCGCCAAATGTTTCTATTGAGAAGATGGTGTATTATTACAACTTTTATAATTGTGAAGAACTTGGAATCGAAACAAACGGTTTTCAGAGTCTTATTTCTCAATACCTTAAAGAACGCAATGATAAAATCAAAGACATGCGTAAGCGCATGAAAATTAAAGAAATCAAGAATCAGAAGAAGAAACGCATTCGCATTGAATCTGTTGAACCGTTTGTTACTTCGGGTAAAGTTTTGTTCCGTGATGATTGGACTGAATCGTATCCTGAACTGATTAATCAATTGGTGCGGTATCCGGTCCACAAGCACGATGATGCTCCTGATGCACTCGAAGGACTTGTAAGAATGACGATTAATAAGGGTTCTGCATTAGTTGAAAAAGGAACTCGGAAGAAGCGTAAATTTATGATTGGAATTAATAGGAGTCACTAATATGGATAAAGTTAATGCAGCAATAGATTTAGATCGAAAGAAATCTAATATTGTGAAGGTTTTTGCTTCCACTGGAATAGAGCGTAAGGATACAGTATACAAAGCAGGTGCTTACAGGAACTTCGATACAACCAATAGGTTCAACCTGTATCGGCAGTTGTCGCTTACAAGTCCTCATGTATTCATTCCACTTCAGAAACTTGCTCTTACGCTTGTTAAGGGCATTAGATTTGAAGGGAAATCATCGGTTGTAAAGAACTTCGAGAAGTGGTCTGAAAGAATTAATTTCGAGGAGAAAACACAGACTCTTGCACGATTACTGTGTAGGGATGGGACTTACGTAGGACTCTATAACAATGTTAAGAATCCTGATAAAATGGGATTTGAACCCCTACTCATGTCGCAAACTACCATTGTTCCGCGTGGTGTAACAAAGGGTAGTGCAGATGTTACTTTTATTCTCACCCCTCCAATTAATCGCTTTTATGTCAATGAAATGGGCAACCTTAATGATTTAGAAGCAGGTTCTTACCGTCCTGAACAGGTAATGTATGGTTCATTCTGTGCAAATGATTACACGTTTAGAGATATTCTTGGTAGAGAAACGTATGGTATCTACGGCACTTCTTTGATTACTCCTGTTGAGGATCTTATTTATAAATATCTTGATCTCGTTGAAGGTTACACGAAATACATTAAGAAGTATGGAATTGGACGTTACTTCATTGATTACCGTATTCTTGGTGATATGCTTGCTTCCGGTGATATTTCAATGGTAGAGGCACAGGAAATCATGCAGGAATTAAGTGATGAGCATCAGTATATCGAAGAGAACCAGGATATTATTGGTGCAGGATTTGACATTAAACAGTTAGATTCTGGTGGAAGTAACATCAACGTCACAGGGTTTAAGGAAAGTCTTGAAACTGATATTCAGGTAGGATTACTTCAGGCCCCTCTTACAATGGGTAGGGCAGAAGGAACCACGTATGCAGCAGGATATGTGTCTGAGGCAGATAGGTTAGTGGTGCTCGAAGGGTTGCAGAAGAAGATCATGAGTATTCTGAACGCTGAAGGTGGGATTGTCAAGCAGCGCGCTATTGCAATGGGTAAGAGCCCCGATGACATCAGAGTAGTCTTTGAAGAGTTGTCGAAACCTGCTGTGCAACCAGGAGACTTACTTGATGCTTACACAATGTCTGTGATCAACAAACCTGAACTGCGTGTATCGTTGGGTTTCCCGAAGGAAATGATTGAGAAAGATGAGCGTGACAATGGAGATAATACTATAGAACTCTTGAAGCGTGGTAGAAAGAGTAGGAAACCTACTGATAATGGAATGAAATATCCTAGTGAAGAATAACATATAACAACCTTTTTAAAGTTGTTACAGGTAATAAAATAGTGATACACATGGAGTTGAATGTTGTTTATAATGAGGATTGTTTAGAAGGGATGAATCGGATTGAAGATAAGTCAATTGATATGATTCTTTGTGATCTTCCTTACGGTACAACACAAAATAAATGGGATAGTGTAATTCCACTTGATAAATTATGGAATCATTATAATAGAATAATTAAAGATAATGGTGCTATTGTTTTAACTGCACAAACACCATTTGATAAAATATTAGGATGTAGTAATATTGAAATGTTAAAATATGAATGGATTTGGCAAAAATCAAAACCTACAGGACATTTAAATGCTAAAAAAATGCCAATGAAAGAACATGAAAATATACTGGTTTTTTATAAAAAACTACCAGTTTATAATTGTTATGGACTCAAATTAACAAATAAAATTGTTAGTAGAACTAATAAAGGTAATTATGGTGAATGTTCAAAAACAACAATACAAGAATATACTGGTTATCCGAAAAGTATTATAAAATTTAATTCAATTATAACTACTAAACAATTACATCCAACACAAAAACCAGTTGAACTCTTTGAATATTTAATCAAAACTTACACAAATGAAGGTGATATTGTTTTAGATAATTGTATGGGTAGTGGGACTACTGCAATTGCTTGTATGAACACGAATAGGAATTTTATTGGATTTGAATTAGATAAAGGGTATTATGATATTATTCTTGAAAGGATTAAGAATCATAAACCTGATGTTAAACCCACTATAATTCAAGAAAGTAAACAAGGATTAGAAACATGGTTTTAAGTTACTACAACGAAATAAAATAGTGATACATATGGAGTTGAATGTTGTTTATAATGAGGATTGTTTAGAAGGGATGAATCGGATTGATGATAAATCAGTTGATATGATTCTTTGCGATCTACCTTACGGGACTACTGCTTGTAAATGGGATACTATCATTCCTTTTGAACCATTATGGAAACAGTATAATCGTATTATAAAGGATAATGGTGTTATTGTTTTAACTGGTAGTCAACCATTTACAAGTAAATTAATTTTGAGTAATATAGATAATTTTAGATATGAAATTATTTGGGAAAAAGAACAAATTACTAATTTTGTTCATATAAGAAAGCAAATTGGTAAGATACATGAAAATATTTGTGTTTTTTATAAAAAACAACCCACTTATAATCCACAAATGCGACAAGGTTTATTAATTAAATATTCTGGTAGTATTAATAATATTAATTCACATAATAATATTACAAGTGGTAAAAGAAAAATAGAAAAAACCGATAAGCGATTTCCTATCAGTATAATTAAAATTCAAAGAGAAAAAACAAAAATACATCCAACACAAAAACCCGTTAAATTATTTGAATACCTTATTAAAACTTACACAAACGAAGGTGATATTGTTTTAGATAATTGTATGGGTAGTGGCACTACTGCAATTGCTTGTATGAACACGAATAGGAATTTTATTGGATTTGAATTAGATAAAGGGTATTATGATATTATTCTTGAAAGGATTAAGAATCATAAAATGAATTGTGTTACATACGATTCAAAACCGGGATTAGAACAATGGTTTTAAGTTACTACAACGAAATAAAATAGTGATATACATGGAGTTGAATGTTATTTATAATGAGGATTGTTTGGAAGGAATGAAACAGATTCCAAATAAAAGTGTTGATTTAGTGATAACCGATCCACCATATTTAATTGATACTGTGGGTTCAGGTTTATACAGTCAAAAAGATAAACAATATATTAAAGAATTAAACTTTATGAAAGATGGCTTTTCAAAAGAAATACTTGATGAAATATGTAGAGTAATGAAAAAAATTAATTTATATATTTTTTGTAGTCAAAAACAAATTATTCCTTTACTAGATTATTTTGTTAGAGAAAAAAAAATGTAATTGGAATATTATTACATGGCACAAAACAAATCCTATACCTGCTTGTGGTAATAAATATTTAACGGATACTGAATATGTTTTGTTTTTCCGTGAAAAGGGTGTAAAAATTTATGGTGATTATCAAACGAAATTTACATATTATTTAACATCGTTGAATCAGAAAGATAAAAAAAAATATAATCATCCGTCAATTAAGCCTTTAAATATATTACAAAATTTTATTATTAATTCAAGTAAGGAAGGTGAAATAATATTAGATCCTTTTATGGGAAGTGGCACTACTGCAATTGCTTGTATGAACACGAATAGGAATTACATTGGATTTGAATTGGATAAGGGGTATTATGATATTATTCTTGAAAGGATTAAGAATCATAAACCTAATGTTAAACCTGATGTAATTCAAGAAAGTAAACAAGGATTAGAAACATGGTTTTGAGTTATTACAACGAAAGAAAGGTTATTCAGCAAGAGACTCGCATGAGTAGAATCCTGAATACCTTTTTTACCCGTTCTATTACAAGTATTCCAAACAAGTATCAAATCAATGATGCACTTGAACGTGCATTGATTACAGAGTTGAACCGTCCTGTTTCGCGTGTTAAAGTTTCTAATCATGTTTATGATGTCCTTACACTTGGTATAACAGAGGTAGAGAAAAGTGATTATCAGGTGTATGCAGCAGAAGATGTAATTGATGAGTATCGAGATATAGCAATGATAGAATACCTCATTGCTGTGATCTTTTGGCAGAGTGGTAGAAATATCATGCGCGATGTTTCTAACCGTTTCTACGCTACTTACACGGTAGATGAAATTGCCAAAATGACGGTGCATCAGGTTCAGCAACGTTTATTAAATGTTTATAATGATTCTTTTGCACATCGCACAGGAATTGTTGCAAGGACACTTGTGAATGATATTTACAATTATGCGGTGATTCAGTCCTACATTGAAACTGGAACAAATTATTTTCAATTCCAAGCGGTAATAGACAATAGAACATCAGATATATGTCGCATGTTGAATGGTTCTATCTTTCCTGCAAGTGAGGCACAACATTACCGTCCACCCTTACATTACAGATGCAGATCACGTTTAATTGCCCTCCAGGGCAACACAGTAAGGAATACAGGCATGTTATACGACAATCGTAACTTCTCTACCCTGTATGATGGAAACATGCGCCCTTACACCAGTAGCACCGTTACACCCACTGTTATTAATCAAGAGTTACAGAAGATGAATACGTTTAGGCAACAGTGGGATTTGCCCGATGATTTACTATTTGATGATTATTCTTACGTAAGAGGAATTTTATATGGATAAAGAAATGACATTAGAGGATGAAGTTGGATACCTCAATGATGAAGAGTTAGTGCAGCGTATCAATGAATTGTGCATTGAAATTTATGGTGAAGAATACTTTGAAATCTTTGGATTTGAAGAGTATACGCGAGAACAGCGTTTATATCAGATGAGGTATCTTCAGCGTAAGAGTGATATTCTTGTCAAAGATTTATCGAGTAACCGTGAGGGTTATAACTTTCTTGATCTGTGGCGTGAGTATTGGAATACGCGCGTTGTGCTGAATGCAGATGCATGTGACATCTATGGGTTTGTAGCACTATCACAACTCTTTACCCATGTGCGTGTTGAACGTGGCGTGAAAGATGATTTGCGCCTTCATACATGTATTATAATGCCCTCTGGAATGGCAAAGAGTGAATTTAATGATATACTATCTGAATTTGCAGAGATGGTTGGTAAAACATGCTATTCGGTGGGTGAATTTAAGATTAATAAGTTAATCGGTGAAATCAACCGGAAGATTGTTTCTAATAACATGCGTATCAATGCGTTCAGTAAGAAAGATAGAGGATGGGTTGATCCGATTGAACCAGGGATATTAGCATCATTTGATTACGTGGTGTTTGATGAGGGTGAAGCAGTCCTTGATCATAAGAAGATTCATATTCAGGCCCTTCTTGACAAAACCATGAATCGCATTGGTTCTAAGGGTAATATGATTACTTCTACTGATAACCGTATTCATTCAAACCCTGCATGTTCTTTGGTGATTACGAGTTATCATTTGGATACTTATACTCATCTCTTCAAGAAAGGATTGTTCCCACGCATGATTGTCTACGTGCAACCAGAAGATCCTATCAAGCGCACAAAGACATCAGAGTATATTGTAAGTGCTATTCCTTCCTTTATGGATGACATATCCGAAGCAGAGAAACAGCGTAAGGATAAGAAGAGACTACAAGATAAGTTACGTAAGAAACTGAAGGAAGAGGTAGAGAATCTACAGAATATGCATAAGGATACTGAAACAATCTATATGCGCGCGGGTGTTGATGAGATTATCAACGAATACATAAACGAGTTACGTAACATTGTTCCAGGGTTGAATCCTGAGCAAATTGAGGCATGGGAATCAATGGTGTCGCGTGTATCAATCAACTTCATCAAAGTGGCTGCATTATTCGGCTTGATGAACTATCGTAATTATATTGACAAAGAGGACGCGCACAATGCGGCACGTTTGTTATTCCCTGCTATGCGCTCTGTAGCGTTCTATATTATTTCAAACAACACAGGACGCAACGAAAAGTTAAACAGGCTCGTTATGCGCTTGCGTAGGGAATTCATTGGTATGCGCTACACTAAGGAAGAATGGCAAAAAGTGTTCTTCAAGAGTTTTGGGGCCGGTGAGAGTTCTTCTGAAAAACTACTCGCATTACTTATAGAAAGTGGAAAGATGCGTGTATTGAAGAATAAGGAAGAAGGTACTACTGTTTACATGCTATCTTAAACCAAACATTTTTTATACTCCCACTTACCAATAACATATTGGTGCTTAGATTGGCATTGAAAAGTAAGAAAGACAAGTCTACTGATGTGGACGAGAGCATTGTAGCAAGAATCAATGAGATTGCAGAAAAGGCCGGTGAGCGTCCTGATGTTATCATGGCTGAGTATAAGAAGCGTTTTGCTGAATATATGAAGCGGGACGGTATTACGGAGTCCAAGGCAAGTATTGTCACCATCAAATCGATTGTTGGTTCTTACAACGCTGCATTGCGTTCTAACATGTCACCGTTCAAGGGATTCTTCTTTGGTTACACCAAACCGTATGATTCGGCAAAGAAGGCAAACGCTGATGCAAACAATGAGATTGTAATTTACGAGAAGATGTTTGGTGATGAGTGGAAGGATAACGCTCTTGCTGATGGTCTGATTGATGTAGATGGTAATCTACTCTACACTAAGAAGAATACCACGACATTCCAGTCTTTCCTTATTGGGAAGAAGATTCCGAAGGTTCAGATGGAGAACAATGCATTTGGATTCTTTGAGATGCCTAACTCTGGTGAGGTTAAACCCGGATTTGTCTATGTGAAAGATCCTGCAAACTTTGTTCCTGCATTTGGCAAGGTCTACATGTTCAAGGGAACGTGTAAGGATGAGAATAAGGATATTGTAAACATCTCTACTGGTATTAACACATCTAAACTTGTTGAACTTGATGATGAGTTTGATTACGATGAGTTTGTGACACTTGTCGAAGATTCACTTGGTGATAACTGCGCTACCTTTGAAGATGTGTATGACATTGAGGGTAAGGACGTAAGAGGCGAGTATAAGGAAAAGAAGTTCCTGCTTGCTGAGGCCATTATCTCTAAGATTAGTATCTTTGACACTTACGCATATGTTGAAGTTACACCGCTTGATGAGAATTTTGAGGGTAATGTTACATTCTCTTGTGAACTCAATGCTGTTTCGGGTTTGTGTGAGCAGGCAGTAGGTATTGTATGTTTCAAGCCCTGGTTTAATAAGAAGGGTGAAGCAAGTGGTAATCTGCTTGGTTTTGTCACCGATCCCAAGTTCTCGCGTCCTGAAGATTTGTATGAGATTGCAGAGGATGTAGAGACTACTGATGCATTTGTTGAGGATGACGATTTCCTCTAATCTTTTTAGGTGAACCTACATGAATTATATTGAAGGATTAAAGATAATTGGTTGGATTGTAATTATCATAGTGTGCATTGCATTTCTTTTCATTTGGTATGCTGCATTTTGCTACGTTGCGTATGTGTTGCTAGGTATGATTGGTATTACGGGACTTTGGCAGACTATTTGTGGTATTGTTATTGGTCTGTTTGTTGCATCGCTTCCTACCGTGTTTAAAAAGAGGAACTAAGTATGGCACTTGGTAAGAAAACTCTGGATAAAGCGGTAGAGGAAATCCAGCAGAAGGAAGATCCTACTGCATCTTTTTCCTATGAAGATGCAATTCTTTCTCCACAGAGTAAAGATATTATTGTAATTTATGGAAACAAAGGTGAAGGTAAAACAACTACTGCATATGGTTTGATTACTCCCGGTTCTAATGTAAAGGTTTTGTCATTCGATGCAAATAGTGTTTTACCATTGGAACTTGATTACATTAAGGATCGTGAACTTACTATTGAAGCACTTGATTCTCTACGTCCATATGACCGTTCTACAGCAGAAGATATGTTACGCACATCAAAGAATGTGTGCGATTGGAATATGTTTCTGCTCGATGTTATTAAAAAGAAGGATAACACCGATTGGATTGTTGTAGATGGAATTGAACGATATACTGAAATTGGTGAAAATGCAGGACGCTTTGAACTTAAAATAGATAAGTATCAGGGAACAGCAAATCAAAACCTTTGGAAGATTCGTAACATGCATGTTGATAATCTATTTGACAAGTGTGTTGAGGTTGCTAAAGTTGGTGTAATATTCATCATGTATCCCAAGATTGACACCACGATTGTAAGAATGGGGCAGGTTGTAGAGTCAGAGAAAGTGCCAAAGTGGGTTAGTAAGGTTGCAGTTGAATCACAGATTGTTATTCATACCGTGCGGGAAATGAATAAAGACAATGCACATTACTTTGCAATCATTGAATCGAGTAAGAAAGAGAAGAAGTATCCTCCAGGTAAGTATGATGTTACCGGGACAACTCTGTATAATCTGATTAATGGTAAGGAGTGAGATTCATGGGACAGGGTTTACATTACGAGAAAGAAGTAGCAGAACTGTATGAATCATTAATTAGAATGGATTGTAGAGATGAAGCGGATATTGATTGTGATGGATGTATCTTTAATGTGGGTAACAGTATAAATTTTTACTGTAAACATGAAGAACTTATAGAAACAATTAGACGGATCAACGATGCACATCCACCAGTAAAAATTGAGAAAGTTGTAAGAGTTGCCGAAAAGACCGAATTACAGACTGTAATTGATAAGTATACAGAGTGATTTAAATGCGTGTTAATGTTACTACCCTGAAGAATTTTATCAATGTGCTTGGAATCGCGATGAACGGTGATATGGTTATTACTCGTAAGCCCGATGAGAATATCATTGCACACGTAACCAACACTGAGAAGCGAGTAATGATTACTGCCTCTATTGCAAATGGTAAGCAGATTGAATATGATCTCGATGAGTCTATCGAGATGTGCGTCAATGAACTTGACTTTAAGAAGCGTTATCTCGCCAACTTCGATGAAGAGTTTGTTGGTGTTGTTACAACTGACGATTTGATTGTTCTTGCTGACGATAAACTGACGGTTAATGTTCCACAGATTGATTACGAGTATGCATCTCGTAGTATTCCAGGCAAGAGCATTGATGAGATTAAGACTTCTATTCCACCGCGTGAGATTACGATTGCGTTTGATGCAGATGATGTGCAGAAGTTTATCAAGGTTGCAAAGAATCTTGGTGAGACTGTTGTATGCTTTACCATTCCGGTTGAGGGAGAATACATTAAACTAAGCACTGATAAGCGTTCTAAACTCGAAGTCCATGCGGATATTGATAACAAGTATGGTAAAGAGTTTATGGTAGAGATTTCCATCAATGCCCTTGAGGATGCATTTGCAGAGGCACAGTTGGATATTACAATGGGATTCATCACTGAACAGACTAAGGATCAGTATGGTGGAGATGTTTTGTATCCCATTACGTTTGACTTCATCACGGGTAAGAACACTGAGATTAATGTTTCTGGTTTACTTATTCCGCACAAAGTTACGTGGTGATGTAAATGATTACCAACAAACTTTTTGTGGAGAAATACAGGCCACAAACGTTTGAAGATTACATTGGTAACGATACCACTGTAATTAATGGATTACGCAAAGTTGTAAGGGAGAATCCTTTTTCTCTACCTAATCTGATTTTTGAATCGAGTGCGGGAACAGGTAAGACTACGCTTGCCAAAATCATTATAAAAGAACTTGGTGCTGACAAACTGTATCTCAATGCATCAGATGAGCGAGGTATTGATACGGTGCGTGAAAAGGTTAAAGCATTCGCCTCTACTGTATCATTCAAGTCTGATGTGCCTAAGATTGTGCATCTCGATGAAGCAGACGGTTTAACCGCCGATGCACAGAATATTCTCCGTAACATTATGGAAGAGTATTCTTCACGCTGTCGATTCATTCTTACGTGTAATGTAATATCAAAGATTATTGAACCACTCCGTTCCAGGTGTAAGGTTATATCCTTTGGGAAACCTGCACGTAATGAAATCCTAGCGCGTCTACAGTTCATTTGTAAAGAAGAGAACATTAAGATTGACGATACAAGTCTTAATGAGATCATTGATGTCAATTACCCTGATATTCGTTCAATGGTAAAGGCGCTTGACATTTACAAGAATCTTGGTGAATTAGACACTAAGAAGAATATCAATATTGCAGATGAACTTTACACGTTAATCCAGAGTAGGAAGATTACAGAAGCGCGTAAACTCTGGAATAGTAACACAGTTGATTTCAGGAGCATTGTATTTCAGATTTACTTAAAAGTGTGGAATGATACTACCCTGTCTGCCTCTGACAAGATTACCGTAATTGAGATCATTGCAGAAACAGATTACAGGATGGTATACGGTGCTAATGCGGAGATTACCTTTGCAAACATGGCCTTCAAACTCATGAAGATTCTTGGTAAGAAAGGTGCATAATGAAAGTATTAGTTGCATGTGAATTTTCAGGAATTGTGCGTGAGGCATTTGCAAAGAAAGGGCATGATGCAATGTCTTGTGATTTGTTGCCTACTGAACAACCTGGTAATCACTATCAAGGTGATGTAAGAGACATTCTTGATGAAGGATGGAATTTAATGATTGCACATCCACCTTGCACACATCTTGCAGTATCAGGAGCACGTTGGTTTAAGAATAAACAGGTTGAACAGAAAGAAGCGATTGACTTCTTCATGTGCCTGGTTAATGCACCCATTGAACGGATTGCAATTGAGAATCCTGTTTCAATTATGAGCACTCATTACCGGAAACCTGATCAGATTATTCAACCCTGGATGTTTGGTCATGAGGCAACCAAAACAACGTGCTTGTGGTTAAAAAACCTTCCCATATTAAGACCGACAAACGTTGTAGGTAAGGGTAAGAGACATATTACAAAGAGTGGGAAAAGTTTACCAGAATGGTATAATATTCCACCAATTGAAGGACGTTCTAAAATGCGTTCTATCACGTTTACAGGTATTGCAGAAGCAATGGCAGAACAGTGGGGTTAAAAATGGACAACGATTCAACCATTAAACTCATCGAAAAATACGGTATGCATAACAGGGGTAAGTCTAAACTTATCAGTCATCTTAAGGGTGAACATATTACACGAAAAGAAGCGATATACGCTTATTGTTACGATTGTCAGGGATATTGTGAAGATGGTAAAGTAGAGTGTGAACAAACACAGTGTCCCTTATACGCGCACAGTCAGTTTAACAAATACAACATTAACAAGAGTGAAAAAGAATGATTCTGGTAGACTATCAGATTAAACAGTGTATTGACTATGGAAACCTGATTATTACCCCTTACAATGAGGAGAGTGTTAATCCTAACTCGTATGACTTACATCTTTCAAATCAATTCAAATATTACATTAATAATGGGCAGATGATTGATCCGTATGATAGAAATACAATCGTTTATGGGCATGAAGTTGTAGAGGCAGATACGTTCACTATTCAACCTGGAATGTTTGTGCTCGCTGTTTCACAGGAGACTATTTCCTTACCCAAGAATATTTGTGCTGCATGTGAGGGTAAATCATCTCTTGCTCGATTAGGTCTTACCATACATCAAACTGGAGGATGGATTGATGCAGGTTTCGGTGGAACACTTACCTTTGAACTCTACAATGTTAACAATCGTCCTATTCGCCTTTACAGTGGTATGCCGATTGCACAGTTAGTATTTTTCGAGGGTGAAACGTGTAGAGTGGGTTATAATGAGAAATCATCTTCCAAATACAAGAATCAGACAGGTGCAACACTTTCCCGTTATCATCTTACTAAGGTGTAATAACCATGAAACTCCTTTTTAACTACTCCGACTTTCACAAGTTTCCTCTCGATGCATGTTTCTCTACCTTACGCTTACTCCTCAATGACAATTTCGATGGCGTCTACAAGGATACCAATGGTAAACTCATTGCAGTCTTTGATTATAATGAAACAGAGCGTGAACAACGTATTATCCGTTCTGCATCATCATTCCTTGAGATTTATGGTTATGATTTAAAAAGACATACTGAGATTGTTGATTCGATTGAACATCTTGAATTTGTCACTAAAACGTGTGGTGTAGACTATGAGTAAGATGGATGTGCATTATTCTTCAAAAGATATGGAATGGGAAACCCCGCGTGAATTATTTGATACACTCAATGATGAATTTGGATTTACGCTTGATCCGTGTGCAACATCACAGAATGCAAAGTGTTATAAGTTCTTCACGATTGAGGACAATGGACTGCACAAAGATTGGAGTAAAGATGTAGTGTTTATGAATCCTCCTTACGGGAAAGAAATACCACGATGGGTTGAGAAGGCTTACAATGAGGCATTATGCGGTGCTACTGTTGTTTGTCTTATTCCTGCAAGAACCGATACTTCCTATTGGCACAAATACATCATGCTTGCCGATGAGATCAGGTTTATCAGTGGTAGAGTCAAATTTACTAATCCTTTTCATCGCAAACCTATGGCAGCACCATTTCCATCTTGCATTGTGGTGTTTGGTGAACGTATGCGTAATGGATTAACTAGTAAGGAGTGTATTAAATGCCGTTCAATTTAATGAAACAGATTATCAGTAAGGAAACAGTTTATCCTGCATTTCTTACGGGTAAGGAATATATGCTCTTACGTATTTACTCACAGGATATGATGCACCTGGAAGAAGCGGATAAACTTAATCAATATTTATTCAAGATTAATCCCTCAATCTTTCGTGGATTGTTACTCTTACATGCGCAACAGTTGAATCGTGTTCCTACCTGGATACGTAAGGATAAGGTAAAGAGGGACAAGTTAGATTCACTACTCGATACTTATTACGAGAAAACATCAAGTGCGCTTGAGATGAGTAAAAGAGAATTTGATGAATATATCCCACTCATTAAGATGCACGTAAGCGACAAGGAAACCATGAAAACATTACTCATGGAAATGCAAGCGGATGAACAAATGTTCAAGAAACAGAAGGTTGAACTTACAATGCCCGATAAGACGCGCATTGAACAATCAAAGAAATCACATCAATGTAATTCTCTTGATTACTTCTTTTAACTCTTTTTTCAATTCAGTAAGTTTATAACCCCACAAAATATAATCATTATGTATGATTATAACCGAAGTAATAGGGGATTCTATTATTATTCGTGGTCGGGATGAACACGGTAAGCGTTACGAGCAACGTATCAATCGTTTCCAACCCTATTTTTATGTGCCTCGACAGAACATTGTAGGAGAAACCTACTACTCTCTGTTTGGTGAGAAATTACAGCGTATTACATGCGTGAATCAAAAGGACTTCAAATCAACGAGAAAAACATTTGATTTAACGTATGAAGGTGATGTTCCCCCTACTATTAGATACCTGATTGATAACTACTACCAGAAAGGTATCGAAAGTGAGGTAATTAGAGTATGTTTTTTTGATATTGAAACGGATGGAATCCCTAATATTGCAAAGGCAGATACTATGATTACTTCCATTGCTGCCTATGATAATTTCCGTAACCTCTACTATTGTTTTACTGTTGCACCGGATGGAGTAGTCAGTAAGAACAAATACACACGTAAGATTCAGTTTGATGGAAATGAAGTTGAAGCACGTGTGTTCATGTTCACTACTGAAAAAGAAATGCTCAATAAATTCCTTACCTTTGTGCAACAATTAGACTTTGATCTCTTCCTTGCATGGAACGGTGATAGGTTTGATTATCCTTACCTATTTAATCGCATGAAGGCATTGAGAATTAATCCACGTTTGTTGTCTCCCATTAAACAAATGGGTAAGGGTTATGGAGACATGGCAGACAAACCACGATGTAGAATCTGGTTGGATTTAATGGTTTGTTACAGAAAACTGTCTACGCAAGAAATGGAATCATATTCCCTGGAATATATTTCTCAGAAAGAGTTAGGCGTAGGGAAAATAGAACATGAAGAGAAGTTCCAAGACTTTTGGCGTAACAATCTTGACAAGTTCATCGAGTATAATATCAAAGATGTCTATCTTATGGTAAAGATTGAAGAGTCAAAGGGGATTGTCAAATACTTTGACACGATCAGACGCTTTACCTTTTGCAGTTGGTATGACGTATTCTACAACAGTAAGGTGCTGGATTGTTTCTTCTTACTCAAGGCTAAGG
>Ga0079098_1037977_pt1 | contig 17199 bp, 16 predicted proteins | sample ADurb_H2B_01_Slu_FD_74559 | JGI IMG/M metagenome (GOLD analysis project Ga0079098, IMG submission 74559) | Active sludge microbial communities from Illinois, USA, of municipal wastewater-treating anaerobic digesters - ADurb_H2B_01_SludgeMetaT... | ecosystem: Engineered > Bioreactor > Anaerobic >...
GTGCCAATAAAATTAATTAATCGAGGAGCTTTAAAAGAATAATGAAAAGACTGCTGGATGTTTCCTCCATGAATATAACCCAGAAGTTTCTTTTCTATCTTTTATTAACTGGGATTACCCCCCTACTTTTAATTGGTGTTATGTCTTATAATACTTCTAATTCCATCATTCGGGAGGAGATAAGCAACTATACTTTGGATTTAATGGTTAAACAGAAAGATTATATGGAACTACTTTTAGAAGAAGTGGAAGGTTTGATTGCTAATCTTTCCAGTGTAGAGGATATTAAAAACGTATTAGATGACCAGGGTAAGTCCATTAATGATTACAATAACCTAGCCACCCAAGCTAAAATTGGCTATATTCTTAGCGGTTACAGCAACCTAAAAGGTTTAGTGTCCATCGATCTTTTTTCCTTACAGGGTAGCCATTACCATGTTGGAGATACTTTAAATATCCAGATGATTAATAATAAGGTAAAAAATAGCATCTACCAAGAAGCTCTTAAATCTAAGGATAAAGTGGTGTGGACCGGGATAGAGGATAATGTCAATATGAATTCTAATAATCCAAAGGTTATTACTGCAGCTAAGGTACTAACTACTTTAGATCAAAAAACATTAAAAGAGAAACCAGTGGGTCTACTTTTAGTCAATTACAGTTTGGATACTTTCTATGAGCATTTCATTGGTAATAATCAAGCCAGAGGCTCTTCCATGATGATTGTAGACAGTAAAGACAGAATTGTCTTTCACTCCCAAAAAAATCAAATTGGTGCCAACATAAACCCTGACTTTCTACGGCAATTGGTTAGGAGTAAGGGTTACTTTATTGAAAAAATTAATAACCAGCAGATGTTTGTCACTTATACTAAGTCCCAACTAAATAACTGGACTCTGATCAGCTTTATTCCTTTAAGTAATCTTTTGGACAAAACTTCAACCATTAGAAATAATACTATTATCCTTCTTTGCTGTTGTTTTGCCTTAATTATGCTTTTAGCCTTTTGGATCTCTAAAAAATGGGTTGTACCTATCCGAACCATTACTAACCTATTTAGAGAAATTAAAGAGGGTACAATTGATTTAGATTTACGTTTGCCGGTAAACGGCAATGATGAGATTGGCCAACTGGTGAAATGGTTCAATACTTTTTTAGCTAGCTTAGCTCAGAAAAAGAAAACGGAAGAAGCTTTGTTGGAAAGTAGAGAACAATATCGTTCAGTTGTTAATAACTTAACAGAAGTAATTTTCCAAACAGATGCCCAAGGATTATGGACTTTCCTTAATCCAGCTTGGCAGGACATTACTGGTTTCACAGTAGAAGAGAGTATTGGAAGGAACTTTCTAAATTATGTTCATCCCGAAGATCGTCAGCGTAATGCTCAACTCTTTCAGCCTCTTATTGAACGAAAGAAAGAAGTTTGCCGCCATGTTATCCGTTACCTTACTAAGGATGGAGGCTTTCGCTGGATGGAGGTTTTTGCTCGCTTAACTTTAGATAATCAGGGTAATATTATTGGCACCTCCGGCACCCTCAATGATACCACTGAGAGGCTAGAAGCTCTAATGCAACTAAAACAGGCAAAAGAGGAAGCAGAAGCTGCTAATATAGCCAAAAGCTACTTCTTGGCTAATATGAGCCATGAAATTCGGACTCCTATGAATGCTGTCATTGGTATGAGTTATCTACTGTTGGAGACTCCCTTAAACCAACAGCAAAGAGAGTTAGCGCAGTTGGTTCGAGATTCTGCTGACTCCTTATTAACCATTATTAACGATATTTTAGATTTTTCCAAAATTGAAGCAGGAAAAATGGACTTGGAGATGACCGACTTTTCTTTAAGTCTTTTGGTAGAGGGAACGGCAGAGATTATAGTTCCTAAAGCTGGGGAAAAAGGGCTGGCTTTAATAACCTTTGTTTCTCCGGAACTACCATCTTTCTTACAAGGAGATTCCGGCCGCTTACGCCAGGTTCTTTTAAATCTAGTAGGTAATGCGGTAAAATTTACAGAGCAGGGAGAAGTAGTTCTCAAAGCTCTCTTGGTTAAACAGGCTGCAGAGCAAGTTATTGTTCGTTTTGAAGTCAGAGATACCGGTATCGGTATCTCCCAGGAAGACTGCCAAAAGCTTTTCCAACCTTTCACCCAAGCTGATAGCTCTACTACTAGGAAATATGGAGGTACTGGTCTGGGCTTATCTATTTCCCGGAGATTAGTGGAACTAATGGGGGGAGAAATTGGAGTACAGAGTGAGCTAGGCCAGGGTTCTACCTTCTGGTTTACTGTACCTTTAGCTCTTTCATCTTTAAGAGGAGAAGAGATAGCAGTAACTAATAAAGATGAGGCAAAAAACCTTAGATTCTTAATAGTGGATAACAATAAGATTGCTCGGGAGTTTATCCGGGATTACCTAACATCCTGGGGCATTGCCAGTGAGGGAGCAGACAACAGTAAAGAGGCTCTGGATCTTTTATATGAAGCATCTGGGCAGGGGAAATCCTACAGTGGAGTTCTTCTGGATCTGTCCGTGTCAGAAATGGATGGCTTAGAATTAGCTAGAGTTATTAAAGGGGATGATAGAATAGCTAATACCAGATTAATTTTAATGCTAGATCCTGCCGCCAGAGAAAAAGGAGAACAAGCCTTGGCCTTAGGGATAGATCATTACCTTGTTAAACCTTTAAAGCAGTCTTTACTTTTCGATTGCTTAGTTAATTTATTCTATCATCAGGGCAATAAGCCAATCAGTCAACCAGAGCCCTTAGAAAGAATTGTACCGCCGGAGAAAAATAAGCTGGTTTTACTAGCTGAGGATAATAAGGCCAACCAGAAGCTAGCTTTATTGCTTCTAAAAAAGCTAGGTTATCAAGTACATGCTGTATCTAATGGCTTAGAGGCAATAGAGAATATAGAAAAACACCCTTATGCTGTAATTCTGATGGATTGTCAAATGCCGGAGATGGATGGTTTTGCTGCTGCTGCAGCTATTCGCCAAGAAGAACTGAGAACTGGCAAACATATTCCTATTATAGCCATGACTGCCAATGCTATGCAGGGTGATCGGGAAAGGTGTTTAGATGCTGGAATGGATGACTACTTAACCAAACCTATTGACCCTCAAAAACTGAAAAAAATTTTGGAGGAATGGATAGAATAGGAGGTAAAAATGGAAATTGTTATTGTGGATGACAGCCAGACCAATTTAATTTTACTTAAGCATTTAGTGGATAAATTAGAGGACTGCCAGGCTATAACCTTTACTGCTTCCCAGGAAGCTTTACTTTGGTGTGAAAAGAGCAATCCAGATTTAATATTAGTAGATTACATGATGCCTAACCCTGATGGACTAGAGTTTATTCGACGTTTTCGGCAAATGAAAGGTAAAGAACACACTCCTCTAGTAATGATTACTGCTAATCACCAAAGAGAAGTTAGATATGAAGCTTTGCAATTAGGGGCTAATGACTTCCTAACTAAACCCATTGACGGTCTAGAGTTTTTAGTAAGGACCAAGAATATGTTAGCCTTAAGGAATAGTCATAGAGAATTGGCCCAGAGGGCTCAGTGGTTAAGTGAGGAAGTGAATAAAATTACTGCCCAAGTAATAGCTCGGGAACAGGAACTGATTATTCGTCTTTCTAAAGCTGCTGAATACCGAGATATGGAGACCCATATCCATATAGAAAGAATGTCCCATTATTGTTTACATATTGCTAAGAATTTAGGACTGCCAGTAGAGGAACAGGATTTAATTTTTAAAGCTGCTCCTATGCATGATATCGGTAAAGTAGGTATCCCTGACTATATTCTCTTAAAACCAGATAAGTTAACGGAAACAGAGTATACTATTATGAAACAACATGCGGTTATTGGCTATCAAATTTTACAGGATAGTCCCTCTAGGCTCTTGCAAGTAGCAGCGGAGATTGCTTTATCCCATCATGAAAAATATGATGGCTCCGGCTATCCTTATGGAATCCGGGGGGAAGAAATTCCTTTACCCGGTCGTATTGTGGCAGTGGCGGATGTTTTTGATGCTCTAATTTCTCATAGACCATATAAGAAAGCCTGGAAGTTGAAAAAAGCTACTGCATTAATTGAGCAGGAAGCAGGGAAACACTTTGATCCAGCTTGTGTTCAAGCTTTCTTCAGTAACTGGAATAATATCCTAGAAATTAGGAAGCATTATGGGGGGGATGTAGATGAAAGCCTTTAACTTAGATGCGGTTCTGGAAGAAATGTTAGGCTTAGAAGCAGAAGATATGGCAGATATTTATAAATCTTTTTTAACAGAGATAAAAGATTTAGAAAAAAATATCCAGGAAAAGCTCTTTTTAAAGGATTGGGAAAAATTAAGAACTCTTCTGCACACCATTAAGGGGATGTCAGGGAATCTCAGGGTGGATAGAATTTTTACCAAGGCTAAATTATTGGAGCAGTACCTAATCCGGGGAGAAATTAATAATTTAGAGGAAGGGATAGGCCAGTTGAGCTTAGAAATAATTGAAGGGGAGAAAGAAATTAAGGAAGCCTTTGCTTTAAAGAAGATCATAATCTAAAAGAATTGGGTGAGGAAATGAAGACAGCTATTTTACTAGTAGCTTTTGGCACCACTATTCCTAGAGCCAGAATAGCTTTAGAAAAAATTGACCAAGGTTATAAACAGATCTTTCCAGATCAGGAAATTCGCTGGGCTTATACCTCTGATGTGGTAAGAAAAAGGGTCCAGCAGAAAGAGGGAATTTATATTGATACTCCGGCTACTGCTCTAGCTAAACTGCAGGAGGAAGGTTATGCCAAGGTGTTAGTTCAATCAGTGCATATTTTCCCTGGACAGGAATTTCATGATCTAAATAATATTGTGGAGTCCTTTGCTGGCTTAAGGGATGCTAAGGGGAATAGTTTTTTTACCAAGATAGCTTTAGGTAATCCCCTTCTATATGAGTATGAAGATTATGTGGCAGTTATGGAGAAATGCCTCCCGGTACCAAAGGAACAGGATACTGCTTTAGTCCTCATGGGGCATGGAACAGAGCATTTTGCCTTTAGCACTTATGGTTGTTTGAATGATATGTTAAGGCATCACTATCATAATGTCTTTTTAGCTACTGTAGAAGGCTACCCTGCTCTAGAGCAAGTCCAGGCAGATTTAAGGGGAAAAAATTTCCGAAAGATTAGACTTTTACCTTTTATGATTGTAGCTGGAGATCATTCCCTTAATGATATGGCCGGAGAGGAAGCAGACTCTTGGAAGAGTATTTTAAGCCAAGAAGGATACCCAGTAGAATGTATCTTGGAAGGATTAGGAGAAAACTCCTCTATTATTAATATATTTTTACAACATACTAAGGCTGCCTTAGGTGGCTGTTGAGAATAATTAAGCTAAATATTTCTGAAAAAAAAGGAGAGTCAAAAGGCTCTCCCTTTTTGCTGTCTTGGGTAGCATTATGAATTCTCTGGAATAAAATAGGGTGAAAGGGGGAAGAAAAGTGGAAGACAAGATTATTCTATGTTTGGCCCAACATAAAGACTTGGTCTTACTAGTAGTAATGCTATTCCTAGGATTATTATTTTACAAGAATATGACCTTAAATTGGTTAGAAGAACAGATATCCCTACTGATGTTGAGTTCAGAGAAAATAGGCAGAAAAGATATTGCCTTAAAGGGGGAGGCGCTAATGGAGATGGTAGTTATGGCTACCATAAATCTTTTAGTTCCTAGGCTACCTTTTTGGCTGAGGCCTCTGGTTACTGAAGAATACGTTAGAAGGCTAGCTCAATTGCTACATGATAAGGCTAAAGATTATATTGATGATGGAAAAATTAATCATAGTACCTAAAGAACCCAGGAATCCCTCCTGGATTCTTTAGGTTGTATTCTAGAATATTCCTCAACTAAAGGAGAATCTTCTTATCCACAATATCAATTAGTTGTTCAATTTCAGGTTTGGTAACCTGGGCGTAAGCACCTAAGGCCTCTCCTTTTCGCCGCATCTCCGGGTTAATTAGGGAAGAAAATATAACTACTGGCAAGCTTTTCAACTGCTCATGTTCTTTTATTTTTTTAGTTAGATGATGCCCGTCCATTTGGGGCATTTCAATATCAGTAATTACTAATTGGATCTGTTCATGAATAGGCTTTTCTATAGAAGAAAGCTCTAGTAGTTTATCCCAAGCCTGCTGTCCGGTCTCGTTGGCAATGGTCTTATATCCTGCAGTATGCAGGGTATTAATAAGTAAATCCCTTAGCATATGGGAATCCTCGGCGATAAGAATAGTTTTGGACTTTCTCATTTCCATTAAATCCGGTTCAACGCTAGGTAAAGAGGTCATCTTTTTATTCATCTCTGGATTAATGTCTGCTAGGATTTTCTCAAAATCTAGTAGAATAATCAGACGATTATCCATCTTGACAATACCTACTACCAGATCGGATCCTGACATGTTTGGTACTGGTTCCATCTGGGTCCATGAAATACGGTAGATCCGAGACACTGTATCTACCTTAAAGCCAACAAAGAAGTTATTAATCTCGCAGACAATTATTTTATGTAAATCAGTTTTTTCGTTGCTGGATAAACATCTGGCCAAATTAACCAAAGGCATCACTTTTCCCCGTAAAGTAAATAACCCATCAACATAAGGATGCATGTTAATTATTGGAGTAATGGGGATGGGATTGATTATTTCTCTGACCTTGGCCACGTTAATTCCATAGAAAATATTGTCTACGGAAAATTCAATTATTTCAAACTCATTTGTACCTGTTTCTAATAAGATACCTTCATTGTCCTGCATAACTTCCCTCCTTTTTAGCATACCTAAGTGGCTTATATAGATAGTTTCTCTACAAATCTATAAATTCCTTTGAGAAAGTCTCCTAAAAAAATTAGATAGCCTTGCAAAATACAACTTTTTAGGGTAAAATAAAAATAATAGCATACGTTACGGAACAAGTGGTTCTGTCCAAGGACAGAACTGAAAAGGGAAGTCAGTTAAAGTCTGACGCGGTCCCGCCACTGTAAGAGGGAGCCAACTTACAATAGGCCACTGGGGCAACCTGGGAAGGCGTAAGGTAGGCAAAGATCTCAAGCCAGGAGACCTGCTTGTTCTAAGTTCACCGTCATTACCCACGATGGATGGGGAGGGAGAAAGAAGATAAGCCTTTTAATCCTCTGCCCTTTTGGGTGCAGAGGATTTTTTAATTATACATTGGGTTCTTTATCCTGAGGGAGAAAGATTAAATGAAGAAGCGGCTAAAGGGAATAGGTTTAAAAATACTTAAACCTATGAAGAACTAAAGCCGAGAGAACGGCCTGTACTAATCAACCACATTAAAGAAAGGGGGTTAGTTCGGGCTGCGCTTTATTAGATAACCCTAGCGCAGTGGCTAGGGATTTTATTTTTTAGGAGGTATAACTATGCACATTGCAGAGGGTCTGTTGCCAGCGGGATATGCGGCTGCTTATTATGCCGGAGCTGGTGTTTTTGTAGCTAAGGGTATTATGGACTATAAGAAAAAAGCAGAGAAGGAACCTATGACTAAGCAGTTGACCGGAGTAATGACTGCCGCTGTGTTTCTTATTTCTTTATTACCTATTCCTGTACCTATCACTGGAACTTGTTCTCATCCGGGAGGCACACCTTTAGCCGCTATTCTTTTAGGTCCTTGGATTACTAGTCTGATTAGTATGATAGCCTTACTTTTCCAAGCTCTCTTTTTTGCCCATGGGGGGATAACTACTTTAGGAGCTAATACCTTGACTATGGGAGTCTTTGGTGGCTTGGTTGGGTGGTTCTTATTTGGCTTAGGCCGAAAATTAGGTTGTAGTCTCTGGTTAGCAGGCTTCTTGGCTGGCCTAATTGGTGATGTAACCATCTACTTTGGAACTTCTATTCAGTTAGCTTTGGCCATCCATGGAAATCATTCTATTAGTGAGGTCTTCTGGGCAGTTTTCGGAGGTTTCATGCCTACCCAAGCTCCTTTAGCAGTAATTGAGGGATTATTTACTGGTATGGCCCTTCAGTATGTAGCTAAACATCGTCCTGATATTCTGGTGATGCTGAAGGTAGTTAAGCCAGGAGAATTAGGGGGGATTAGCCATGAAAAGTAAGTACATAGCTTTAGTAGTTTTATTAGCCTTCATTGGTTTAGTTGTTTTTATCGGTACTAGTGACCTGAAAATGCCAGGTGCCGATGAGAAGGTAGGTCAAATAGTAGAGAAGTATGCTCAGGAAGTGGGTACCCAGGAAAGGGAACCTTACATAAACACCGATAAAGGGGATCTATTACTTTTCTTATTTGCTCTAGGGGGAGCGGCAGCGGGATTCTGGCTGGGTTATAATTGGAGGGATCTCTTTGGTAAAATGCCAGTTTCTGCAGTTCAAGAAGTTACTAAACAGGGGTAGGGAGAGATTAAAATGCAATTCCATCATCTTGTTCAAGCAGAAATAGCGGAAAAGAGTAAATTAAACAGTCTAGATCCTAGGCTAAAATTAGTTTTTTCCCTCTTAGGCTTACTGATTATCATTTCTACTAATAAAGTAGTTTTACCATTAGGGGCTGTTATCCTCTGCACCTCAGCTCTAATTGGCACTGGGACGCCTAAATCATATTTACTTAAGAGAATAATTCCGGCTCTTTATATAGGCGGAATGGTTTTGCTAACGCAAATTTTTCTTTACGGTTCCACTATTTTATTCCAATATAGTTTGGGGTCTTGGCAGATAGTAGGCTATCAGGAAGGGTTGCAGCATGGAACATTGCTAATGGTTAGGATTTTAGGCGCCATGTCTTTAATGATTTTTCTTACTGCTACCACCACTATTAATCAGTTGGTTTTTGCTGCAGCTTATTTTAAAATGCCCCAAGCTATGATTGAGATAATTACTATAGCTTACCGCTATATATTTGTTCTTTTAGAGGAAATGGAAAGAATTTATAAGGCACAGAAAGTTCGTTTAGGGCATAAAAATGCCAGTACCTCTTTAAAATCCTTTGGTAGTTTAGGTGGGATGGTCATCTTAAGGGTTTTTGATAAAAGCAATAAGTTATATGAATCCATGCGCTGCCGGGGTTATAAAAAGACTATTCGGGTTACCTATCAACAAAGTTTTACCAAAAATGACTATTGGGCTAGTTTGGTTTTAGCTGCTTGCTTAGTGGCTGCTTTGGTAGTAGGTTTCTAGGAGGGGGTAAGGAAAATGGCAATATTGGAAGTAAGAAACTTAGAATATAGTTATCTAGATGGTTACCAAGCCCTACAGGGAGTAGATTTTCAGGTGGAAAAAGGAGAATTTATTGGCCTTTTGGGGGCTAATGGTTGTGGAAAAACTACTCTTTTTCAGCATTTTAACGGGTTATTTAAATTGCAAAAAGGTGAAATAATAATCAAAGGGAAAAGTATTGGGGAAATGCGGGAAGAAGAACTTTTCAAAACAGTAGGTTTGGTTTTTCAAGACCCTAACGACCAACTTTTTGCTGCTAATGTTTTTGAAGATGTTTCCTATGCTCCTACTAACCTAAATTTACCTAAAGAAGAGGTAGTCAAAAGAGTGGAAAGATCCCTAAAGTTGGTAGGAATGTGGGAACATAGACAAAAGAGTATTCATCATCTTAGTTATGGACAGAAAAAAAGGGTGGCTATAGCAGGAATCCTGGCTATGGAACCGGAAATTCTAGTCCTAGATGAACCAACTGCTGGATTAGATCCTCGCACTGCTAGCAACCTAATGCATCTTTTAAAGGATATTCAGCAAAAATCCGGTATGACAGTGATTATTTCCACTCATGAGGTAGATTATGTACCCATTTATTGTCAAAGAGTGTATGTGATGGAAGGTGGGAGAATGCAATCTTGTGGAACTCCAGAAGAAGTTTTTGCTGACCAGAAGCTTATTCGGCAAGCCTTCTTACGGTTACCTCGGATTGGACATCTACTAGAAATTTTACAGAAGGAAGATGGCTTTGGTTTAAAGAAATTGACTTTGACCATTAGTCAAGCCAGAAGGGAACTAAAAGACCTATGGAGGAGTAGCAAATAAATGATCTTAGTGTTATCCGGTCGCCAGCAAGATGAAGAAATAGCTAAGATTTTAAGGGCTGCAGGCCAAGCTGTGGAGTTAATAGACTTAACCCAAGGAGAGATGAATATTTCTTGGGAGAAAGTTATTCAAAGCCCTAAGATTAATGCCATCATAGATGCCACCCATCCTTTTTCCGAGAAACCTTCCCTTATAGTAAAGAACTTAGCGGAAAAAAGAGGTATTCGCTATCTACGTTATTTAGAAAAAGAAGAAGATATACCAGAGCATCCTTTAGTCCATCCAGTGAATTCCTGGGAAGAAGGGGCGAAAAGGGCTGGGAAATTAGGAAAGACCATCTTCTTAACTACTGGCAGTAACAATTTAGAAGTTTTTTTACAAGAAAAAAACTGCCAGGGTAAAAGGCTGGTTATCCGGATTTTGCCTGACTATAAGGTAGTTAAAAAGTGCCAAGAATTGGGTTTTGTTTCTAAAGATATTGTGGCTATGCAGGGACCTTTTTCTAAGGATTTGAATAGAAGTATTTTCAAAGCCTATGGTGCTTCGGTAGTAGTGACTAGGGAAAGCGGTAAAAGAGGTGGAGCAGATAATAAAATTGCTGCTGCCTTAGCTCTAAAGATACCGGTAGTAATAATTCGCAAAAATCCTGTTGGGGATCAAGAGGCTAGAAGTTACCAGGAGATTTTAGCTTTCTTAAAACTGGAAGCATAAAGTAGACGAGAAAGCTACAAACTAAAGAGGACTCTCAAAATAAGGAGGGGATTTGATGCGTGAGGGAAGTACACCAACAGTATTAGGCACATTAGTTACTGCTGCTGGTTTTGCTGTCCGTTCTGCGAACCCTGTTCTTGGTGCCGGAGTCATTGGTTTTGGTTTGGCCCATATTGTTTTGGGTGCCATTGATTTAGTAGAGCATAAAAGATAGATTTTGAGAGTTAGAAGGACCTTAGTGGTCCTTCTTTTTATTGCAATGAAAAGAAAAAGGAGATAAAATGAGGTAGAAGGTGTAAAATAAAGAAAAATCAAGGTGGATTTAGATGAATTTTAGAAGAATACTAGTATTTATATTAATTTTTTTAACCTTATTCCTATTTAATTGTGTAACTTCCTTTGCCGGGTCTCCTATCAATATTGAGTATGAAACGGATGCAGCTCAGCCACCCCTAACTTTTAGTCAACAAGGTTTGCTGCGAGGTTTTGAGGTGGATTTGATTAATCTAATCTTTAATGAAGAAAATTACCATTTGAACTACTCCATAGATATTTGGGATAACATTTATGAACGGATGAAAAGGAAACAAATAGATACTTGTGGGATATTGGTCATTACTGAAGAAAGAAAACATGAGATGATTTTCACTGAGCCAGTTTTACAAATTCATTTTGCTATTTATAGTCGAAATTCCGCTCCTAGAATTACCTTAGCTAACTTACATAAGTATAGGGTAGGGGTAATTAGAAATTATTATGCAGAAAGAATTTTAAGGGAAGACTTAAAGAACAAGAATTACTTAACCTTTGCCAGTTCGGAAGAAGGATTTTTGGCCCTAGCAGAGGGGAAAATTGATGCTTTTTTAGAAAACCAAGAGGTGGGAAACTATTTTCTAGTTAAGAAGAATTTAAAACACTCCGTTAAAGTGTCCCAGGATAATTTATTTCCGGTGGTAGCTGCCTATGCAGTGAGAAAAGATAACCCCAGCCTAGTGGCTTATATGAATTTAAGAATTAACCAATTAAAGGCTTCCGGAGTCTACGAAGAAATCTACCAAAAATACTTTTTTTCTCATTCCCCCTATTACTATCAGCATAAAAAACAAGTTTTCTTAGCAGTTATTTGTCTGATGGCTTCAACTGTAGTAATGATTCTTTTTTTGTTGCACAGTTATATTAAATACTTAAAGAAGAAAATCTTCCAAGCAAATCAACTGGCTCAGGATGAAAGGGATTTTTCTCAAATTATTATTAATAATGCTAATATTATCATCTTGGTCTGGCGGGTAGACGGAACCTTACTAAAGTTTAATGAATATGCTCAATTGCTTACGGGTTTTTCCGAGGAGGAAGTATTAGGAGATAAATGGAGGAAGGACACTATCCTTACTGAGAAGTTAGCTTTACAAATACCAGATATTTTTACCACTTTTCAACATGGCGGTGTACCTATTAACCGAGAAAGAGCCCTAAGATGTAAGGACGGAAGGGTTAGGGATGTTCTTTGGAGTAATAACCTTATTTTTGATCAACAGAACCAACCCAGCTTGATTATCTCTTTGGGAACAGATATTACCGACCGTCAAGAAGCAGAAAGAAAATTGCAGGAAAGTTATCACCAACTAGAAGTAATGCACGAAGAATTAGCAGCCACTAATATTGAACTAAGACAGAAAATCAAAGAATTAAAGGATAAGGAATTAGCTCTTAATCTTAGCGAAGAACGCTATCGTTTAGCTTTAGATGCCGCTAACGATGTAGTTTGGGATTGGGATTTGCAAACTAATGAGTTCTTCTGCTCTAGTAGAATCCAGGAACTGTTGGGTTATCACCAAGACTACTTTAAATCCAGCGAATCCTGGAACCAGATTATTCATCCCCAAGATTTAGAGGGATTGCAAAAGGTAATTAGAGCTCATTTGAATAAGGAAACACCTTACTATCAAGTTGAGTTTAGATTGTGCACTATTCTGGGAGGGTATAAATGGGTTTCTTGTAAGGCAAAGGCTTTCAGAAGAGAAGGGTACCAAGTTGCTAGAGTAATCGGCTGTCTAACGGATATATCCCAACAAAAAGAAGCTGCAGAACGAATTCATAAATTAGCCTACTATGATCAATTGACTGGTTTACTTAATCGGGTATCCTTCAAAGAGAAGTTGGTTCAAATTTTAGAGCAATCTGACCAGACTAGTAATCTAGCGGGAATCTTATTTTTGGATCTAGATAATTTTAAAGCAGTAAATGATACCTTGGGTCATTCTTTTGGGGATGAGGTCTTAAAGGAAATTGCCCTAGTTCTAAAAGAATGTTTAGAGAAGAACCAATTAGCTGCCCGTTTAGGGGGAGATGAATTTGTTATTTTGTTGCCTGATTGTTCAGATAGAAATAGCATTAAGAGAAAAGCCAAGGAAATCTTATCCTCTATCTGCTGTTTATCCACTATAAGAGGCCAGGACTTCTACTGCTCTGCCAGTATAGGTATTGCTGTTTATCCTCAAGATGGGGATAATGAGGAGATTTTACTAAAGAATGCCGATACAGCCCTATATCGGGCTAAAGAGTTAGGCAAAAATATTTACCAGTTCTACAATGAAGAAATGAACGCACAAATTTTAGCTAAAGTGGCTTTAGAGAATCAATTAAGAGCCGCTTCGAGGAATGAAGAATTCCTCCTTTTCTATCAGCCCCAGATAGATATTGAAACCCAACAGATTGTTAGTATGGAAGCTCTTATTCGCTGGCCTAACCCTACTAGAGGTTTTATTCCTCCAGATAAATTTATTCCTGTAGCTGAAGAGATGGGATTAATTAAAGAAATAGGATATTTTGTCCTATGGAAGGCTTGCAGGCAAAACAAGAAATGGCAGGAAGCGGGTTATAGACCTCTGAGGGTAGCAGTCAATGTCTCGGGAAAAGAAATCCAGGAAAAGGATTTCCTCAGCAACCTAGAAAAGGTTTTGGAAGAAACAAATTTAGATGCCCAGTGGTTAGAGATAGAAATAACAGAAAGTGCTGCTATCCAGGACTTTGACTTAACCATTAAAATCTTACAGAAACTAAAGGAAAAAGGTATTAGAGTTTCTCTAGATGATTTTGGTACAGGCTATTCTTCCCTTAATTATTTAAAAAGATTACCTATTAGTCAGGTGAAAATTGATAAATCCTTTGTTTATGAGATGACAGCTAACTCTACTGAAGAACAAATCGCTAAAGCCGTAATTGCTTTAGCCCATAGCATTGAATTAGATGTTGTAGCTGAAGGGGTGGAAAATGCAACCCAACTAGCCCTTTTAAAAGAATATAAGTGCGATAAAGGGCAGGGCTACTTCTTCAGTAAACCATTACCACCTATTGCTATGGAAAAGCTGTTGACTAAAGAAGAAATCAAGGAAATTTACTTTAAAGAAAAATAACAGCCCCTTTCTGTCTATAAGCAGAAGGGGGCTGTTAACTGTATCCTAGAATATTTCTTCTTCTGCTAACACTTTTCCTTCTATATCTAAGACATGGGTAGCACAGGACATGCAAGGGTCAAAGGACCGAACTATTCTGCCTAGGATGGTAAAAAGCAGCTCGGGTTTAGGAATTTTAGTCCCAGTTAGAGCCTTTTCTGCGGGACCAAGCTGGGAATACCTATCTTTGGGAGAAAAGTTCCACATGGTTGGAGTAATAATTTTATAGTTAACAATCTGTTCTTTTTCTACTACTGCCCGGTGAAGGAGGACTCCTCTCATAGCATCCGTAACGGAGGTAGCTTTTTCTCTGACTAATTCCTTTTTTTGTTGGAGGGGAGGTTTCCCAGGTTTAAGCTTATGCAGCCATTTATCCATTAGTTCAGCGATTAATAAAGTTTCTAGACCTCTGGCGCAAATTCTGTCCATGGTGGAAGATCCTCCTTGGTATTGTCCAGAGATGATCATTCGGGCTAGGGGACCACCTTCTAGGGGCTGACCAGCATACTGTACCGCCTTGACCCAGGTATAAGCCCTTTTCTTATAAGGATCTGGGGTATCCTTATCCTGGAACCAAGCATTGGTAATATCTTGCTCCACCAGTTCCCAGTTTGGTGTTTCTAATTGACCATTAACCAGAATACCGGCTGGCCAAAGGTTCTGTTCATTCTTTGCACCAAACTTAAAAAGTCCAGCAGAGAAAAAATGACCAGGAGTTATACCAATTTGGAAGTAATCCCGGTAGACTTTAGCTAGGAGCTGAATATCCGGGAGAAGAAACATCCTGATAAACTTATGAACCTCCTGTAGAAGGGCTAAGGCTTGGGAAATGTTATCGGCATTAGGTCCCACAGCTACTCCTCCATGTAAAAAGCTATGCTGATGGGGTGCTTTCCCGCCAAAGAGGGCCAGAATTTGGTGACATTTTTGGGAGGCTTTTACTCCTTCAAAATAATGCTCTGCCAATCTCTGATTATCCTCAGGGTTTAACCGAGCATCAGCAAGATTTTGTCTGTGGAAGGGAGGAGAATCAGGCATTTTCACATAATCCGGCAGGCAAAAGAGATAGAAATGTCTTAAATGATTTTGGAGAATATCTGCACCATACATAATGTTTCGGAGATATTGAGCATTTTTACTTAGCCTATTGTCATAAAGGGTATCTAAAAGATAACTGGCGGTAGCACCATGGGCTAGGGAACAAATACCACAGATTCTTTGAGTTAGATAGACAGCGTCGGTAATATGTCTGTTTTCCATGATTTTTTCGTAACCTCGGAACATAGTACTGCTGACATTAGCCTCCTTTACATGTCCTCCATCTACAACTATCTCTATAGATAGATGACCACTAAGACGGGTAACAGGGCTAAAAACTATTTTTCTTCTACTCATTCTTTTCTCCTTTCCCCGGATTTTTAGCTGGGAGGGGAGTGAAGAAAGGGGAAGAGCCATCGGGAAAATCTTCATGGGTACAACCGATACAAGGGGTGTTAGCTTTGACTGGCCAATTAACATGATTAATCCATAGACGATAAGGACAATCGGATGGTGTCCGAGGTCCCATACAACCTTGAGAAAACATGCACTCTTTATCCCCTACTTTTTCAGCAAAGTCCTTATTATCAAAGTAAGAGCGCCTTTGACAATGAGTATGGACAGTATAGTGGTAAAAAAGATTAGGTCGCCCTAGACTATCTAAATCCGGTCTGCCATACATTAATAAATGAGCTAGAGTTCCTACAAACCAATCAGGGTTCACAGGACAGCCGCTGACATTAATTACTTCTCTATCCAGGACATCCCTCACCCCTACACAGCCGGTAATGTTGGGTCTAGCGGCACTAGGTCCCCCAAAACTAGCACAGGTGCCAATGGCTACTACATATTTAGCTGACTGTCCCAGCCATTTTACTGCCTCTAAAGCAGTAAGGGATTCTGTTTCCTTAATAATAACAATATTATAGAGTCCATGGTCTTTGCGGGGAATAGCCCCTTCCACAACTAAAACGAATTCTCCTTTGTACTTAGTGACAGCTTCCTCTAGGATATCTAAAGCATCACTGCCCTGGGCAGCCATGAAGGTATTACTGTATAAAAGATCAATCATTTCACTAAAGACCTGCCCTAGATAGGGATAGGTAGTGCTCATAAAGGCGATATTATTGTCACCACTGTCATTGGTCTCCAACCAGATCACTGGAAGCTTCTTTTTCTGATGCTTAAATCGGTAACCTTTCACCGTCTTTAGAATAGAGTCAGAAAGGGAATAATCACTTTTGGAATCTTGGCATAGCCTAATAAATTCTTCCTTTTCCATAGCACAACCCCTTTACTTTTTGTAATAATATTTGTCTTCCTACTATAAATAGATATTATGAAAGATTTAGAATATGAAGTTTTAGTTTTGGGTTTAGGTAATTTGTTGATGTCTGATGATGGCTTAGGAGTCTTGGCTATTGAAGAACTAAAGAAAAAAGAGTGGAGTGATAATATCCTATTTTTAGAGGCTGGTACTGGGATTATTAATTGTTTATCAGTTATAAGTGTTTCCCAAAAGTTAATAGTGGTGGATGCGGTAAGGGGGGGAGGTAAGCCCGGCAGTGTATATCGTTTTACTGAAGAGAAATTGCTAGGGCAGAGGCTTACTGATTCCCATGGCTTTTCCCTGCCAGAGGCCCTTTGGTGGGCTAGAAAGGTCAAGGGTCTACCTAGAGAAATATTGATTTATGGAGTGGAGCCGGAGGTAATAACTTTAGGTACTGAATTATCTCCACTAGTGGCTAAGGCCCTACCACAAGTTATAAGCAGAGTAATTAAAGAAATAAAAAAGCAAGGTAGTTAACCTTGCTCTTGATAAGGTAGATAGAGGGTAAAAGAAGTTCCTTTTCCTAGGGTACTGTCAATTTCTACCCTTCCGCCATGCTCTTTAATTATCTGATAACAAATGCTTAGACCAAGACCCGTGCCTTTATCCTTAGTGGTAAAAAA
>Ga0079098_1023684_pt1 | contig 16721 bp, 18 predicted proteins | sample ADurb_H2B_01_Slu_FD_74559 | JGI IMG/M metagenome (GOLD analysis project Ga0079098, IMG submission 74559) | Active sludge microbial communities from Illinois, USA, of municipal wastewater-treating anaerobic digesters - ADurb_H2B_01_SludgeMetaT... | ecosystem: Engineered > Bioreactor > Anaerobic >...
AAAAAATATACGCCTAATGGAAGAGGTCAAAGCTAGAGCTGAATTGGAAAAAGCATTAAAAGACAGTGAATTAAAAGCCTTACAGTCTCAAATCAATCCCCACTTTCTCTTTAATACTTTGAATACCATTAGTCGTTTGGCTTTACTGGAAAAAGCAGAAAAGACCCAAGAAATTGTTTACTCCCTTTCAGAACTTCTGCGCTATAATCTACGGAAAATTGACCAAGCAGTTACCTTAGAAGAGGAGTTAAGCAATATTAAAAAATATCTTACTATTCAAGAGACTCGCTTTAGTGACCGAGTAACCACAGAAATTAATGTGGATTATGAAATAGCTAAGGCAACCATTCCTTTTCTGACCTTACAACCTTTAATTGAGAATGCCATTGTCCATGGCCTAGAGCCTAAACCTGAACCAGGGAAAATAATCATTGAGGGTTTTCTAGAGGAAAAGGAAGTAATCCTAAGGGTCAAGGATGATGGTGTAGGTATTGCTAAAGAAAAATTAAGAAAAATTAGGCAACTGGAAGAACCTATTCAGAGCAATTCCGGTCATACTACAGGTCTTGGCCTAATTAATGTTCATAAAAGACTCCAACACTACTTTGGCCAGGATTACGGCCTTAAAATTAATAGCGAAAAGAATAAAGGAACAATAGTTGATGTCTCCTTTCCCTATATTGTAGCTTAGGAGGAAGAACATGCTAAAACTATTATTAGTAGATGATGAAAAACTAGAAAGAGAAGCCATCATTTACTTAACAGAGAAAAACCGACCAAACATCGAGATAGTAGGGCAAGCCAGCAATGGAGAGGAAGCCATTAACTTAGCCCGTAAGCTACAACCAGATATTATTTTCATTGATATCAAAATGCCTCGTCTTAATGGTTTAGAAGCTATAAAAGAAATTAAGAAAAGACTAAGTAAAGTAAAAATTATTATTACTACTGCTTATGATGAATTCTCTTTTGCTCAAGAGGCTATTAAACTGGGGGCTACTGACTATTTACTAAAGCCCGTTCGACCTGAAGAAATCTTAAATACTCTAGATAAACTGACAGAGGAAATTGAACAGGAAAAGGAAGAAGCAAAAGAAGAACAATATTATAAAGAAAAACTAGCTATGCTTCTTCCCTATGTACAAATAGGATTTTTAAGTGATTTACTCTCTGGGAGAATAACTTCTGAAAGCGAGTTACGGGAAAGAGCATCTTTTATTAATTTCCAATTACTCCCCGCTGTTGTTTTAGTAGCTGACATTGACCACTTTACCGATTTAACCTCTAACCAACCAGAGCTAAATAGACAATTGTTGAAAAAGAAAGTCTTTAGCATTATTAAAAGAGCAGCTAAGATGTTTTCCTCTACAATGGTTGCTCCTATCGCTGGAGACCGATTTGTCATCCTTTTCTATCCTGAGGAGGATAACAAAATTCTAGCTAAAGATAGGGCTGTAGATCTGGGGGAGCAAATCCGCCACCTTGTCCAGAAAGAAACCAGCGCCACATTAACTATAGGGGTTGGTCATTATTACCCCCAAGCTATCGATACTTGTCTCTCTTATGCAGATGCTTTACGGGCCATGAATAACCGCTATTTCATTGGTCATAATCAGGTTATCCATATTCAAGATGTTGAACGTTACTCTAAGGCCCCTATTCCCTACTCTTACCGGAAAGAACGCCAATTTCTAGAAAAGGTTAGAATAGGAAACAAGGAAGAAGCCAAAAAAATCCTAGCAGAAATTTTTATAGAATCTTTTTTACCTTATTCAGACAGTATGGAGTTGGTCCGTTCCCAAATTATTGAACTTCTCATTGTTTTCTCTAGAACTTTAGCAGAAGTAGGTGGCGACACTAAGGTTTTCTCTAGCTTCTCCTACGTAGAAAAATTATCTAGCTTAAATACTATAGAAGATATTAGAGACTGGTTATTAAGTCTTATTGAAGAAACAATAGAATTAAATAGACAGAATAATCAAGCCTTAACCAGCCAGGTTATTGCTCAGGCAAAGAAATATTTGAAGGAAAACTTTAATAAAGAAATATCTTTGGAAGAGGTATCCCATCATGTCCACCTTAGCTCTTACTATTTCAGTCGTCTTTTTAAAAAGGAAACTGGTTTAAATTTTGTTGAGTATTTAACTAAACTTCGCATTGAGGAAGCTAAGAGATTACTACGTACTTCTGAAGAAACCATTGTTAATATTGCCGGTTTAGTAGGTTATAACGAACCTAACTATTTTAGCCGGGTTTTCCGCCGCTTAGAGGGAATAACCGCTAAACAGTATAAATCTTTAAATTATAATAAATAAAAGATAGCATTCGCAATGCTATCTTTTATTTATCCTTAAACAAGCTTTTCCATGAGATCTTGATGAGGCGAAGAAATAACCGTAGTCTCCAAAAGAGTTCCCTCTTTTTCTAAAGCCATTTTAGCGGCCTGCACAGCATTTTTCACCGCTGATACCTCTCCAGTAAGGGTCAAAAAAGCCTTACCCCCTAAGCCATTAGCCAAGCGTAATTCTATTAAGTCCACGTTAGCAGCTTTAACTGCTATATCCGCAGCGATGATAGCCGAAGCGACACAAATGGTTTCAATTACGCCTAAAGATTTAAGTTTATCAACTTGGCTGGTTCCTGAAATAGCAGGAAACACCGCGGGGTGCACGTTAGGAATAAGCAGATAGTCTACTACATACATTCCTCCAACTTGTCTTCCTACTTCTACAGCATTTTTCACGGCCCCTACATCACCAATGACAAAGCTAATAAACTTCCCAGCACAAATGGTGTTAGCGTTCAAAAGTTCTACATTAGCAGACTTAATCATAGCGTCTGTAGACTCAATTCCTTTAGCAATACTCTTGTACTCAACTAAGCCAATACTATTTTTCATTTCCTTTCCCCTCCCTTTATCCTCGAATAACAATGGCTGTGTCAACCGATTCTACTGTCCCACTAATACTAGCGTGCAAGTTAGCACCTAAGGCATTATCAGGAATCACAGCAACTAAATCGCCTTTATTCACTTGACTTCCTGGCTGTACACAGGCGATAGATGGAGCACCAATATGCTGACGCAATGGTAAAGTTACTTTTTTCGGTTGATACAACTCCTCAGTTAAGGGAGCAGGGCCGTTATAACTGGTCAATTCTAGGCGAGCAATCATTCTTTTACTAGGAACCCGACGATATTCTCGCCCTGGTCGGGGCTGCTCTGGCTTTCGATTATTGTTATTTTTTATTCCTGCTTTGGCTAATTCTTTTTTTATCATCATATTAACCCGCCTTGGCGATAAGCCCATAGGACATTGATATAGGTCACAAACGCCGCATTCGCAGCAAAGAAAGGCTTGGGTAACCCGCTCTCCAATATAAGGTCCAAAGCTTACCACCTGCATCATTTCATCAGGCTTTAGTTCATGCCCTAATAGATAACGAGGACAAACTTCAGTACACTGCATGCAGCGGCAGCAAGCTGCTCGAGCCTGTTTCAGAATTATATTAAGATCTTTAGTCTTACGGGCAATTAGAGAATGATCTTTGGGTAAAACTACTATTCCTTTAGTAGTTTTGGTCACCGGAGTCTGCAAATTATCACAGATCCCACCCATAACCGGCCCCCCGTTAATAATAGCAAAATCTTCCCCCAAAGGACCTCCAGCCAAATCCAGAAGTTCCTGAATGGTTATCCCTAAAGGAACTTTCACTGTTGTAGGCTTTACTACCCAACCAGTGACAGTAACATATTTTTCTGTGACTCCATAGCCCTCCAGGGCATTGGCTATATTTAAAAGAGTCTCCACATTAGTTACTACCACTCCTACATTCAGGGGAATACCACCTTCTGGTACAATACGTCCTGTAGTTTCATAAACTAATACCTGTTCATCTCCGGCAGGGTAGAAGTCACCTAAAATGGATACCTGAATAGCTGGTTCTGTTTCTAATCTCTTCTCTAAAAGTTCAACAGCCTCATGATATTTCTCCTTTAGCCCAATTAAAGCTTTGGTGGCCTTAGTAGCTTCCATTACTGCTTTTAACCCTTGAATTACCTTTTCACCCTGGGCGGTAATTAGCTGCTGGTCAACTCGGAGGAGAGGCTCACATTCTGCGCCATTAACCACGATATATTCTACGGTAGCATTAACCTTTACATGGGTAGGGAATCCTGCTCCTCCGGCCCCTACCACACCAGCCTCTTTGACTAATTCTGTCAATGATTTTCCCATCATCCTTCCCCCCATCTTTCACTAAAGAATATAGAAACCACCGGCTAAGACACAACGACGCTGCCGGGTAAAGCTACGAGCCGATGTCACGCCTTCTCCAGTAGGACCTGCAATAGTGAAAGTGGTATGGCCTTCTCCCCCTACGCCAATACCGGCAAAAGAAGGAGCATTCTTAACAAAAATAGTGGTTTGAATAGCTCTGGCTAAAGCTGTTAGATGGTCTACATTCTTAGAGTGCATAATGGCAGTATGTCTAAATCCATGCTCTACCTCTACTGCTAGGTCAATAGCCTCCCAAATATTTCTAACTTTAACAATAGGAAGAACAGGCATCATTAATTCATTAATAACAAAAGGATGTTTTTTATCCACTACCATAATCACTACCCTAACTTCAGGGGGAACCTCAATACCGATAGCCCGCAGGATAACTTGCACATCTCTACCAATAAAGTCTTTATTCGGTGTTCTGCCCTGAAGGAGTAATTCCTCTAATTTCTTTAGCTTTTCATTATCTTGTAATAGATAAGCTCCACTTTTTTGCATGCATTGAACTAATTGCTCTGCCACCCTTTCTACTACAATGACCTCTTTCTCAGCAATACAAGGCAGGTTATTATCAAAAGAACAACCAGCAACAATATCCCGGGCAGCCTTGGGGATATCTGCAGTTTCATCTACCACCGCCGGAGGATTTCCAGCGCCAGCACCAATAGCTTTCTTGCCCGAGGAAAGAACTGCTTTAACTACCCCTGGGCCCCCGGTAGCTACTAGAAGATTAATTTTCTTATGTTTCATCATGATTTCTGCTTTTTCAATAGACGGTTCAGCCACTGAGGTCAATAAATTACTTGGCCCCCCTGCTTTAACGATAGCTTCATGAAGAATCCTTAATGTTTCTAAGGAAGTTTTTTTAGCCGTTGGATGAGGACTAAAGACCACTGCATTACCAGCAGCAATCATTCCTATCCCATTGTTAATCAATGTCTCTGAAGGATTAGTAGTAGGAGTAATAGCACCAATAACTCCATAGGGTCCCATTTCTATCAGGGTTAATCCATTATCCCCGGATAGAGCTTTGGCTTCTAAGTCCTCAGTCCCAGGAGTTTTAGTAGCAGCTAAAATATTTTTTTGCACTTTATCCTCTACTCTGCCCATTTTGCTTTCCCCTACTGCTAGCTTAGCCAAATATTCCGAGTTAGCAATAGCGGCTTCCCGCATAGATTGAATAATTTTTTCTCTTTGGGATAAACTAAGATTCAATAATTCCTTTTGCGCTAGAAAGGCAGCCTCTATGGCATCGTCCATTTTTTCAAAAATACCATTACCGGAAGGGACAGAATTTTCTTGCTGACTCTGCCCTAGTTTAAGTATGACTTCTTGGACTAATTCAGCGATTTTTCTTTCTTCTATATTCATCTTTATTCAGCTCCTTTCTCAAAGAACTCTACCCCAGCCTGAGCCACAAGGATGTCTTCTTCTACAGAACCACCGCTAACTCCAATGGCGGCTATTACTCTTTCCCCTACTTTAAGAGGAAAACCCCCGCCAAAGGTAACTATTTTACCTTGATTAGTGTTTTGCACTCCATAGAGTGGCTGACCTGGCTGACTTAATTCCCCTAGAATGTGAGTAGGCATTTTAAGGGCTGCAGCAGTGTAAGCCTTATTAATGGCAATATCTAAACTGGCTAATAAAGCCCCATCCGATCTTTGGAGAACAACTAAGTTACCACCATCATCCACTATAGCAATGACCATAGGTACGCCTATTGCCCGGGATTTTTTTTCTGCCTTGTCTATAACGCTTTTGGCTAATTCCAAACTAAATTTTTCTCTTTCTTTTATCTCAGTCATTTTTTCCTTAACTTTCTCAGCTATTGATTTGACCAAGGCAGTATTTTCTTCCGCCCGAGCTAAGACAAAAAGCAAATCGGATAAACGATTAAAATAAATCAAAATATCCTGAGAGATATCCTCCTCCTCAGCTAAGGCTACCGCTAAACGTTCACCCCGACGAACTATTGTGCGGGCTAAATCTAAAGCCGCAGAAGCCGGAGAGGCGCCTGGGGGAACAAACTGATTAAGGGGAGGCCTTTTAGTATCAAAATAATCTATCATTTTTTCTAGACTACTAACATTATTCAAAGTAATTCTTTCTTTTAATTTATCCAACTTATGGGATGGAGTAGCTAGATGGGCTCCCAAAACAAACATCTTTTTCTGGAGATGAAGAACAGTGTCTTTCACTTCTTGATCTTGACAGAGAGATCTAGCTAAACCCATCATAGAATTAGCCTCATCTACAGTACCATAGGTATTGACACGCTGGTCATTCTTTCCGACTCTCTCTCCACCAAAAAGACTAGTCTGACCTTTATCTCCGGTTTTAGTATAAACCTTCATCCTCACCCCTCATTTCTTAAGAGAACGCTTTAATCTACTGTTTCCATATAATCAATTATTCCAACAATAGCTGCATCTACTGGAGATGCATCATTACGAGCCACTAACCTGGCCGGGCTTCCCCGGACTACTAAGACCATTTCTCCTACACCAGCCCCTACTGAATCAATAGCTACCAGAGTTTGACCATAAGCCTGCTCCTTACTGTCTAAAGGCTGAATAACCAATAGTTTCAATCCAGTTAGATTTTCATCCTTGCGAGTAGCTACTACTGTCCCAATTACTTTAGCCACAAACATCTATTCTCACCCTTTCTCAGATTCATCTCCTGGTTCTTTTAGACATCCAAAAGCTTAACCCCATGTTTATCAGCCAATTCCCTGGCTAGAGGGGTTATTAGTCTACCTGGTTGACAGATAATATTTTCACCTTTTTGGGCTGCAGCTAGTATCTCTTCTCCGGTAATTACTTTTTTAGTGGTCTGGATTTCTACCTGCTGACCACAATAAAGTACTGGCTCCTTTTTTTCATTCTCCACCATTTTTTCTGCTGTTTTGCTTAAATCTTGAGCCTCCACTAATCTAATACCCAAAGACTCCAATTTAGTCAAATGTTCATCCATTACCTTTAGCAATCCTACAGAGGGTTGAGTAAGACCCCGTTGCTGACAAAAATAGCGAGCATCAGCAGCATTTTTAGCAGCTAAGATAGGCTTGCCTAATAAAAGAGCCATTCTGATTAGAAGAGTAGGGAGGGTATCCCCTAATCCCAAAGCAACTTTTACCAAAGAGTTTTGGCTTAAGGTTGGAACTAAAATTAAATCCATCTCTTCCTGGATTGCCAAAGGAGAAGCATTAAGGGGGGAAGTTAAAAACTCAACTCCGGGAAATTCATGCCTCAATTCTGGGCCAAACATGGCTGCTGCATCCTTAGAACAGGCAAAAATGAAACTCCAACCCTTTTTCTCTAATTTTTTAATTTCCCCTAAAGCCTCCCGATACTTGGTTTTCCCTCCAGTAAACAAGACTAGGGCTTTATATTTTTTTTCTTCTTCTTTTTCCTTTAAGGACTGGAGGACTTGGGCCACTACCAGTCTTACTAATTCCTCTAAGTCCATTTATCCCACCTCACTTACAGTGCATAGCTATACCTAAAGGTGTTACTAGTAGAGGATTAGCCGGTTTGATAGTTTTAATCCCCGTCTCCTTCTCTACTACTTTCTCAAAACCTTCTAAACAACAGGTTCCTCCTACCAGATAAATTTCTTCTACCGGATAATTTCTCAGGTGGCTGGCAATAATGGCTGATACTTTTTGAATAACCGGTAAAACAATAGGAAAAATGTCTCTTCTCCTAGCTGGGTCCCTTTTCAATTTTTCCGCTTCATCAAAATCTATCTGGTGATTTCCTGCTATAACCAGATTAAAATGAGTCCCTCCAGTAGGTTCATCAGCAGTATAGACAACCTCCCCGTCCTTTAAGACAGAAATACCAGTAGTTCCGCCTCCGACATCCACCACCGCTCCATTAGTAATTCCTAAAACACTAGCGGCGGCAGTAGGTTCATCCACTACAGAGGTTACCTCTAAGTCTGCTGACTCCACCACATTGACAATGGCCCGGGTATCCCCCGGTCTAGTTCCTGGAGGAATGGCAGTAGCCGCCCTCTCTAGAGAAAAGCCTAACTCTTCTTCCACCTGACTAACTAAGCGACGGACAATCTGAACCGCCCCTATATAATCTACTACTAAACCATCTTTAACTACTTTAGCAGGGTAAAGGGCTCCGGTTAAGGGCCTTCTCTCCTCATCTAAAACAGTAACTACAATATTGGCTGTTCCTAAGTCTACTCCCGTATATATCTTCCCCTTATAATCTGTCCCTGTTTTTTTCTCTAATAAATCAGTCATCAGGTTAATCATGTTATTAGCTTCTTCTAGATTTTGCGGCATCCTACCCACCCTTTCCTAATCTAAAATTAATTCTACTTGATCATTATTTTTTATCCAAGCGGCATTAGCTTCATCAGTATCTACATGCATTTCTAGAAGGAAATCTTCAGATACTCTAAGGAGTACCTGAGAAAAAATAGTTTCCCGCTCCCCAGGGACTCTAACCTTAACCATACTTCTATCTTTTAGACCTAAACTTTCAGCCTCAGTAGTAGTCATATGGATATGTCGGAGAGCGCAAATAACTCCTTGTTGAAGAGTTGCTGCCCCATAGGGTCCAACTATAGTTATCCCTGGAGTTCCTTCTATCTTGCCTGATTCTCTGACCACTGCTTGAACCCCTAAATTAAAAGCATCGGTACGAGAAATTTCTACCTGAGTTTGTTTTCGGGTAGGTCCTAAAATACGGACATTTTGCTGTATACCCTTTGGCCCTATTAGGATAACCGTTTCCTGGGCAGCAAATTCTCCTGGTTGTTTAAGATCTTTTAGTTTAGTCAGTTGATGCCCTGGTCCAAAAAGCTTCTCTAGATCTTCGGGGGAAATATGAATGTGGCGGTTAGAGATTCCCACAGGAACTGTTAAAATTCTCTTTTTCTCTAACATTACTCTAGTTATTACTGCTTCCACTAGCTTTGCTATTTGAGCTGAATCCTGCATTCTCTTCACCCCTTTCTCCGAGTCTTAGTCTACAACTTCGGTAGAATTTTTTCTGTATCTTCATGAGGACGAGGAATTACATGAATGGAAACTACTTCTCCTACTCTTTGAGCAGCAGCAGCTCCAGCATCTGTTGCAGCTTTAACAGCCCCAACATCCCCTCTAACCATTACTGTTACCAAACCTGAACCAATTTTTTCATAACCAACCAGGGTTACATTTGCTGCTTTAACCATAGCATCTGCTGCTTCAATGGCCCCAACTAACCCTTTGGTTTCTACCATTCCTAAAGCTTCTCCTCTCATCTGCTCACCCTCCATTATTTCTCGTTGTTTTCTGTCTTGTGATGAATACACTTAACCCTTGCTTCTCCCCTTTGTCTTGGACAAGCTGGATCATGGCAAAGATTGCAAGTGAATTCTGGTTTCTCTGGCTGAGATCCATAACCCATCAATTTCCTAATTTCTTCTAACTGCCAAGATTGATTTTCAGGATCTTTTTCTTCCGGTTCTTCTGGCTGTTCAGGAACTAAGCCCACTGTGTCCGGTGATTGAATCAAGTTATCCAATTCTGTATGAGGTCTAGGAATGATATGCTGGCCCCAAACCTGATTTATCCTTTGGGCTGCAGCTACCCCTGCTGCTACAGCAGCCTTGATAGCACCTACATCCCCTGCCAGTTTTACAGTGACCATCCCCCCACCTTTAGTAAGCTCATAACCAATTAGAATAACATTAGCTGCTTTTACCGCTGCATCAGCGGCTTCTATACCAGCAGCTAGACCCACTGTTTCAATTAATCCCAAAGCCTGTCTACTCATTCCCTCACCTCCTTAAGCCCAAGTTCTCTAAGCTTACCTTCTTGGAGCATTTGATAAACCATGCCAGTTACTAACTGAATCAGAGCCTCCTGCTCCCTATTACTAGAAGGAAGTTCATTTTTGCTAGGAGGAGTTTCTTCTAACGGCTTAAAAGGATTTCCTTTAACTAAACGGGCAGCATTACTGCCCATGGTTCTACCTAGATTAGGGGTATAAGCCGATTTGGGCAGAAGAAAGAGGGGAAAATTGGGGTGTAAACGATGATAATGTAAGGCTACTGACCCATCTTCTCCTATTCCTACTCCCACCCCTAGAATAGAGTTCTCCGCTGCAGCAAAGCCTAGCTTTTCTGCTGTAGGATACTCTGTTCTCTCTTCGCAGCTAAAAGGAATGCCTTCCTCCTCCAGTCCATACTGTATCTGTACCAGAACTTCAGTATTCTGGGGATAATAAAAGATTTTAATTTGGGGAGGTTGCTGAACTGCTAGATTAGCAATACTCATTTTATTCACCTACCCAATCTACTGTCAGATAGTACTAAACCAGTAGCTACTGCATTTCTAGGTCCTTCTATTCCCCGGATATTTCCTCTGCCAGCTACAATACCAAATTCAGCCAGACTATGGGTAACTAATTCAGGAACTTCGAAGTCTAAAGCCGAGCCTCCCACTAGAACTACAAAGTCAATATCCCTAATATTATTAGTGGGAGAAACCCTTTTTAGAGCCCTTAAAGCATTAACTACAAAAACCCTTCTCTTGGCTTCCTGTCTGACCAGTTTAATTTTTTCTAAGGAATGATCAGTAGGAATAGGGACCATGCCATTTTCTTTTAAGATAACTACCCGGGCAAAAACCTTAGGGTCTAAAGGGCTATTAAAAAACTGTACACTTCCATCTTCTAAGCGGATATGAAAAAGGCTTTCCACCTTAGCCAAAGGATACTTCTTAATCTCCTCTGACAAGGGCAAATCTTCTAAACCCAATTCAGAATTAATGAGCAAAGTCACCATATTCCCTGCCCCTGCCAAGTGAATAGAAGCAATGACCTCTTGCTTATTAATGATAGCTGCATCCGTGGACCCGGCCCCCATGTCAATAATAGCTAAAGGCTTATCGGTACCAGGAGTGGTTAAGGCCCCTAGAATAGCCATATCAGCCTCTACCCCACCAACTTCTACCATTACTCCAGTTTCCTTAGCTACTTCTTGAGCAATAACTTGCATTTGCAATTTATCCGCTTTAACCATGGCCGCTAACCCTACAGCATTTTCTAAAGAAAATTCTTCCGCTAAGCCTCCTCTGACCTTCTGGGGTACAAAGGTATCTACTGCTAGGAGGTCTTGAATTTTTATAGCACTAATATTTTGCTGAGTTAACTCCCCCATTACCTGCCGTACTCGTTCAATCATGCCCCCTACATTAGTTCCTGCTTCTCCCTGAACATCAAGAATAGGCTGAACTTCTTCTAGGGTTTTCATAATAGCTTGGGCGCCTTCTTCTACATCAATGGCCCGTTGAAACTTTTCGCCAAAAACAATTAGCTTTCCGGCAGGAATTCTTCTTTCTTGAACATCACCCTTGGGAGTTTTAATAACTACTGCCGAACGGTTACCAATTAGAGCCCTGGCAATAGGTACTATTTCCTTAGTTTCTTCGGCACTCAGGCCAAAAACAGTAGCTATTCCATAGGGATTCGAAAGGGTCTTAATCCCTTCCCCTGGGGCGGCTACCTCGATGGCAGCCATAATCCCTAGAGGAATTTTTTCAATTAGTTTAACCTCATCTACCACGGGAATCTTTTTCCCTAATCGATTGGTAATTAAAACCGCATCATCTCTTTTAGCAATAGCTCCCTGGACATCCACTCCTCGTCCCATAGCTCCATTGATAGTCTGAGCTACTTCAGCAAAATCCCACTCTTCTGGAACAATCACCAAAACTTTTTCCCCTAGGGGTAGGTTAACTAATTCTTGGATAGCAACAGTCTTACCCACTCCCAAACCTATTCCTCCTGGGGTAGATGGGTTATGACCAATCATGGTGGATTCAGTAATAATGGTTTCCGTAATGGTTTCCATAGCTACATCACCAATAACCGGCGCTGCCTCATTAATGCGAATTAAACTTAAATCCTTAATCTGCAAATTAACTTTTCCTAAAACCTGACGCAGGGCATCCAAAATCCCATGTACATTTTGGAGAGTCCCTTTAATACCAGTAGTATTGACTAGACCACTGGCTATAAATTGAGGGACTTCTCCTGATACAATTTTAGCTACCGCCACTTCGGTGGTGGAATTACCTACGTCTATTCCTGCTATTAATTTCATTGGCCCACCTCGCTCACTTTAGGAAAATGGGAAGATTATTCAACCCGTAAACGGCCTCTTCTTTCATAAACATCGGCAGCTTCTTTAACTAGGGCTGCATTTACTTTTGCTTGGTAGACGTTTTCTAACTCTGCAGCAATAGCCAATAGTTCCGCCTTAGTAGACCGATAAGGACGAAGAGCGTTATAGATCTCCAATAGTCTATCATCAGGAATCTTAGTTTGTTCTGCTGCTCTTCTTAGGTTACGGGCAAACTGAACTCTACCGACAGATTCAGCTACCTGAGCTTGTAATTCTAAAGTCTGGGCAGTAATCCGCACATCTTCAGACTTGATTTCCCCACTTAATACTTTCTCAAGAGTAATATCGTTTAAGGTTTTACCAGTAGGAGTTGTGACTAACTCCGGACGTTTACCCGCTAAAGGATAATCTGTCTTGGGGTTTATCCCACCACATACAGGAGCTGCACAAGCTTTTGGAGTCTCTGCGGTAGGAACTTGGGCCATAGATCCAAGGATTTGGCGGACTATTTCTTCTATCATTTTTTCTTGACTCATCTTTCTCACCTCCAGATTATTTAAAAGTAACTTCCAGTTCCACTGGTTTTGCCCCTAAGACTACATTTTCAGTTTCTTTAATATGTAGCACAGCAGCCTTAGCCTGGAACTTAGGACGAACCATTTGGTCGTTTTTAGTAGGAACCGGGGTTGGAGATTCCCCTTTAGCATATTTAGCAGCATTTTTTCCAATGGCTCGATAAGTCTCTAGGTCTAGCAATGGAGCTTGGGGGAATAATTCTAAGTTACTTAGAGGGAATAAGTCTTTTTGATGAATAACGGTAGTCCCTCGGGATTGGATACCGATACCAATACCAGACCCGCTTAGTTTAGCAGCATCATGAGCAATAAAGGCTACGTCGGAAGTTCTAATAATTCTCACTACCCGAGCTCTAATACCTTCTTCCTCAATACCAGCAATAATCTCTCTAAGAATGTCGGAATGGGGAACATCTACAATAGATTTGCATTGCTTATAAGCAAAGGCCGGAGCTATACCAATAACCACTTCATCACTTCTAGTACCTATTGTAGCTGTACCAACTTCTTTTAGACTCATTTCATGGGCCCCAGCAGGGACAGTAACTTTCTTAGGAGCTTCCACTCCTGTTGTGCCCATATTTTGTAAGACTTCTTTGATTACATCACGAATCAATTGTTCATTGATTTGCATACTATACCACACCCCTCTTTCTTATTCTGGGATTCTATTTCTTAAACATCAAAAGCTTCTGGTTTTAAAGCTTGGCTAATATTTTTAATTTCATCCCATCTTTCTTTACTAATCCGGTATCCAGTACCAGGTCCTGTATAATCGTTGTAGTCGTTGACGGCACTGATAACGTTAAAGTCTTTATCAAAGATAGCGGAAGTATGGAGATAGTCTCCAGATACCCGTTGTTTTAAAAGATTAAGGACTCTTTCTGCTACATCAGTAAATCCTTTCTTAGCTAAAGCCTTAACCACATCTACCCCAGTAACTCCCCTCTTCATCATCTCTTCAATAGCTCTTAAGTCCTCTACCATATTTCTATCTGGCATATCTTTGCTGCCGTGAGCGTAAGTGGCAGCTTCTACCTCTTCATCAGTAATGGCAGGGAAGCCAAGCTCAGCAAAAACGGCTTGTAAAGCCCGAGCAGCTTTATTTCTAATAGCAATTACATCATCTTCTTTTACTGGTCTTAGACCACCATCCACCATTAAATCCCGTTGGATAATATTCCAATCATCAAAATCTTCCGCATCCACATTAGAACCGGCAAACATATTATCATAGTTTGGTGTAGCACTATAGCCGGAACAAACAAAGTCGGTTCCTGGCAGCATTTGCATTAATAGTCTAGCAGTTCTTCTCATATCAGAGTGGGAGAAGGTTTGGTCATTACCAGAAGCAACCTCTAAGTCCAACATCATAGTGATTAGGTTCTCCCCTAATACTGCCCGAATACCAGAAGGTACTGCCCCAGGGATACCAATACAGCTGATAGAACCATTTTGTAAGCCTTGTACTCCACCACCTTTAGTGATAAAAATACAGCGGGCTTCTAGATACAGCATAGATTTTCCTTCAGCGTAACCCATTTGCACCTCAGAACCAGTTCCAGAAGTATAGCGCATTTTTAGTCCTCGAGAGGCATAAGCGGAAGCTAAGAATGCTTTGGACCAAGGAGTATCATCGCCATCAATAAAGACTGGCTCAGTTCCATAAACAGAGATAGTTTCTGCATAAGCAGTCAAACCTCTCATCCCTAGAACTAACTCAGTAGCTTCCTCTAGGGCACATTGGGTTAAAACTCCTCCCCGTCCAGTTTGAGAACCTACTAAAAGCCCTAAAGCATTAAAAGGAGCCATCCTAGCTACCCCAACGGTAGTTTCATGCTCATCAAAGCCTCTTAGAGCAGCTTCTGCTGAATCGGCAGCAATCTGTACCGGATTATCTTTAACATTAGTAACATGGCACTGGTTAGATGGAGTCCTGCGGCAACGCATCTTTTGGGCAGCCATCATCATTTCTACCACGTTCATTTGGTTAATAACATCTACTATTTTAGCCGGGGTCATGCTAGTGGTTAGTTTGATAATTTCTGAACGAGGAACATTAACATCCACCAACATTCTTGCTAATTCCACAGAATCCATAGCCATAACCTTTTCTGCTAACTCTAGATTGATAGCATGGTCGGCAATAAACTGGTCAATCATATCAAATTGATCCCGAGATTTACTATCTAATTCCACTACTTTTCCGTTTACTATTTTAATGCTGGGAATTGGATCATTAGGACTTCCCATAGCGATTAAACCTACTTCAGACCATTCCTCTACGAAACCATCTTGATTTACTGGTCTTTGAGCAAGAGCTTCAAAACGTTTTGATCTTTTCACCTTAGTCCCTCCTTTTTCTTTCCGCAACTTGCGGCTTTTGCATCAATTAGCTTAAACTAACTTGGTTTTCCTTTTAAGATTAATTTAAATATAAGGTGTAGTTGAGGATGGTGCCGGCCCAGCCATTGTTTCAATTAATTTTTTCCCTACTTCCCGGGCAGCAATAATTGCTTGGCGAACCGCTCCAGAATCCCCACTAATGAATAGAATTACCTCGTTGGAGAAACTAGTTCCACTAGCAGGACTAGCATAACCAATAACATCCACTGTAGCAGCTTTCACTGCAGTATCAGCCATAATTACACCAATACCAGCCGGAGCTCCTACGGTAATACCAAAAGCTTTACCTACCGGAGCCCCAAAAGCTTTTTCCAAAGCATAGCTAGCCCGAGCTGTATATTGGAACTCTAAGTGCCCAGCGGCATTGCCGTAAACATCACCAAAAGTCCTATTCAAGTCATTTAAGGCTACTTCTATAGCCCGACGAGCATCAGAAACTTCTTCAGCGCCAAAGATAATTAAAGAACCATGACCTGCTCCACCTTCAGTATCTCTAGCTAATTCAATACTAATAATTTCAGTATTAGTAGCTTTTACCGCCTCATCAGCAGCAAAGATTTGTGGACCAGCTCCTGTCCTGGCACTTAGAATACCAATAGAACGATATTTCTTATCTAAGCCCATTTTTTCATGTAGGCTGTGATCCACATTGGCAATTACCAAGCCAATAGTATGACCAATAGCTGTTCCTACGAACTCAGTTAAGCCGCAAGGAATAGCTGCCGGAGCTGGTGCTGCGGCTTCACCTGCACCATCCACCTTTTTCATTAATTGTTCCATTACTTTCTCCACTAATTTATCTTCATTCATTAACCTTCCACCTCCATTATTTTTTCAAGGTTACTCTTTTACTTGAGGTAAAATTCTTTCCACTTCAGTATGAGGACGAGGAATTACATGGATAGAAACTACTTCTCCAACCCTTTGGGCAGCAGCAGCCCCTGCATCGGTAGCAGCTTTTACTGCTCCAACATCACCGCGAACCATCACAGTTACTAGCCCAGAACCGATTTTTTCATAGCCAACTAAGCTGACATTAGCAGCCTTAACCATAGCATCTGCAGCTTCAATGGCACCAACTAAACCTTTTGTTTCTACCATCCCCAATGCTTCTTGAGCCATTGGTGACACCTCCTTCAATCTTTTAATAATTTTAAATAATAATATTTTGTGGTACGCAATCTTTTTAAATTTGCCCCCTTTAATGTTTTGACCGCCTTAGTCTATGATTCTATATCTAGTCCAAAGCGGTCAGAAAAATCTATTTTTTGTTTAGGAGGAGCTTGCTGAGACTAGGGCCTTAGTCAATTAATTG
>Ga0079098_1034498_pt1 | contig 16685 bp, 21 predicted proteins | sample ADurb_H2B_01_Slu_FD_74559 | JGI IMG/M metagenome (GOLD analysis project Ga0079098, IMG submission 74559) | Active sludge microbial communities from Illinois, USA, of municipal wastewater-treating anaerobic digesters - ADurb_H2B_01_SludgeMetaT... | ecosystem: Engineered > Bioreactor > Anaerobic >...
CAAAATTTTGGATTTAACTCACCTGCCCAAAAATCCCGCTCTTCCACATCATTTATCTGCACTATTTACCCCTAAATACAAAACTACACTATAAAAATCCTTATCCTCAAACACCCTCACTATATCTGCTACCCTACCACTAACAATAAAATTTCTCTGAGACGGTATCAACAACTTCCAAAAATCAAATTTACCTAAATCCATTGCAGCAATTATAACAGAAACAATATCTTCCGAAACAAGCCCCTCCTTATCCTCTAAAAACACCTCACATACATCCTCCCCAGATTCTGGATCTTCTCCCATTCCTACAAAAACTACACAAGAATACTTAGCAAGAGCTTCTCGCACCTGCTCAACCAATCCTTCATCTTTTAACGCATCTTGCAAACCCTTCATCTCATCATCCTTCATATCAATCATCATTAAACTAACCATTTCTTTATACACCTTTCGCATCTTCTCTGAAATAAATTTACTTTCTGCTAAAGATTTTGCTATTGAAAAAGGTGTCCACCCATTACTATCCTCATGTAAACAATCAGCACCCAAAGATAACAATAAACTTACCATAGATTTTCTTGCATTATACACAGCAAAAGTTAACAATGTTTCTCCAACAGAATTCTCCCAATTAACCGCATCAGGATACTGTTCCAACAAATTGTCGAATTCCGCCAAATCATTTTTTACAATAATCTCCTGAATCTTACAAAATAAATCATAATCCTGTTTAGGAAACGCCTCTCCATCCTTCAAAGACTCCCCTACAAACTCCCCACCACAAAAAGAACAATACTGTGCACCAGCAGCTACATCTGAACCACAAGCCCCACAAGAAAAGGAATGCCTCACCTGCTCTTTTTCTACTTTCCTAACCTTCATAATCTCACTCCCTATCATCCCTCCATTTTATCAAAATGGATAAATACTCTCTCGCAATTCGCAATAATCCTGCTATCTCACTCTTAACTTCGTTACTATATCCCCCAAAATCATTGACACACCTCTCAACCTTTTGAATTGTTTCAATAATAAAATTAATTTCTCCATCCAAAGAATCACTAATCATATCAACCTCAATACTAAGCAGGAGACTCCTCCACAGGAGTATAAACTACAGGAATTGTCACAACATAATAAACTATTCCTGCAACCAACATCAAAGAACCTTCAACATTACCTGCATCATAGGATATTCCTAAATCTGTCAAACCTAAATCATCACAAAAATCCATTAACACATCATCAAACCCTAAAGTAGACAAATCTAAAGTTTGCAATAAAGCTAGAGGCGCCTCTAATGCTACAAAAGTGTCCCTCAATCTACAATACACTTTTCGATAAGCCAAATATGACCCAGAACTATCTAAAACTAATTCATCACTAAAATCAATTTGCTTAAAACCCAATTCTTGCAACGCTTGCTCCAATATCGAAGCAACAACAGAAAGAAAACTCATAATTACCTCACCAATAATTTTAAAACAAACTTACAACTACCATAAATAATAAAAAACAGCCAGCACCAATCAAACCATAAATTAAAAATAAAACCTTCTGCCACCACTTAAAAGGATAATCCCACTTATCAAAATCAAACTTACTCATCATTACCTCCTTTATTTATTCCTCGCCACTCATGCACCGCATCACTCAATAACTTATATTCACCAGTGCATTTTCCACAAGAACAATACAATTTATAATATCCTCCCCTACTAAAAACTTGGGGCAAGACCTTACAGCTTTTACATAAAATCTCTTCCTCAAATCGGAAATGTGTAACTTTATCTTCCATCTCGCCTTCCTCACTAAAAGCTCCCACCAAATCTCCTAAAGAACTCCATAACTGTTGTGCTTCTATAGGCAATTTTGCAATTTGCTCTTTCAAAAGTGCCTCTAGTGAAAGTTCTTCAGTATCAGTTTGCTCAATTAAATCATCCTTCATTTATTCGCTCCAATATAATATATCATAAACCTAAGATAACTGCAGGAACCAATTTCCCCTCATCAGTTAAAACAACCTTATAACACTGACCCCAAGAAATTCCTGCCTCCACATCTATCTTTAACTGCACCTCCCACTGAGGTATGGGGATCTGCATAATCTGCTTTATTTTACGATAAAACTCCTCCTTATAGGAAAGATCTACCGAAAAATTTATCTCATCATGCACTGTAATTAAAGGAATAACCTTCTCTCGAAATTCTCTATCATTCTGAATCACATAGTAAAGACGCTTAAAAACAATACGAAGAATATCTCCTGCAGTATTTTTAGAAATTACCCCATCAGACACAAACTGATGTAAATCTCCTTCAACAGATAAAGTATAAGTCTCTTCCTCCTTATCCAATTTATCTAATTTCTTGAAACAAGAAGCTACATAATTAACATCCAATTCAGAATCAACATCATTCTCTTCCAAAGATAAAACTGAAATTCCACAAGCCAAAGGACCATCTAATTTAACCTTCAAAGAAGATGATACCTCTATCAAATTCATCACATCCAATAAATATTCATAATTCTGCAAATAAATTTTCTTATCAACTTCATTTCCTGCTAAATCATAAAAACCTTTCAAAAAACTAAGGCGATTTTCCAAGGAACTTCGCCACACAATCTCTGGAATTTTTGTTGAGTCATAAGCATTTTTTTGCAAGTCCAGACACTTACTAAATAAAATTTTAACATCTACAGACACAGCATCAACTACAAAATACACATCACCAAGGTTATTAACCTCAACATGTTTTTGCAATTCTAACCCCAAACATAAAAAGAACGCCACACACCTATCAGCTTTCGCCTCTTCAATCCTATCAAAAACATAATGCATCTGACCCTTCTCTAACTGAACCCAACCATCACCCAAATAACCCAACCAATAATACAACTCAGAACTATAACCAAAATACTCACCAAACTCTAAAGCCATTGGTCTATTTACACACACCTGCTCATAATTTTCTATACCCACAACTAATTTAAAATCAGAATCCCCTCGTTGATTATGAACTCGAACTTCATGACGCACATCACACTTAAGCACCCGTCCATCAGAAATGCTAAAATTAGCCAACTGTGCCTTTCCTCTATTCAAAACCCTAAAACCTCTCCAATCCACACCTGTCCACACTTTCCAACCTACAACATTTCCTTCATATAATTCCTTAATCTTATAGTAACCATGGTCAGTTAAAATTCTTGCATCTTTCTGCAAACAACCCTGAACAACAGTATTTACTGCAGTTCTGTCACCAAATTCCTGCTGCTTCCAAGATGTGCCATTATAATATTTAGCCATCCGACGAGGTCTACCAAAAAAAGTATGCACCACACCAGTTTTCCTCGCCTTATGTTTCATATAAGCCCTCCATCGTGTCAACCGAGGCAAACCATAAGCATATGCTTCAAAAAATTGCTCTGCCTCAGCTAAAGATATTCCCAACTTCTGAGAAAAAGAATAAGGTTTTGCCCCATAAAGAATTGAATTGTGGGACACCAAAGAACTAGAATAATATTCGTGGGAACTAACCTCAAGAGCATATATTCTATCTAAAACGGACCTTTTTCTCAAAACTCTCACAGGAACACAACGAGAATCCAACCCTAATAAATGCAACTCCATAATTTTAGATTTGACACAGGTAAAATTACCCCTACAAAAAACCCTCAGCAAAACATTCTTTAGAGCCAAAAATTTAAACCGTTTTACTAAATCACGATATGCCTTCTTTTTTAATCTTCGATTGACCTTAAACTTATTTGAATTTCTACCTAATCGATCATTCACAACATTAGAACCTAATTGACAAGGTATCTCAAACTCACCCAAATCATATATACTCAAAGAATACAACCTTGAATATAACTTACATTTTTTATTGCACCACAATCTTCGCTTATTAATCTTTCTAATTGAACCACTCTTAAATTGAGTTTTCATTCCTAAAGTATAACACAACATAGCTACCTGATGAATCAACTCCTTATTAGTACTCTGGAAAACCACTGCATTTCTTTGGATTAAAGCTCCACTTGCATCCAAAAGCCCAGCCAACAACCATAATTTTTTATTCACACTCCAATCAGAAATAACAAAATCAGGAATCCTCTTAATAGGATACAACCAAACATCTGCGTCCATACCATCAAAAATATAAATAACTCTCCCATCTAAAAAAATCTTTGACTTCAAATCTGGAAGACAAGCTAAAATCTCTTCACCAAACTCCTGAGAAACACAGAGACTAACCGAGTCACCACTCCTACAAAATTCATCACCCAAAACCATACCTGCCAAATAAGCTTCCTTCTCTACAATTTCACACCCATACTCAGAGGCTACCCTTTCCACATAAGAAATGATTTGATCATTCTGTATTTCCTTCACTTTCTTCCACTCACATTTATTTTCAATAGAATTCCAAACAAGAAGCTTATGTTCTTCATGATACCTACACTTAATGCCATTAGACAATTCCAACTCAATACAAGGCTGACTATCCACCACCTGCATAAGCACTTCCATCTGATTACCATGCCTATCTAATAACTTATCTAATTGATTCAAATCTGCAGGACGCTTCCAACCATTCGCAACTTTTACCCAATTCTCATTAGTTTCACAAAAATTTGCTACCTTAGCCATAGTCCTATGATTCTTTGTGGCCTCTTCCCCAAACAAAGCTTTCGCTGTAACCTGATGAAGATCCTCATCTTTCTTAAGTGCATCCAACCAAACACGCTCACCAGACAAACATGCTGCTATTAAAAGCTCTTCTTGACAATTGTGAGTTAATATGCCATTAGCATAATAACAATGCTCATCTTCCACCTCTATATCACACATCTCTATCTCTTCATCTAAAAATAAAATTTGCTTAATTCCTGATTGCCCACCCAACTCAACAACCACATCATTATTCAAAATATCAGATAAAGGTTTCCATTGTTCTACATTATCTTCGCCTCGCACCTTAAACTTATGATCTGAAGAACAAATAACATTATTACCACTCTTAAGCAAAAGAACGCACTTCTTTTTCTTTCCTGTAAACTTCTTCTGCAAAACCAACTTAAAACCACTCGGAGTTAAAACGCTATCTCCAACTACCACAAATTTTAATTGTTTTTCTCCACTCGGAGTTAAAACAACAGCATCTGGAGAAATACAAAAATCGCACTTAAACCACAAATGACCTTTATAAGGTTTAAATGCACAACGAAATCCAGATTCTACTACAGAAGGAGCTTCAATTTCATAACTTTCCACACCAACATCAGGATGCTCATAAACAATAGACCAACCCAAAGAATGACTCTCATCTGAAACAAGCCATGCTTTCACTGACGGAGCTTTTGGAGCAGATTGAACATTCAAAGGTGCAAAATATGAATTTTTTGAATCCGTTCCACAAGCAGTTCTACCAGTATTATGAGTAATTATACCATTAGCCACAAACTGCGATTTACTAGGAATACACATATCATAAACTTTCCCCACACCATCCATTTTTACACCCTTAACAACTTCAAAATTTAACTCCTCTACATAATTAAATTGCTTTAACAATTTCATCTTCTCTACACAACAAAATCCTATTTTATCTCTAAACAAAGCAACATCAGAACAAGTTTTTGTTGACAATTCATAATTTTTATCCCGAACACCACTTCTACTCCATCTTGTATTAATTCCTAAAAAACGTAATATCAAAGCAATTTCCCTCAAGCGATTGCTACACACAGAATTAACTTTCACAAAACAATTTGAATCTGAACCACAAACACACCCCTCAACATCATAAAAACCCCGCAACCATGCCTCAACTACTTCTATAGAAGAAGACATAATGCAATCAGGCACTTTATCTTCTTTAGCTTCTAAAAATTCAAAAAACTTCACTAAATTAGTCGACACAAACCGCCAAGACCTCATTCCAACTAATGTGCCATAATTCTCTAACCCAAAAACACTATTGAACAAATTTAAATAAAACTTCTCTACATTCAAACAAATATTAGAATTAAAATGCAACCAGACCTCATTCTCACCTAAAACTCCAGCACCAGCTATAAAACCCAAAAGCTGTGCCAGTTCAACGGACATCCTTTCAGGAAATTTAATAATATTAGAATGTAATAACTCAATAGCAAGAAACGCATCCGAAACTCCACCATACAAACTCCCATCCTGCATCACCACCCTATCTCCAGGAACCAAATCTGCAAGACCCTTCCAAATCCCATCAACCAACAACACAGGATGATGCCCAGTACCTGTCAGCTCATTTCCATCCCCAAAAACCACAGTTATTAAAGGAACTTTATCTGTAACAGTGACCTCTTCTACTAAACCATAACTATCACCTGTCCACACCATATCCCCAACAACCACATCCTTTATAGACACAAAACCTTTGTTCAGCTCCCGCACCAATGCCTTCTCAGTTAAACAAGGAACCTTACAAAGGAAATAATTAAACCTGACAGGCTTCTCAGCAACCTCACGCAATTTTTTAATATAACTATTGTAATACTTCTCTAATTTTGACAACTCTACCATCTTTTTAACCAAAGGATGGTCTATCTTCTCTAAAACATCTAAACTTACAGCTAAAGCCCCACCCTTTGTCTTATCAGTAAGAACGACACCAGCCTGCTGTAATGCAAGAGCCTTGTCCCTATTAGAAGCTATGCGAAAATTATATCCAACCAACTGATATATTTCCTGAGTAAGCTTACTTATCCTAAGCAAACATCGTGCTTCTTCCTCACGCAACCATTCCATATCAATATCAATTGCATTCATTTCCATTAAACGAAAACATTCAATCACATCAGAATCAAGACGAAACACAGTTTTTTCTTCATTTAACTCACTCAAACACCACACAAACAATCTATAAGTCAACACAGCATCCTGAGCCGCATAATAATAGGCCTCACTCGGAGAAAGCGATGAAAAATCTCCTACAACTACCACATCAGAAAATTCAACAACATCTATTTTTAAAATATCTTTAGCAGATTTCTTTAAAGAAGGGAAACCCTCATCAGTATCTCGAAGCCAAACATAAGCCTGGACATCTAAAACATTATAACAATAAGACAAATCATAACCTTCAGCAATCTGAAGCATATTTAAATCAAACTTCTTATTAAACATCAAAACTTTCTTTGATTTTATCTGCTCTACAATATAAGGTAAAACCTCACCAGGATCTAAATTCTTTTCATAATCAACAAGATGACGCAAAGGCACATAATAACCAACTTTTCCGTCAACAGAAAAAGAAAAACCAACCAACCTATCCTTTAAATAATCTAAACCTGTAGTTTCTGAATCATATGCAAAAACAGTTGCAGAATCCAACAACTCCCGCAACTCTTCCAAACTTGTTATTAATTTAGATTCCAATCTAACCTCTATCCATATCTAAATTCTCTACATCCTTGCCCCTCACCGTTTTAACAAAATCAATCTCCTCCCATGGAATAAATCTACAACCCTTCCCTATCCTAATAAATACCCCTAAAGTATCCTTATACAACAAAACTCCAGACTCTTCACCACCCCCTACCTTATGCACTACTACTCGCATTTAAATCTCCTATCACATTCTAAAATAATTTGCGTCAAAGTCATTCCCTCAGTATCAAATACATCTGGTTCCTTCTTATCTAATGAATCAGGAATAACACAACAATCAAACTTCTTAGCATAATCCATCATCTGTACCAATGACCAACCCAATAACTTCACCATAACATCCACTGGACGAAAAACCTTCTGTTCAGCATAACAAAATATAGTGTTAGTATCTGGAAAAACCTTAGCAGCCATTGTTCTTGTATTTTCATGAAACGGACAAAAAATAGATTTACGCCTCTCCCAACTTTTCCCCAAAAGCTCTCCTAATTGTGAAATAGGAACAACCTTATTTAAATAGTCTCGCTTCTCTTTAGTTAAACCCACCATAACTATCACCTTAATGAATCAATATCTATAATATTCATTTTTATACGGTCCACAAACAGGCACACCCAAATAATCTGCCTGCTCATCTGTCAATACAGTTAAATTTCCTCCTAAAAATGAAACATGCACTCGAGCTACCTGCTCATCTAACAAAGTGGACAACCCAAATATCATTCCCTGCCTTCGAATATCTGCATAAAGTGTCATCTGCCCTAATAACTGAACAGCCATAGAACAAGACATAACCATTGAAGGGTGTCCTTCTGCATTAACTAAATTTACCAACCGCCCCTCAGCAAGTACACGAACTCTCTTCTTCTTCCCAAACCTATCTTCTATAAAATAATCTACAATACCAGACATTACCTCAACACGCTCAAATTCCTTATCCATCACCTCAACAGCAATTTCCGAATTAAAATGTCCAGCATTTGCTAAAATAGCACCATCCTTCATAAAATGAATATGATCTGCGATAATTACATCCTTACATCCTGTTGTTGTTATAAAAATATCACCAAAAGGTAAAACCTGAGACAATTGTAATACTTCGTAACCCTCCATCAATGCCTGAAGAGCACAAATTGGATCAATCTCAGTAACAATCACACGACAACCCTGTGCCCGAAAAGCAGAAGCTACACCCTTCCCCACAGAACCATATCCTAAAACCACTACTACCTTTCCACCCAACATCACACGAGTTGATCTTTGAATTGCATCAATAACTGATTCCCGACTACCATATAAATTGTCAAACTTAGACTTCACAGCCGAACCATTAACATTCACCACAGGAAATGGTAGTATTCCACTTTGAGCTAAAATATTAGCCCGCACTATACCAGTAGTCGTCTCTTCAGTCACACCTCGAAAATCTTTTAATAAATTAGTAAAAAACAAAGGTGCTATTTCTATAACAGCACTAATAACAGCTCGCCTAATTTTTGTCTCAAAAGCACCCGGGTTAACAAAAGCCAAAGAATCTATTCTACTCATCATCTCAATATCATTATGATAGATCCCCTCAATTAAAAATAAAGTTGCATCCCCACCATCATCTACTAAAGAAGTGGGACCTACAAAACCACCATTAATATCCTCAAACATAAGAGATGATGCAATACAAAGCCAATACTCCTCAATAGTTTCATTTCTTTTGGCAAAAACAGCAAATCCATTTTCCACCATAAACTGTGCTATATCATCAGAAGTTGATTCCATATTACAAGCTGACCAACGCAACTGCACACCTAATATACTTGCCAATGCATTAATCAATACAGAAGTTTGAGGTGTAACATGCAAACACCCAGAGATACGAGCATTTTTCATCTTCTCTGATGCCACAACACAAACTGGCTCAGATAACAACTTTACAAAAGGCATGTCCTGCAAAGCCTCCACATATTTGGCTTTACCTAAAACACTTTCCCCACTACCAACAAAATTGCCCTCCTTCAACATTTGAACCAATCTATCTTTCATACTATCCTCTCATCAACAAAACTTATGAACTCTAAAGTTACACTACACAAAACCAACTTCACCCTATCTCCTACAACCTCGGGCTCACCCAATAAAGGACAACAAGATTTACACCCAGAAGAAAATCCTGACATTGGGCACTCCATTCTTACTAACCTACCACCACGAACCACTACTAACTCACCATACTCAGTAAACTTCCCCTCACCATACAATTCTACCCTATTCATTTCTTATCCCTATGTTTAAAATATTCAATTTGGCGAAGCCGCTCTTTTGCCTCTTTCTCTGTTTTATAAACACGAGACAATCGTTTTCCCTCCTTAGAAACAACGACCCAACCACCTTTAACTTTCCTTACCATTATTCACCTCCTTTATTTAATAAACCCACCATAGTGTCAGACACCCTCTTAAAAAATAACTCATGAGGAATGCTCCCTTTTCTAACCCTTGACTTACGTAATAACCTTAAATCAGTATTATCTAATAAAATTATACCAATATCACTTGGAATCTGACTATTTTCAATAATTTCTTTTTCCCGAACAACTAAATACAAATGATCAGGTATCAATTCTTTCTGGTTCATCAAATGCATCATGCGCCTAACGGCACCCTCACTTGAAACCAACCTAACCTCAATAAGCTTTTTCTTTCTGGTATAATACAATAACTCAAAATACCTATTCCTTATTCTACAATTAATAGCAAACAAAGTGCCATTATAAATTTGGTCAAAACACCTCACAATATCCAATATTAAACTTTTGTCTAATTTAGTCATTATTACCTCACATATCAAAATCTAAATCATCTATCATCTTAGATAAATCCATATCCGATGATATTTCCTTAATACCATCACCTATAACTGACATTGCAGGATACACTGATGTCCGAGAAGGAGCTACCATACGAGCACCTAATCTATGCTTCAACAAAAAGACCTTCATTTCATTCACAGACATCATCACCTCATCAGAATATAAAGATAGCACATAAGTTGAAGACCTCTCCAACTCATTAAGCTCAGCTAAAGCTGCTAAATCATACTCCCCTTGTCTTCGCTTAGCTCTCATAAAACCTTGCCTATTTGCTTGAGCTAAATATATAGTTACCAACTTTTGCCCTGCATTATTAACATAATCCTTACCAAAATATGCACAAGTCTGAATCACCTTATCTGTAAACTCTGTACCATAAATCTTCTTCAAAATATTTACATGATCAAATAAGATAGCATCAAGCCCACCCAATACAGACTGTGCCCTCGCATAAACATTCTTTATATCAGCAACCTCAAATTTACCAAAATCCCCCAGGTCCAATGCAATAAACTTTCCAGGAAGACCTTTTAAATGAGGCACCAATACATCTACCATATATTCTTCCTCAGACTTAGTCAACCTCCTCTCCATTATTTTCTTTGAAGGTATCATCAACCCTCCCAAAGCATAAGAAGCTCGAGACAACAACATAAAATAAATAAACTCTATAGGCAGCTCTAAAGAGACATATACAATATTAAAACCTCGAACTAAATTAAGATAAATTGAATTAATAGCCTCCATAGTCTTACCATGAGATGTGTATGCTACAATTGTAGCAGCAGTGCCCCGCATAAAACCATTTGTTAACTCATCAACATCTGTGATACCTGTAATATAACCTTCCCCCTCAGGTAACGATTTATACAAAACCAAAGGATCGGGAACAACCAAACTATCATCTGACGATGACAAATCTGTCGATATTGAAAGCAAACGTTTTCGTAAATCCTTATCAGATCCTGCCTCAAATAAAGCATCTGTCACTTTCTTTGACAAAGCTAACTTTTTTCGCTCACTTAAAATTTTCTCTACTGTCACTACCAAATCAGAATATGCCCGACAAGATGGGGTATACTCACCATAATTCTTCTTCAAATAATCTAAAGACAAAAACTCCCCAGTTTTATCATAAGCTTCTAACATTTCATTCAATAAAGCTTTTTCAAAACCAGTCAAATAACTTCTATCTAAAGCAACTAGATAATTATACACTTTCTGTGATTTCTTTCCTGCAATTGAATACAAAACACTAATCATAAGACAAATTCCTGCAAATGTAACAATTTAGAATACTTCTGAAACTCAATTCTATTATAACAAACAACTATAAACTGAGAACTCCTCCAATGATCTTTTATAAATTGAGCAACCAGATTAACCTCTTGCTTATTAGGCATTGCCAAATTTCCTACTTCCACTATAGTATAATCTGGCAAAACCTCATCAATAATTTGCATATCACGAGCCAAATAATCAGCTATAATGTCAGAAGAATCTATCTTAATAAAATTCTTATACAAAGGAGCCTCTCGCAATAAAAATTCAACAATAACTCTATTAACCTTTTCAACAGAATTTGTGTATATAACACAAGAACCATGCATCTTATCTACCAAATCACGCAACCTACTGTCGTATTTTGCCCACGGATAAAATACTCCATAAATTTTCTTCAGCAACTCACGTTGAACGCAAGAACACAACACCTTACCAGGTAAAATCCCAGAACCCCCACAAGCTAAACAGACATTGTCTTTGTCTTCCATAAAAGTTCCTTTCGCAACTGTATCAACAACTTCTTTGTAATACTATTTACGGTACTGGGTAAATTAGCCTCATTACCCAACAAGCGCCTTATCACATCAGCATTATACTGAATCATAAGAGCTTTATACTTATCAATAGTATCATCCGAACTGGGAATATACACATGTAAATCTCCCAAATGCTCAGAATCTATACGAGATATTCTTCCCACAGATTGCACAAAAGCTCCAACAGAAAAAGGTATTGAATAAAAAACTACATGATTAAATTGTTTTAAATTCAAAGATTCTGCCGCTGCTGATGTCATAACCAAAACACACGGAAATTTGTCAGGGATCTGGGAAACTCTACCAGATTTCTCATAAATAGGATAACCCAAATCTGCGGATTTTAACAAATCCAAAGTAAAAATATAATCACAAACAAGAATTACAGACTCACCCTTACTTAAAATGCTCTTCAACAAAGACTCTACAACATAAAACTTAGACCCCCGTTTTTCACAATAATTTCCATCCAAATCAATAGAACCATCAACACATCTCTGTAAATCGTGCAAACGACTTGCAAAAACTTTCAACTTTTCACTACCATTTAAAATACCACGAGCAAACTTCTTATACTCCTCTAACTCAGCGGGAGTTAAAGAATAAAAATACTTATGAAACTTAACATCAATATCAGATTCTACACTAAAAATAAACTCTCCTATCATCTTTTTCAAAACATCTAAATTCTTGTACCCCACAACCTCAGGTATCTGTTTATGTTTTCCCACATTCCTCATCCTAACAACAAGAAATCTATACTTAAAATCCATCTCACGAAGAAACCTACCCGGCTGAAATATGCAAAACATCCCATATAAATCCATCACAGAATTCAACAAAGTTGTAGCGGATAAACCCCAAAGCACATCCGCCCTAAATAAAATTGGCATTAACGACTGCACCAACTGTGTTTTTGGATTTTTTAATTTATGCACTTCATCTAAAATTATTACAGAACCAACAGCCAACTTCCTCAATAAGGGTAAATACTTCCTAGACTCAGAATAAGTCACCAACACTATACCATCCTTCGCTTCATTAAAATCAGAAATTAACTGATATTCAAAATCAGTATGCTTAGCAATCTCAGAAGGCCACACTTCTTTAACAGCTCGTTTTGGAGCAAATACAATAAAACGATTACATCCCTTTCTCCGATAAAACTCAATACCTATCAAAGCCACTAAAGTTTTACCTTGACCTGTCTTAAGAGAAATTATATAGCTTCTATTTGATAGAAGGCGACTCACTGCTTCTCTTTGAATCGCCGTAGGTTTTGTCTTAATCAAGAATCCCCCAAGAAAACTCGATAGATTCCTCCTCCACACAATCACCAACAACATACCAATCAGAAGCCTGCACATCTTCCAAAGATAAAGATCGACATCCCCCATCTATACCAAATTGTACCAAAATAGGAACATTGCCTCTACCTAAAAACCCATCCACACCAGGACGGGTCAAAATACAACCCCAATTAACTAAAACTAATGCTTCTTCTAAAATCATACATGCAACCCATAATGCTCTGCCCAATCTCTCACATCAGACAAAGATTTTCTATATGAATAAACATAAGGAATACAATGAGGATTTAAATACACCATTAAATAATTCTGATAAACTTGCTTCTCTGCTTGAAGCAACCTTTGATAAGGGGGATATTTGAAAAAAGATTCATCCTGCTCTCCTAAAAAAGAATACAATTCATCTGGAGATGAATACTTCTCTGCCAACTCTATTGCCAACTTTGTTGGAAATCTATAAACCCCCAATATATTATCTGACTTATCACCTTTTATCGCCTTAAACATAGGAATACTTGAGGGATATACACCCCACCTATTCTTCACATCACACTCTTTTAAACGCTTATAATCACGCAATTTCGCGTTAAAAGCGTTAACCACAGAAATCCCCCCTAAATCCCAAACCAACTGATATAAATCAAAATCCGTTGTAAAAATATCTATACAATCAACTTTCCCAAGAAGTGGACCCTTCGCAAGAAAAGCAATAGTTTCATCAGCCTCCATCTCAGGATGCCACCAAACTTCAAATTTTGAAGTTTTTAATTGAGTTAACTCCACAACATCCCCCATACTCAACTCAAAAACATCTACCTTAGACAAACGATCCCCTTTATAAGTGCTTTGCTGCTCAAGGCACTTCCGAGGCGCTCCATCTAAACAAATGTAAACTTTATCATAAATATCATCAAAAATTCGCAAATGCCTCAAAAAACCAAACCCTGCACCAACCATATAGGGCACTCCTGAAATTTCCCTTACTATAGAGCTATAAGCAAACTTACATCTATAGTAAAGGAAACTATAGTCCACTAACAACACTCTCATCTCATCTCCTTATACACCTATAATACGACACAAATTATATTAAAACTCAACCCACTTTGTATGCTTCTTATAAAGAATACCAACCTTAACCTCAAACGCCACAAATGCAGGGAAAAATGCCTTATCTGCAAGATAAGAATCACTATCAGACGCCGCTAACACACCATCCAAGTACCAATTACCTTTTCTATCTGCATTAAAAATTACACTATCACCATCCACAGTCACAGTAAACCCAAGACCAATATACATTCTAATTATTCTTACCACTGTAGCTCCAATTGCAATTTCACTGAAGTATTAACAGATTTAACAAGGGGCACATCGAACAAATGATACCCAAAAATCAACTCCTGGCCTGAAATAACATACTCAGAATAAACAGGGACACCCCCAGAAAGATGATATCCCCCTACACTCTTATCGGCTCCCCCTACCAAAACCATCCCATAAATCATAGAAGAAGCTCCTCCTTGATTATAATAACCAATCGGCAAAATCATCTCATACACTACCTTATCTGCTACACCTGTATGCAAATTATCAACAAGAACCCTTCGATTTCCCAACCCCTCCCCAAAAAGATTTGGGGCAACACAATCAAAATGGAGGACTCCCGCATAACAAGTATTAAACCAAACTTGCCTCATATCCCAAACAGGAGTTATAGTCGCACTACTCAACAAAAATATCTCACACAACTCTAAAAACTGATAATGTGGATTTGTCACCACATTAGCTAGTGCCTCTTTCCCATCTCTATGTAAAATCATTAAACACCTCGCACTTCAACTCTCCAAAGAACAGTAGTTTTAACATTGTCCTCTAAAGAAATTCTATCTCTAAATTTATAAGCAGACATAGCTTCACTATTCCCATTACAAATTAAAACACCATCTACATCTGACATAGCCCCTGGATATCCTTCAAAAACTACCTTCATAGAGTGACTCTCTATTGACCTACTCACAATATCCAAAGAATAAGTCGGCAAAATATTAAAATCACCATACTCTAAGTAACTATTCTTAACTACAAATTTACCTGTATCATCTCTAAAAAAACGAACTACCCAACGTTTATCACCAACATTCTGTAAACCACCCCACACACCCATCCAAAGCAAAACATTATTTCCTCCAAACATCTTATCTTTTATTTTTATCTTATAACTACCTATAATCTTCATCTACAACTCCACCAAAAGAGTTAATACAAACTTTGTAGTAAACTCATTAGAAAAATCTCCATACCAACCAAACAAAGGACATCTGTCTTTAAACACCACTACCGCATTCATATCTCTAATCTCAGTTAATTCAAACTGTAAATTCACCTGAATACCCAAATAAAATGTAAAATCTACACAAGCCACAACACTTAACAAAGGCCTCTCAGTAAAGTCATTCTCATTAACAAACTTATATAAATAAACCAAGTAATTAGAATCTAACCCATCTAAAACTCCCCGCAAAATTTCTCTTCTTCCAGCCTCAAACAAATACGATCTAATCACTTCAACTCCAAAACATCAAATATCAACTCATCATTTAATTTTCTTCTCAATTGATATGGAACCTCCGCACCATCTTCCATTATATCATACACCTTCCTTCCTAAACAAACAGACTCAACAGACAAATTACTCACTAACACCCGATCTAAATGATCCTCTTCCTTAAGTTTTACCTCCATACCATCAATATAAAATGAACCATTCACTATCCAATAAACAGACACAGTTACTGGAATTATTCTACTCAACAAAACTGTCTTTACATCATCAACAGAAACAGCAACTTTAGATAAAACATCCAAAGATATTGCAATTGCTGGAATTGATACATACCCATTAGCTTCCAATTCCAACTGCCTCTCAATATCTACTGCACTTACCAAAACCCAATCCTCATAATTAAAATACAACTTCTCAGTATGAGCATAAATTTTATAAATTATAGCATCACTTCCAGTAGACCACAAAAACCACCTCAATCCTTCTAAAGCCGCATTAAGACCCAATATACGAGGATACACACTCAACATTCGTCTAAAAAAATAACTGCCCATCTCCACTTCAGAAAACTCATATTTAATATCTATTCCATAAGTCTCCCAATAATATTGCCTAAATAAATCTAAAGTTAGAGTACGGGGATCTAAACTTCTCCCCAAAAATGGACCCCTCAAGCTATAA
>Ga0079098_1041071_pt1 | contig 16420 bp, 13 predicted proteins | sample ADurb_H2B_01_Slu_FD_74559 | JGI IMG/M metagenome (GOLD analysis project Ga0079098, IMG submission 74559) | Active sludge microbial communities from Illinois, USA, of municipal wastewater-treating anaerobic digesters - ADurb_H2B_01_SludgeMetaT... | ecosystem: Engineered > Bioreactor > Anaerobic >...
CTTCCCTAAAATAATTCTTATTATTTTTAGTATAACATAAACCAATTATCCCTGCAACATTTAATCTTAGCCAAAAAGCAAAAGTTGGTTAGTAGCAGGCAAACCTTCTAGACATCCATGTTCAGCTAAAATATCTATTACTGCCTTGCTTACTCTAGCCCTTTCTCGTAGGTCTTCAATAGAGCTAAACTCCTTTTCTTGTCGAGCCAAAACAATATTTTGGGCAGCGCTTTCCCCTACCCCCTGTAAAGACACCAATGGAGGCAGCAGTTTATCTTCCTGGATAATTACTTTTTTTACATCTGATTGATATAGATTAACTGGAAGAAAGTCCACTCCCCTTAACATGGCTTCCAAGATTACTTCTAATACAGTCAGTAAGTTCTTTTCTTTAGCAGTAGCACCATTTCCCTTGTGTTCAATCTCTTGCATATTTTTTTTAACTGCTTCTATTCCACCTCTAGTTAAATGAGCATCAAATTCATCAGCCCTTACGGTAAAATAAGTAGCATAAAAAGCCAAAGGATAGTGGACTTTAAAATAAGCTATCCGGAAGGCCATCATCACATAAGCAGCAGCATGGGCTTTAGGAAACATGTACTGGATTTTTTTGCAAGAAGTAATATACCACTCCGGCACTTGATTTTTCCGCATTTCTTCCTCATGCTCCGGAGCTACCCCTTTACCCTTCCGTACTTTTTCCATAATCTTAAAAGCTGTACTAGGCTCTACCCCTTTATACATTAAATAAATCATAATGTCATCCCGAGTGGAAATTACTTCTGGCAGGGTAGCAGTACCATTTCTAACCAAATCCTGGGCGTTATTCAGCCAAACATCAGTACCATGAGACAAACCCGCAATCCGAACCAATTCAGAAAAGGTAGAGGGCTTAGTATCTTCTAGCATTTGCCGAACAAAACGAGTACCGAACTCAGGAATGGCAATAGTCCCTATCTTGCATCCTAAATCTTCCTCACTAATTCCCAATGGTTCTAAACCAGAAAATATTTTTCTAGTTTCTGAGTCATCTAAGGGAATATCCTGAGGCTCTATTCCGGTTATGTCCTGTAACATTCTAATAGCTGTCGGATCATCATGACCTAGGATATCTAATTTTACTAAACGGCTACTGATAGACTTATAGTCAAAGTGGGTAGTGTACATCTCTGCAGTCTTATCATTAGCAGGATACTGTACTGGACAGAAATGGTGAATATCAGTGCTTTTAGGTACTACCATAACACCTCCAGGATGTTGTCCTGTAGTTCTTTTTACCCCGCTGCAACCTTTCACTAAACGATTAATTTCTGCCTGCCGCAAAACCAGCTTTTTCTCATCTAGATAGTTCTTAACAAAACCATAAGCAGTCTTTTCTGCTACAGTAGCTACTGTTCCCGCTTTAAAAACATAGCCTTCTCCAAACAGTTCTTCTGTATATTTATGCACAATCGGTTGATAATCCCCAGAAAAGTTCAAATCAATATCAGGAACCTTATCTCCCTTAAAACCTAAAAAAACCTCAAAAGGAATATCCATACCTTCCTTCCTTAAACTCTCTCCACAGTGAGGGCACTGTTTATCTGGAAGGTCTACTCCCGCTCCTATACTTCCATCGGTGATAAATTCATTATATTTACATTTTTCGCATAAATAGTGAGGGGGTAAGGAATTAACCTCAGTAATATCACACATGTAAGCAACTAAGGAAGAACCTACTGATCCCCGAGAACCTACCAAATAACCGTCATCCAAGGATTTCTTTACTAGTTTATGAGCGATTAGATATAAAACAGAAAAGCCATGATTAATAATGGAGTTCAGTTCTTTATTGATGGCTTTTTCTACTATCTCCGGCAAAGGATCGCCATACATAGATTTAGCTTTAGCGTAGGTCATTTGCCGAATCTGATCTTCTGCTCCCTCAATTTCCGGAGGATAAAATTCATCTGGAACCGGCTTAATTCCAGCTTCAATCATATTAGCAATTAAATGAGTATTAGTAATAACGACCTCCCTGGCCTTAGTCTCCCCTAGATGAGCAAAATCTTCCAACATTTCCTCAGTGGTCTTTAAATATAAAGGTGCTTGCTCGCTGGCATCATCAAAGCCTTGAGCACTGAGAAGAATTTCTCGATAGATACTATCTTCGGGGTGAAGGAAATGTACATCACCAGTAGCCACCACTGGCTTACCCAGTTCCTCTCCCAGTTGACAAATAGTATGATTAAGCTTTTCTAATCCTTGTTGGCTTTTTACTATATTTTTTCTCAGCATAAAATGGTTATTGGCAGGAGGCTGAATTTCTAAATAATCATAAAAGGAAGCAATTTTTTTCAGCTTTTCGCTGTTAGCTCCGTCTAAATAAGCTTGAATAAGCTCCCCTGCTTCACAAGCTGAGCCGATAATCAAACCTTCTCGATAATTGACTAATTCACTTTTGGGAATTCGGGGTACCCGGTAAAAATATTTAGTATGGGCTAGAGAGGTTAAACGATATAGATTTTCTAAACCGGTTTGGTTTTGTACTAAAATAATTATATGATAAGTCCGTAGTTGCTCTGGATTTATTTTTTGATTCAAACTATTAATCCCTGCTACAGTATGAATCTCTTTTTCTTTCAGTAAGCTGATGAGCTTTAACAATAAATAGCCAGTAGCCTTTGCATCATCCAGAGCTCTGTGGTGATTCTCCAAAATTATTTTGAAGTGTTTAGTTAAAGTATTTAGCTTATGGTTCTTCAGATTTGGTAATAGCACTCTAGCTAAAGAAAGGGTATCTAAAACAGGATTATGGAGGTCCAAGTTTAGATGCTTTGTCAGCTTGTTTTCTAAGAAACCCATATCAAAGGGAGCATTATGAGCCACTAAACTAGAATTGTCAATAAATGATAAAAAAGCTCGTAATACTTGTTGAATTTCTGGTGCCCCTTTTAACATCTGATCATTAATACCAGTTAACTCAATAATCTTACTTGGTAAAGAACCATGATGGGCAACAAAACTCTGAAAATGATCAATAATTTGACCAGATTTTATTTTTACCGCTCCTATTTCAATAATTTCTCCTGTCTCAGCATTAAGCCCAGTCGTTTCTAAATCAAAAACCACAAAGGTTTCTTCTTCAAAACTATTTTCTCTTGAACGAAGAACTAAGGGCACACCGTCATTAACTAAATATCCCTCTAGGCCATAAATAATTTTGAAATCTTTTTTACGAGCTAATTCGTCTATTTCCGGAAAAGCTTGTACCACCCCATGATCAGTGATAGCAATACCAGCATGTCCCCAGTTTTCTATAGTTTGCACCAGCTTCCCCACATCCAAGGTAGCATCCATGGCACTCATTTTAGTATGTAAATGCAATTCTATTCGTTTCTCCGGTTCCTTATCTAGTCTCTGTTCTCTCTCAGCTAAGTTAATATCCTGGACCATCATAGTTAATTCCTGAGAAAACTTATCGTACTGTACTGGCCCTCTAACTAAAACATACATTCCTTTTTTTAAATTCCCACTAACTAATTGGTCGTCTTTTTCAAAGAACTTTATAGATAGGGAATTAGTTAGGTCAGTAATATCAAAAATTACTAATTTTCTACCTGTTTTTAATTGACGAACCTCGATATCAATAATTTCTCCGGCTAGAACTATTCGTTTTTCTTCCTCCACTAAATCCTTTATTGGTACTGGACTCTCCTGTATTTTCTTTCCTAAGATCACCAATTCTGGCGCCTTCTCCTTATTTTCAGCCGGAGTTGCTTTTTTCTCTTCACTAACCGCAGCCATCTGGGCAACAGATTCCCAGTACTTATTTTCTTCTTCTAATAACTGTTCTATTAATTTTTGATCTTGATTGTACTGGAAAGAAATTTTAATAGATCTACCTAAGTCTCTAGCTATAATTTCCCCTAAAATTTCTTGACATTTTTTCTTTTCTAATATTTCTCTGCCCATCTCATCACTAAGTTCAATGATCAGTTCACCTGGCTCCTTTAGTTTCCAGTTATCCAAGGAAATCCAGCCTCGGGCCATAGGCAGCTTCTGCTGTAATAATATTAAAGCCCTCTGCCAGTACTCTATTATTTTTACATCACAAACTCCATCAATGCGAGAAACTATGTAATTAGATAAAGAAAGTTTCTCCTCTACAGTAAGAGGATTATTTACTACTAGGTAAATAATCAATTGCTTCTTAGCTAGGTTAATCTCCACTTGCCAAATTTTCTGAAAAAGCCTTTTCTTGTCTTCCTCTAAATCATTTAAAAATCCCAGAACATTACTAGGTTTGATAACACAAACTAAAGACATTCCTTGTTATCCTCCCTCAATCTTCCACTTCTATGGAGTATACACCTTCAGTTTCTACTAATTCAGATAAGACTTGTTCTAGTCTAAAGCCTAAAGGGAATTTAACTAGAATTCTTAATTGCAGCCTACTACTATCCGTCCCTAAAGAATCTATATCCAGATTCTTAATCATTATACCGTATTTACCTAAAACATTTCCCACTTTCCCAATCTGGCCTGGAGCCTCAGTTACCTGCAAAATTAAATACTGACATTGGGGGCGGTGAATAATCTTTTTTTCCAGGTGACCTAAAGTTATAAGGGTAAGGAAGGAAATTCCGGTAGTTATAATGGCCCCTAGATAGAACCCAGCCCCTACTGCCAAACCAATTCCCGAAACCACCCAAATGCTAGCAGCAGTAGTTAAACCCCTTACACTATTACCTTCTCGTAAAATAGTTCCTGCTCCTAAAAAGCCAATTCCACTGACAACCTGAGCTGCTAACCGAGCAGGGTCCCTTACCGTACCACCTGACATTCCATAAATAGAAATTAGCATAATTAATGTAGAACCTAAGCAAACTAAGATATGAGTACGAAAACCAGCTGATTTGTTATGGCTTTCTCTCTCTAAGCCAACTAGACCACCTAGGAGGAAAGAAATTATTAGCCTAAAAGCAACATCACCTTGACTAATCAATACCAACACCCTCTTCCAAGCCTTTTTGAAAGTAGGTCTTATTAATTATATTAACTACTTCATGGGCGGAATTAGGTTTACTCAGTTTATTAGTATTCTCTTTCATCTCTGTTAAAAGGTAAGGATAACTCAAAATTCTTTCTAGGATTTCCTTTAGTTCTCCTAAACTATGCACTTTTACCGCTACTTTATTAGCCAATAAAAAATCAGAATTCTTTTCTTCCTGTCCGGGAATAGGGTTAATAATTAGCATAGGTAGATTTTTACCTAAGGCTTCAGCACTAGTTAGTCCTCCTGGCTTAGTAATTAGGAGATCAGACATTTCCATTATTTCATGAATATTATTAACATAGCCCAAAACCTTTAAAGGAAAAGCAACTTGTTTAGAAAGCTCATCTAACTTTTTATGAAGATTCTTATTTTTTCCCAAAATAACTATTACTTGAATAGGTAGGGTAAATTTACTTAGCTCTTTAGCTATTCCTTCTACTGGACCAAATCCTAGTCCACCACCCATAACCATTAAAGTAGGTAAATGTGGATTTAGTCCAAAACTTTTTCGCAAAGCAACTTTATCATGCTTCTCGGCAAATTTAGGACTAATGGGGATACCAGTAGCAGCAATATTGTTTTCTTTTATTCCTTTTTGTATTAAATACTGTTTTAATTCTTGGTCAGCCACTATATATAAATCTACATTAGGGTGAATCCAAAAACCATGAACAGTAAAATCCGTAATAATAGCTACAACCGGCACCTTTAATTTCGTTTTCCTTTTTAAGATTGACATAACACCACAAGGAAAAGCATGAGTACAGATAACTATATCAGGACGGAAATCAATAATCAGCTTTTTTAGTTTTGTAGCTAAAATGTTATTTAGTATTTTATTAAAGTCTGACATACTGTCTGCTTCTTCTGCTCTTTGGTATAAATAACGATAAACAGAAGGTGTAACTTTAATTATTTCCATATAAGTATTAACTACCATTTTACTTAAAAGGGGATTGGTGTAGCGGAAGGAATCAATTATCTTCGACTTCAGGCGAGTAGAAAAAGTGTCTGCAAAAGCAGCTTCTAAAGCTTCGGCCGCTCTAGCATGGCCAGCTCCTACTGCTGCAGATAAAAAAAGAACACGATAAGGTTTCGGCATCTATTTCACCTCTATCCCTTTCTCACATACTTAGCAATTTCCCAATACATTTTCATTCTAGCAACAAATCCCTTGACTAACCCTAACTTCTCCTCTTTCATTAGATGAGTCAGATAAGGTAGTATTACCTCTTGAACTTTTATTCCTTTTTCCTCAGCATATTTAGTTAAAGCGACCTCCACCCCAAATCTACTTACGTTTAGATGGGATATGTCCTCTAAAATTTCTCTCCTTAAAGCTCTTTGCCCAGAAAGACAAGGGACTAATTTTTGTGCCAAATTAGTAGCTACCCTACCGCTCTCAAAAACACCTATGGTCATAGCTACACCATCATTAATAACAGGAGATAATAGATTATAAATATGTTTTTCATTTAAGCCAATTAAATCAGCATCTAAAAAAAGAATTATTGAATGGTCTGTTTTTTCTAGACCCTTCATCATAGCTCCGCCTTTACCAATATTGTTTTCCAAATCTACTACTATAACTCCACGCCTTAAAGCGACATCAGTAGTTGAGTCAGTAGAGCCATCACTAACTACAATAACTTCATCAACTAAATCAACCCTTTTTACTGTATCAATTACCTGACCTATAGTAGTCTCTTCATTGTATGCGGGAATTATGGCAGCAACCTTCATCTAATTCTTACCCCCTAAGCTTTTTATTCATAACTATATTATATTCCTCATTAGTAGTTAACATTCCTACCTGGTAAAACAACAACCATACCGTTCTCAGCATGGCTGTTGTTGACTATCAGTAAATTATTTTATCTCTTTCTCAATCTTGGCTTGGACATGAGCTGTCACCGCTTTAACTTCTAGTCTCTCTTCTTCTCCAGTTCTTCTGATTTTTAGTTCTACTAGATTCTCTTCAATGGTTTTAGGACCTACTACAATTTTCAAAGGAAATCCAATTAAGTCCGCATCCTTGAATTTTACTCCCGGTCTCTCATTACGATCATCCAAGACCACTTCTACATTGACTGCTAATAAGCTTTCATAAATATTCTCAGCTATTTTTTTCTGCTGTTCATCTTTAGCATTAACTGGAATAACTATAACATGATAAGGAGCTATAGGCATAGGCCATACAATACCATTTTCGTCGTAGTTCTGCTCAATGGCAGCAGCTGCGGTACGTCCTACTCCAATTCCGTAACAACCCATAATAAAAGGTTTAGCTTTACCATTTTCATCAAGGAAATTAGCTTCTAAAGCTTCGCTATATTTAGTACCTAATTTAAAGATATGACCTACCTCTATGCCCCGAGTTACTTTAAGGCTGCTTTTACATTTAGGGCACATATCGCCTTGGATAACCAATCTTAAATCGGCTACTTTACTTACTTGGAAATCCCTGGCAGGATTAACATTGAGTAGGTGATAATCTTTTTCATTAGACCCTGCTACTGCATTAACCATTTCCATTACTTCTTGATCTGCTAATATTTGAATTTTCCCATAAAGATCTAGAGGTCCAACAAAACCTAAAGGTAAACATAATTCTGCTACCTTCTCTTCTGGTGCTAGTTCTAAATCTAGGCAGTTCAAGATATTCTTTACCTTAATCTCATTGGCATCTCTGTCTCCTCTGACTAGAACTGCTACTAGCTCTTCTTTATCAGCATAGTAAACTTGATAAAAAAGAGTTTTAATAAATTTCTCAGCCGGTATATTTAAGAACTCTTCTAGCTGTACAATAGTCTTAACATTAGGGGTCAATATTTTTTCTAGAGGTTTAGAGTCTTCTTCTTTCCCCCTTTGCTCCCAAAAATATTCTGCTCTCTCCTGATTAGCAGCATAGTTACACTCAGAACAATAAACTACTGCTGCCTCACCAGATTCAGCAATAACCATAAATTCATGGGATGCATTACCACCAATAGCCCCAGAATCTGCCTCTACTGCCCGATACTCTAAGCCACATCGTTCAAAAACTCTACAATAAGCATCATACATCTTTTCATAACTCTCATCTAAACCATCTTGATTGCGATCAAAACTATATAAGTCTTTCATGATGAATTCCCTGCCCCGCATCAAACCAAAGCGAGGTCTAATTTCATCGCGATACTTAGTCTGAATTTGATAAAGTAAAACAGGGAGTTGCTTATAAGACTTTATATCCCTCTTCACTAAATCAGTAATAACTTCCTCATGGGTAGGGCCAAGACAGAATTCTCTTTTATGCCTATCTTGCAAGCGCATCATTTCGTCTCCATAAACTTGCCATCTACCACTTTCCTTCCATAGCTCAGCAGGCTGAATAGCAGGCAACAGTAATTCTTGTCCACCTTTACTATCCATTTCTTGACGAATAATATTCTCTATTTTTTTAATTGTTCTATATCCTAAAGGAAGATAAGAGTAAACCCCAGCAGCAACCTTTCTAATCATTCCAGCTCTCAACATCAACTTATGACTTACTACCTCTGCTTCTGCTGGCGTCTCCCGCAGAGTAGACACCATTAACTGAGACATCTTCATTTGTTTTGTTCCTCCTTAGACATTCTTTCTATTTCTCCCCATAACACTTCAACTAATTGATTTTCAGGAACTTTTTTTACTACTTCACCTTTTTTGAAGAGTAATCCCTGACCTTTGCCTCCAGCAATACCTATATCAGCCTCCTTGGCTTCTCCAGGTCCATTGACAATGCAGCCCATAATAGCAATCTTGAAAGGTTGCTTGATTTTCTGACATCTCTCTTCTATTTCTTCAGCAATAGGTATCAGATCAACTTGGCAGCGGCCACAAGTAGGGCAAGAAATAATTTCTGGCCCTTTCTGCCGTAACCCCAGAGCTTTAAGGATTTGATAACCTACCTTGATTTCTTCTAAGGGAGAACCAGTCAGAGATACCCGAATTGTGTCTCCAATCCCTTGAGCTAAAAGGGAACCTATCCCCACCGCCGATTTAATAGAGCCTGACCAGAGAGTCCCTGCTTCAGTTATCCCTAGATGTAGAGGATAGTCAGTCCTTTGGGATAATAACTTATAGGCATCAATAGCAGTAGTAACATCCGAAGCCTTTACTGAAATAACTATATCTGTGAAATCTTCCTCTTCTAGAATGTCCACATGATCTAAGGCACTCTCTACTAAAGCTTCAGGAACAGTTCCTTGATATTTAGCTAGAAGATTCTTTTCTAAAGAACCTGCATTAACACCAATACGGATAGGTATTTTTCTCTCTTTAGCAGCTTTCACCACAGCTTTAACCCTGGCTCGTTCACCAATATTGCCAGGGTTAATTCTTAAGGCATCTACTCCACTTTTTATAGCCTCTAAAGCCAACTGGTAATTAAAATGTATATCGGCAACTAAAGGTATTTTTATTTTCTTTTTAATTTCTTTTAAAGCTACGGCTGCTTCCATATCAGGCACAGCTGCTCTAACTATTTCGCAGCCTATTTCCTCTAAAGCCTGAATCTGACCAATAGTACTTTCTATATTCCTAGTATCAGTATTAGTCATAGATTGAACAGATATGGGTGTACCTCCGCCCACAGGAACAGATCCTACCCATATCTGTCGAGTGTTCTTTCTCATTATTTTCACCTATCTCTCAACTAGACAAAAAATTTCATAATATCTTTGTAGGTTACTACAACTAGTAGAAGCAATAATAAAACAAAACCTATAAAGTGAACCATACCTTCCTTTTGGGCTTCTAGAGGTTTTCCCCGTACCGCTTCGATTATTAAGAAAAATAAGCGTCCACCATCTAGAGCTGGTATCGGAAATAAGTTAAATAAACCTAAATTTATGCTTAATATTGCCACTAATCTCAATAAGTTCTCCATACCTGTCTTGGCTGCTTGACCGGCCATTTGAGCAATACCGATGGGACCAGAAATATCACTAGAAATTTGTCCAGCAATCATTTGTTTTAAACCAACAATTATGGCTCCAGTAACACCTATTGTCTGTAAGAAACCATTTTTTAACGCAGCCCAGATACCCAGCCTTTGAGAAATAACCTTTGGAGTAATACCGATGAGGCCAACATTTCTTTCTTTCTCCAACTTTGGAGTAATTTTTACCACAAACTGCTTTTTCTCCCTTTCAATAGTAAAAGTGCTGGTCTTGTTTGGAGCATTATTGACTAGTTTTACTATAGTGGGCCATTCTTGAACCTTTTGCCCATTAACCGCCAATATTTTGTCTCCAGCATGCAATCCAGCCTTTTCCGCGGGATAGCCTGGAAGAATATTACCTATTTCTGTAGAACTAGAAACTTTAACCGGTACTCCAAACCAAGCAAAAATAGCAAAGAAAATAACAAAAGCCAAAATAAAATTCATTAAGGGACCGCTAAAAATGACAGCCATTTTTTGCCAAACAGTCTTGTAATTGTAGTCTCTGCTCTGATCCTCCTCTTCACCATCCATTCCAGCTAATTTCACAAACCCTCCCAAAGGGATTAGGTTAAGGCTGTAAGTGGTTTCACCGTACTTAAATGCTAAAATCCGTTTACCAAAACCTAAACCAAATTCATAGACCCTTATGCCTACCTTTTTAGCTACTAAAAAATGGCCTAATTCATGAGCCAAAACTACCAACCCAAAAACAAAGATGAAAGACAAAGTTGTTAACATTTCTTCACCATCCTTAATTAGCTTTTCTAATCAGTCTGTCTGCTTCTCCCCGGGCCCACTGATCAATATCTAAAATTTCCTCTATGCTAGGGTTAGATATTACTGTATGGGAAGTCATAACCTTTTCTAAAAGATCTGGAATATCTAAAAATCCTATTTCCTTTCTTAAAAAGGCATAAACAGCTATTTCGTTAGCAGCATTAAGTACCGTAGGCATAGTTCCACCACTCTCTAAAGCGTCGTAAGCATAACCCAAACTAGGAAATCTTGCTAAATCTGGAGCTTCAAAAGTCATTTCCTTAAACTTGAGAAAGTCTAGTCTAGGTAAATTATTAGCTAGACGCTGGGGATAGGTTAGAGCATACTGAATGGGAACCTTCATATCCGGCAAACCTAATTGAGCAATTACAGCGGTATCTTGAAATTCTACCATAGAATGAATAATACTTTGTGGATGAACCACTACCTCTATTTTATCCAGTTCCAAATTAAACAACCATTTAGCTTCTATGACTTCAAATCCTTTGTTCATTAAAGTAGCTGAATCAATAGTTATTTTTCCACCCATGGACCAATTAGGGTGTTTTAAGGCTTGTTCTGGTGTCACTTCCCTAAGTTCTTCCACACTGAAGTTACGGAATGGACCTCCCGATGCCGTTAGAATAATTTTTGCAACTTCTTCCTTTTTTCCCGCCTGTAGGGATTGGAAAATGGCGCTGTGTTCACTATCAATGGGAATTATAGTAGTACCCCGTTCCAGGGCTTTTTTCATAACTATTTCTCCAGCAGCCACTAAAGTTTCCTTATTAGCTAATCCTATAGTTTTACCAGCTTCAATAGCAAACAAAGTTGGCAAAACCCCAATTGACCCCACCACTGATACTACTACCATTTCCGTCTCAGAATGTACGGCCACTTCTTTAAGTCCCCTTAACCCGGAAAGAACTTCCACGGGTAAATCTTTGATTCGCCAAGCCAATTCTTTAGCTTGGTGTTCTTCCATTACAGCAACCAATTGAGGTTGGAATTTTCTAACTTGCTCTTCTAAAAGATTTATGTTCCTTCCCGCAGCTAAAGCTACCACTTTAAAGTCCCCAGGAAATCTTTCTACAACTTCTAGAGTCTGAGTTCCAATTGAGCCTGTAGAACCTAAAATCGATATTCTTTTCATTTCCTTGCACTCCTTAATTTCATTCTCTAGGTAATTTAGGTATCAACCCGGCTTTAATTACCGCTTTTAAAGTAACTAAAGTTAATGGACCAATAATAACACCCATTACCCCAATTATCTTAATTCCAACATACATAGCCATTAAACTGGCTAAAGGATGTAAACCAATAGCCTCACCAACTATTTTCGGTTCAGCAATTTGTCTAATAAACATTAGCATTAAATAAATGATACTTAAGGATATACCTAAAGAATAATTATGGAGTAAAAAAAAAGTATAGATAATCCAAGGTAGAAAAATAGTACTGGGTCCTAAGATAGGAAGAAAATCAAAAAGCCCTGTTAATATCCCTATAAACAAAGCATAGTCAATCCTCACTATAGATAAACCTATAACAGTTATAATCATTGTTATGGAAACTAAAATGGTCTGAGCTTTAATAAAAGCTATTACTGATAAAACTACCTCATTCCGAGCCTTACGAACCTTTCCCTGCCATAACCTAGGTAAAAGGCTCCAACAATATTGATCAATGATTTTTCTATCTTTACTAATAAAATAGGTAGCTATAGCACTAATCAACATAATAGTTATAACATTAGGTAAAGCCGCTAAAGGTGAAATTAAAGCCTTTAAAATTCTTTCCAAGGCTAGATAAAATTTAGAAAGATTGCTTTGGATTACATCCACCACTGGAGTGGGTAAATGTACATATAGATTTTGCAACTTAGCCAATAAAATATTGATATCACTAGTAACCATACTATAATACTGTGGCAGTATAGTAGACAAGCTAATTACCTCAGTATATAATTTCAGAATAGTAAAAGTTAGTAGTATTCCTAGTAAGAAAATCACAATTAAAATAGCAGTACCCACTGCCATGTTTCTGTTAAACTTAAGTTTTTTCTCGAAGAAGCCTACCATAGGTTCTATCAAATAGGCAAATATCACAGCTAGAAAAAAAGGTAAAAATAAGGTGGTTAAATAGTGTACAATTATGTAGCCTAATAGTAAGAATAAGATTACCCCTAAGGCAAACTTTAAGTAGGATTTCAATTAATCACCACCTAATAGAAAGAATAAACACTCGTAAATAATAGTATACTACAGGAACCGCGAAAAGCAAACTATCAAAACGATCTAATATCCCACCATGTCCAGGAATTAGATTGCTAGAGTCCTTAACTCCTGCATCCCGTTTAAAGAGGGATTCCACTAAATCCCCAAATTGGGCAGAAAAACTAATGATTAATCCCAAAACTAATAGTTGTAGGGAAGAGAACTTAACTCCAGGTAGGACATGGTTAATCCATATACCTGTAATAAAGGAAGCTATTATAGAACATAAAACTCCACCTATAGCTCCTTCTATGGTTTTATTGGGACTTATTTTAGGGCATAATTTCCTTTTTCCTAGATTAGTTCCAGTAAAATACGCTCCTGTATCATTAGCCCAGGTAACTAATAAGACTAAAATCACATAAAAAAATCCACCAGGTAAGCTTCTTAAGTAAACTAAATGGGCAGATAACCAACCGACATAAATAGTCCCTAAAAAAGCTAAAGATGTATTAAGTAAAGCATTTCCTTGTTCTGATCTGAATAATTGAGTAATCAAAGTAGTAATTAGAACATAGAAAAGAAAGAAATCAAAAATTAATCCATTATGAATATTAGCTAAAGCTAAAAAAATGAAAATCAACCCATTAGTGATAAACAATACTTTGGGTAAAACTATACCTTTATTTGCAGCTAAACAATAAAACTCATGTAAACCTAAAAAGGCCAAGATCGAAACTAAAGTTAGAAAAAGTAATCCCCCATAATATACGGTAAAAATTAATACTGGAATCCCTACTACTGCGCTAATTATCCTTTTCCATAGCATATTTATCACCTTATCCTATAAATTTACTCCACCAAATCGCCTATCTCTTTTTTGGTAAGCTAAAATAGCCCGTAAAAAATCTGTTTGCTGAAAATCAGGCCAGTAAGTAGAAGTTACCCAAAATTCTGTATAAGCTACCTGCCAGAGAAGGAAATTACTTAATCTTAATTCACCGCTAGTTCTAATTAAAAGTTCAGGATCAGGTAAATGCTCTGTAAATAGGTATTTAGCAAACAATTCATCATTAATATCATCTACCTTAATCTGTTCTGTCTGTATATCCTTAGCTAACTTTTTAGCTGCTTTGATTATTTCATCTCTACCACCATAGTTTAAAGCTAAATTCAAAGTTAAACTATTATTATTCTCCGTTAATGTCATTGATTTTTGCAATTCTTGATAAGCAAAATTCGGTAGTCTATCAATTTGGCCAATTGTAGTTATTTTGACATTCTTTTCATGGAGCTTTAAAGCCTCTTTACCAAGAAATTCTTGCAAAATTTTCATTAAGCCCGATACTTCCTCGTTAGACCTTTTCCAATTTTCCGTGGAAAAAGCATAAAGGGTTATATGTTTAATGCCTAGTTCTTGAGCAATTCTTACCACTCTTCTAATTGGTTCTATACCAGCCCTATGTCCCGCTAATCTAGGAAGACCCCTTTTCTTGGCCCAGCGTCCATTCCCATCCATGATAATAGCAACATGTTTTGGAATATTACTTTTATCCAATAGGGCTATTAATTCTTCTTTAGTATAGTTATTAGTATCATCCTTAGTTCTTCTCATAAAAAAGTTCAGCCAGTGCCCTCGCCCCATACACCACTTACCTCCTAATGAACTATCCCCCTCCTCTTTTGCCTGGGGAGGGGGTAGAAACTCATATCCTTATATTATATATTCTCAATTTTTCGAATAAATATCATAAGCCACTACTAATTCTAGTTTGTCTTCACTTATGTACTTTTGTCTAACAATCCTTAACTTTCCCTGGCCTATCCCTGACCAAGGTGGTGTAGTTAGGACTTTCTCAACAGAGTAAGATGTTGAGGCCAAAAAATGCTCAGCTATTTTCCATTCCTGACCTATTAAATCAGGTCTATCCACCTTACTAAACCTCCATAATTTCCTTTTCTTTATTAGCTACAACTTGGTCGATTTCTTTAACATATTTATCGGTGATTTTTTGAATTTCTTCTTGGGCCTTTTTATTTTCGTCAGCAGAAATGCTACCTTCTTTTTCAATCTTCTTTAAATGTTCATTAGCATCTCTTCTAATATTACGAACGGCAACCTTCTTTTCTTCCCCTTCTTTTTTGGTACTCTTAGCTAGCTCTTTTCTTCTTTCTTCAGTTAGAGGAGGAATAGCCAGACGAATAACAGAGCCGTCATTGCTAGGGGTAATCCCCAAATCTGATTTAAGAATGGCTCTCTCTATTTCCGCCAAAGCGCTTTTATCCCAAGGCTGAATGATAATTAAGCGAGGCTCTGGAGTACTAACATTAGCTAATTGTGTTACCGGAGTGGGAGTCCCATAATAGTCCACGCTAACCTTATCTAATAATGCAGGACTAGCTTTTCCGGTTCTCACAGACATAAATTCCTTTTTGGTAATTTCGATAACCTTTTTCATTCTTTCTTCTGAGTCTTTAATTATCTCCTTTATCATCAGTCACCCTCCTTACAAATGTTCCAATTTCCTCACCTAAAATTACTTTCTTTATATTTCCAGGTTTGGTTAAATCAAAAACAACGATAGGTATGTTATTATCCATACATAGAGAAATGGCTGTAGAATCCATTACTTCTAATTTTTTGCTTAAAACATCAATATATTCTAGTTCTTTAAACTTAACTGCATTAGAGTTCTTCATTGGGTCTGAATCGTATACTCCATCTACTTTTGTAGCCTTTAGAATAGCATCAGCATTAATTTCCGCCGCCCTTAACGATGCAGTAGTATCAGTGGAAAAGTATGGATTGCCTGTTCCTGCCCCAAAAATAACTACTCTGCCCTTCTCTAAGTGTCTAATGGCCTTTCTCCGAATGTAGGGCTCTGCAATTTGACGCATTTCTATGGCTGATTGGGCTCGGGTAGTAACATCTACCTTTTCTAAAGCATCTTGAAGGGCTAGAGAATTAATCATCGTAGCTAACATCCCCATATAATCACCAGTAGCCCGGTCAATCCCCTTAGCACTACCAGCTATTCCCCGATAAATATTTCCTCCTCCAACTACTATAGCTACTTCTACCCCTAAACTTACTATATCTTTTATTTCTTCAGCAATAGTTTTTACTGTTTCAGGGTCAATCCCTAGTCCTTGTTTTCCCGCTAATGCTTCTCCGCTTAGTTTTAAAATTATTCGTTTAAACCTTGGTTTATTCATCCTGAAAATACCTCCACTTTTGCTATTTTCTACATCCTTAATTGAGAATCCTTTTCCAGCAATAATTTTTTTGAAAAAAAGAGAACACTTTTGGTGTTCTCTTTATTTTTGCATCTCTTTCATAACCTCAGCAACAAAGTCATCTTTTTTCTTTTCGATTCCTTCACCTAACTCTAATCTAGTAAATCTTTTTAATTCAATATTTCCACCTAATTCTTTTGATTT
>Ga0079098_1014004_pt1 | contig 16283 bp, 13 predicted proteins | sample ADurb_H2B_01_Slu_FD_74559 | JGI IMG/M metagenome (GOLD analysis project Ga0079098, IMG submission 74559) | Active sludge microbial communities from Illinois, USA, of municipal wastewater-treating anaerobic digesters - ADurb_H2B_01_SludgeMetaT... | ecosystem: Engineered > Bioreactor > Anaerobic >...
AAAAAAGAGTCTATTGCAGTAGTGAACATAGAAGGAGAAATTGTTGGGGGTTCCGGAGGCAATAGCCTTTTAGGGCAGAGCCCTGGAACTGACGGATTACTAAGCCAACTAGAAGGAATTAAGAAAGACCCAGAAGTTAAGGGGGTTCTTTTGCGGATTAACAGTCCTGGTGGCAGTTCTCCGGCTTCCCAGGAAATTTATGAAGAAATACAAAAAATTCGCCGTTCTGGCAAAATAGTAGTGGTTTCCATGGGGGATGTTTGTGCCTCCGGTGGTTACTGGATAGCCTGTGCTGCTGATAAAATTGTGGCTAATCCATCTACTATGACTGGAAGCATCGGGGTAATTATGCCTTTACAAAATGTAGAAGGGTTAATGAAAAAGTTGGGAATCAGCTCTAATGTTATTAAGAGCGGAAAATATAAAGATATGGGTAGCAATACCCGGCCTATGACTCCGGAGGAAAAAGAACTTTTGCAGGGAATGGTTAATGATGTTTATCAACAGTTTGTAGATGTAGTGGTTCAGGGTCGGAAACTGCCTCGGGAAAAGGTTTTAGCCATTGCTGATGGACGAATTTTTACTGGTAAGCAGGCCAAAAATTTAGGTTTAGTCGACCACTTGGGGAATTATTATGATGCCTTAGATTTAACAACTAAAATGGCAAAGATTAAAGGAGACCCAGTGATTAAACAGTATGAAAGAAAGACTCCACTAGATTATCTAATGGATCAGGGAGAATAGGAGAGAAAAATGAAAATTCTTTTAGAAATATTCTCGGGAATTATCTTACAGCCGAAAATAACTTTAAGCCTAGCTGCTAGGGAGAGAAAATTAGGAGGGGCAGTAGTTCTTTACTGTTTAGTTTTATTCTTCTCATTTGCTAGCCAGATTATTGCTAATGAACAGAGATTAGGTCATCTTTTGTTGGGGTTGCCCTTCTTTTTACTAGGTATGCTAGCTATACTTTTCCTTCACACTGCTGTTTTGCAGTTGGGAGCTGAGTTCTTGGGAGGAAAAGGCAGGGGAATAGAACTTTTTATTGGTTTGGCACTAGCCAATATTCCTTATGTTTTTTCTGCTCCAGCAGCTCTTTTAGGGCGTTTAAATTTTTTCTTAGGTAATGGGCTGGAAATATTAATTAACTTAATCCTCTTCCTTTGGGTCTGTATTCTTAGTATTTTAGCTGTTAAGGAGATAGAAGAATTTTCTACTGGTAGAGCATTGTTCACCCTTTGCCTACCTTGGGTACTAGTGATAGGAGGAATAATTCTTCTAGGTTTAATGTTTGCCATGATTATAGCCGTTCTAGGACTAGGCACTTGGTTGGATTTCCATCATTTCATGGGAGACTTAAGTTCCCTTTAAGGAGTAAAAAATGAGGGCAGAAGAAAATAATTTACTAAGTATAACTGGGAAAAAAATAATTACTAGCCTAGAATTTTTAGGCCAGCTAAGTCAACTGGTAGGGCAAACCACAGCAATCTTTTTTCGCCGAGGAATTCTAGACGGGAAAATTCTTTGGACTCAAATGGTAGAAGTGGGAGTGAACTCTTTGCCTATAGTCCTTTTAATTGCTCTTTTTACCGGAATAGTCATTGGTTTGCAGACTTCTCTCCAGTTCGCCCGCTTTGGGGCTTTATCCATGTTAGGGGGGGTAGTAGCCCTAACCTTTGCCCGGGAATTAGCTCCCGTATTGACGGGGGTAGTAGTGGCCGGAAGGATAGGTTCTTCCTTTGCGGCAGAACTTGGCTCTATGAAAGTCACGGAACAGATTGATGCCTTAAGGGCTCTAGCAGTAAATCCTATCGCTTACCTAGTAGTTCCTCGTTTTCTTTCTTGCTTGTTTATGCTGCCTATTTTAGTCCTATTTTCTGATATTGTGGGAGTACTAGGGGGCTTTGCCATGTCTACTTTCTATACTAAAATAGATTTTCGGACTTATGTTGATTCTATTTCCCTTTTAGTAGTAAGTAAAGACGTTTTAGGCGGCCTTTTAAAGGCTATCTTTTTCGGCCTAATTATTGCCATAGTTGGCTGCCATAAGGGTCTAAATGTAAGGGGAGGAGCCAGCGGGGTAGGACGGGCTACTACAGAATCAGTAGTTTTAGCCATTATTCTTATTTTCCTAAGCAATTGTATTTTTTCCGCCCTACTCTTTAGTCGTTAGGGGTGACAGGATGATTAAAATTAAGAATTTGTTTAAATCCTTCCAAGGAAAAGAAATCTTACGGGGGATTAATTTAGAAGTAAACCAGGGAGAAGTAATGGTGATTATGGGTCCTAGCGGTTGTGGCAAAAGTACTATTCTGCGTCATCTAAACGGATTGCTCCGGCCGGATCAAGGGGAGGTCTACATAAATGGAGAAGAAGTAACCTCTCTTAATGAGGAGAAATTAAACCTTCTCCGCCGCAATATCGGGATGGTCTTTCAGAATGCCGCTCTTTTTGACTCTTTAACAGTAAGGGATAATGTGGCCTTTGGCTTGAAATATCATACTAGCCTTACTCTGGAGGAGCAAGAAGAAGTTGTCCAGGAGAAATTGGCTTTAGTTGGCCTCTCCGGTAAAGAAAATTTACTTCCCGCAGAACTCAGTGGGGGAATGCAAAAAAGGGTTAGCCTAGCTAGGGCCATTGCCCTAAATCCCCAGATTATCCTCTACGATGAACCTACCAGCGGTTTAGACCCAGTAATGTCTCATGTTATTGATCAACTAATTCTCAAAATGCGTAGGGAATTGGGGGTTACTTCTTTAGTCGTGACCCATGATATGACCAGTGCTTTCCGCATAGCAGACCGGATGGCTATGCTGCAGCAAGGTCAGGTTTTGCAGATCGGTACTCCGGAGGAAATACAGAAATCCACTATTCCTATGGTGCAGCAATTTATTCATGGTGAGATAGCAGGTCAGCTTTAAGGGGGGAGAGAAATGCTTAGTGTGGAAGCTAAGGTTGGAGCTATGACTCTAACAGGATTAATGGCTTTAGTTTTAGTTTTTTTTACTTTGAATAATTTTCAGTGGGGTCAGCAGGGTTATGAAGTTAAAGCTGTCTTCCAACAGGTAGGGGGACTTAAAATAGGAGCCCCAGTCCAGGCTGCCGGAGTGGCGGTAGGAAAAGTCAGGGGTTTAAAACTTACTCCCCAAGGGGTAGTAGTTAGTTTACAACTAGCTAATGGGGTTAAGATTCCCCAAGGCTCTCAATTTGCCATTCGTACTGCCGGCTTGATGGGAGATAAGTTTGTGGAGATCACTCCTAATAACGCTAATAACCAATATTTAGCTCCGGGACAGAAGGTAGACGGAGAAAATTTAGTGGATTTAGAGGCAGTAATGGCTCAAGCTGGATCTACCTTGGAGCAAGTTAAGGAGTTAGCAAAGTCTTTCAATGATATAGTGGGTAAGGAAGAAGTAAAAAAATCTGCCCAGGATTCTATTATTACCTTGGCTAAAGTAATGAATAATCTCAACAGCCTAACTGCAGTTCTTAACCAGATGGCTCTAGATAATCAGTCGGATGTCCGTTCAATTGTGACCAATTTACGGGCTATGAGTGAAAATATGCAGGCTACTTCCCAGGATGTCCAGGCTTTAGCCCAGGATGTAGAAGCTAATGGTACCACAGCGAAAAAAATTCAGTCTATTTTGGACAACCTGGAATATAGTAGTAAAAAAGCTACTAAAATCGCTGATGATATTGAATCTTATACCGGAGATAAGGACTTGAAAAAAGATATTAAAGCTACCGTAAGTCAGGCTAAGGATGCTGTAGAAAAGACTAATCAACTTCTTAGCTCCTTCCAGCAGACTAAAACAACCTTTGCCTATGAAGGACAGTATGGTTCTCAAAATAAAGGATTAAAGAGTACTGTTGGCTTACGAATAGATCCTAATGATAAACAGTTTTTTATTTTAGGACTAACCAACCAGGAAGATAGTAATAAGGCTAATGTTCAATTAGGGAATAAATTGAACAAGAGCACATCCCTTAAGGCTGGTTTATTCCAGGGCTACATGGGAGTAGCTCTGCAAAAAGATTTTAACAAGAGATTTTCTTTAGAAGGTCAGCTGACTAATAATAAAAATGCCCGTTTTAACTTGAAATCTCAGATTTCCCTTAAACCTAATTTCGCTTTAACAGTGCAAGGGGATAATCTTTTCGGCAAAGGTACAAGAGAAACTAGTTTCGGTTTGCAACAAAATTTTTAGGGGGATTCTTATGTCATTAAAAAAGAAGTTACTGACGATTTCCCTTATTCTAGCTGCTTGTCTTCTTTTGCTTTTTGCTTCCTTGATTAGCTTTTTCAATCAGAATAAATTGGAAAGAACTTGTGCTAATTTTCTTAGTCAACAAGCAGGGGTAGATATTACAGTAGGGAAAATCCGCCCAGGCTTCTTCAATCAAATTGTTGTTCAGGATGTTACTGTAAAAGCCAAAAATGACAGGAATCTTTTTGCCCAAGCTCCGGAAATAAAAATAAAATACAGCTGGTGGTTGTTACTCACCGATTGGGCTCACTTCCCTAAGAGCATTCAACAGATAGCCTTGGTTCAACCTACTATTTGGCTAGAAAGGGACAAATCTGGGCATTGGAATTATGAAAAGCTTTTACCCACCCAGGGAAAAGAAAAGGGTAAGTTTTCTGAGGATTGGCTAACCAAGTTTAAAATTAAACAAGGTCAGGTGTTAGTCCAAGATAAGCAAGGAATTATTAAAAAATCTCACTTTAAGGCTATAGAAGGATATATCAATCTAAAGAGTAATCCCCAGCTTGATTTTCTTTTCCAAGGTAAGGAAGGTGAAACTAGCTTTTCTCTAGATGGCTCTACTAATTTATCTTCTAAGAAAATAGATGTTCAATTAGGGGCAGATAAACTATCCTTAGGGGCCTGGCGCAAGACCTTACCCCAATGGACGTGGCTTAAAATCCAAGAAGGAATGATCCAAGGCAAGGTTAGGATAGTAGGGTACTATCCCACCGGTTTAAGCTATCAAGGCCAGGTGGTGGTCAATAAAGGCCGGGCTAGCAGTGATAGAACCCCATTGCCGGTTCAGGGCATTGAAGGACAAATCAACCTTAACTCTAATACTATCTCCTTTAATCATCTGCATGGTTTTCTAGGTCATACTCCGGTACAATTAATAGGTAAAGTTTATTTAACTAAGAAAACTTTGCTAGACTTAGATTTACAATCTCCAGATGTGCAGGTGGAAGAGTTGGGGACCAAATGGCTAACCTCCCTGAAAGCCATCAAAAAGGCTAAAGACCTTAGAGGCCATTTAACCTTTTTAGGGCCTACAAATAAAGTACAAATCCAAGGGGATTTTCATTTAGCCTCGGGTGAAATTTATGGTCAGCCGGTGAAAAATGCTCAAGTGGCGGTAGTCTATGAAAATAAACGCTATAATATTCAGCAGGCTTCTGCTAACTTCCAAGGGGGGAATTTAACCGCCCAAGGTTTTGTAGATTCCCCCAGCTTAAAGTATCAAATAGCCCTTCAGGGAAAAGGCGTGCCAGTTAAGGCTCTGCCTGTAGGAAAGAAGTTTTTACCAGACCTTACTGGTAAGGTGGAAGGCAACCTTCTTTTATCCGGAGTGGGTAGTGATTGGTCAAAACTTGCTATAGGTGGCTTTGCCCATTTAACAGGGGGATCTTATAAAGGCATAGCAGTTTCCAATGCTAGGGCTAAATTCTTCTGGCGAAATGGAGAATTAGATTTGCCTTATCTTTTAGTCAAAGGTCCCCAGGTCTCCGGACGAATTTGGGGAAGAATGGGCTCCACTAGTAAATTGCAAGTTAACTTTCCTTACTTAGATTTAGGTAAACTAGCTAAATCCTTTGCCCCGTCTCTAGCCATCAAAGGGCAGGGTTCTTGGCAAGGAACTATAGATAATAATCCACAAGGAATTCAGCTGGCAGGACAGTTTTTTGCCTTTAATGGTCAATTATTTGGTCAAGATTTTAATCAACTTACTGGGACTATTAACCTGAAAAATAAGGAAATCAATGTTCAGGATATTTACCTACAAGACGGGATAACTAGACATTGGCTAACCGGGAAAGTTTCCTTGTCTGGCCCCTTAGATTTAACCCTGACCACTGAAAAGGCCAAGATAGAGAAATTGCTACGGATAATAAATTGGCAGCAATCTGAATTAAAAGGAATAGTGAATAGTACTATCCATATAACTGGTAGTCCAAAGAGTCTCTTGGCTCAAGGGGAAATGAATATCAATCAAGGCTCTTGGAAGGATGAGGTTTTGGATAGAGGAAAAGTTAAATTCCATTGGCAAGAGAATACTCTCTACCTAGATAGTCTAGAGGCTCAGCAGGCAGATACTTTTCTTAGTGTTCAAGGCTGGATGAAAAGAAATGGTACAGGGGAATTAATGCTCAATGGGCGAGATGTAGATTTGGAGAAAATTCCTTATTTACACTATAAATTACCACCGGGAGCTAGGACTGTCAATCTTTTAGGACGAGTAAGTTTTAATGGTCTAAAGGAAGTAAAACTGAATCCTCTAATTATTGTTCATGGTAAAAACAGTTATCGTTTACAGGGTCCTCTGCATCTAGGTGATAATAAACCTACCATGAATCTAATAGCTACCATTGAACGGGGAGATTTAACCTTACTTTCTGCTCTAATTCCGGCAGAATTTCCCCACAATATTACTGGGCAAATTCAAGGAGAAATAAACCTATGGGGGGATTTAACTAACCCTAATACCAGAGCTATGATCAATCTTAAAGATGGAAGAATCGGTCCATATCCTGTTCAGGCAGGAAAAATGGACTTAGTCTGGCAAAAAGGGACTCTATCTATTTTGCAGTTCAGATTAAATCAAGGTCAAGGATTTTTAGCAGCTCAAGGCAAAGTAGAAATGGAGGGAAAGGCGAGTTTAGATTTAGCGGCTCAGAACTTAGACGGAAAAATTCTCTCTCAACTATTTAGTTTACCCGAGGAGATAGATGGTCAAGTAAAGCTAACTGCCCAAATTCGGGGCTTAACTAAGGACATGAAGGTAGCTTATTCTTTAGATGTTACTAATGGTAAAGTTAGAGGAACAACTTTTGACAATCTTTCCGGTTTAGGAACTTGGGAAAAAGATATATTAAGGATTGATTCTTTAGCCTTACAAAAAGAAAAGTATAAACTAGTAGCCCAAGGTTCTATTCCAACTGACAAATATTCAAAAAAGAAAATTGCTTTGAATATTCAGATGAAAGATGGGGATTTAGGACTACTTACCCTTTTGGTACCAAAACAAGTGGCTTGGGCTCAAGGACCAGCCCAAGCCTGGCTAAAAATTGGTGGTACAATAGCATTACCTCAATTGCAAGGGGAAATTATTGTCCAAGATGGTAAAGTGCAACCTAAAGCTCTCTTAGAACCTATTGAGCAATTAAGGGGTCATGTAATTTTTCATCAGAATGGTTTAGAATTAGAATATTTGCAAGGGGCTTTAGGAAAAGGAACTTTTTTTGCTACTGGTAAAGGAGAGAACCTTTTTACACCGCTGTCATCCTTAGATTTTCATCTAACTGCCAAGAAGCTTGCTCCCAAGAGTAAAATCTTTCAAGGAGTTCTCGATGGAGAGTTAGCCTTAACAGGTTCAGATAACAAACCTACTTTATCCGGTCAAATTAACTTATCCCAGGGATTAGTTAATTTACCTAAAGAACTGGCAGGCGGGCCAGGATTAAACAGTAGTTTAATTCTTGACATAACTATGAACATCGGGGATAATTTAAGGGTAAAAGGCATGATGGCTGATTTCTTTTTACAGGGAGGGATTCATGCCGGAGGAAATCTGTCTACTCCTAAATTAGAGGGTAGGTTGATAGCTAAAAAGGGTAACATCAATTATCTGAGTAATAAATTCCGCTTGACCAAGGGCTCTATTCAATTTAGAGAACAGGATGGCATTATACCTGATTTAAACTTGGAAGGAAAGACCCGTTTGCATAATACTACTATTCTTCTTCAGGTTACTGGAGCTGCTACAGCAATAAAAGCTCACTTTAGCTCTGATCCAGTAATGACAGAAAGAGAAATCTTAATTTTGCTTACCCTAGGTCAACCTTTAGATAGTGAGAATCTGGGAGGATATGGCGAGGGAAAAGCAAGCTTTGATGCAGGAATTTCTCGTTTAGCCGGAGAAAGAATTTCCCTAGGGTTTGTTCAACAATTAGAAGAAAGTTTAGGTAATGGTTTTGGCTTAGATGAGTTGTATATCAGTCAGAACCTTTGGAAGGGGCCTCAAATTACCCTGGGTAAATCCCTATTTGAAGATAAAGTTTATGTCAACTATACTCTAAATACCCATCTTGACTATGAAAAAGGCGCAACTAGTCAACCCGAAAAATGGTATTTAGAAGCCCAATATAAATTACCTCATAATCTAAGCCTAAATTATTCCCGGAATAACTTAGGGGAAAATCAATTAATGCTAACTACTAGTCGTCGTTTCTAGGATGGAGGAAAGAATAATGACTTGGCAAAATTACTTGCAACAATTGAAAAACATTAAGAAATTGGAGCCGGAAAGAGAAAGGAAATTATGGGATCTCTATAAGGAAGAGGATAATCTTGAGGCCCGGCAAGAATTAATTAGATCATATTTACTACTAGTTTTTAAATTGGCCTTTTCCTTCCATCCTGATCATCCTCTAGCTATGGATTTAGTCCAAGAAGGCACTATCGGTTTGATGGAGGCAGTAGAGAGTTATCGACCAGAAAGAGAAGTCCATTTTAGTCTTTATGCTCGCCACCGGATTAAAGGACGGATGCTAAACTTTTTAGCGGAAAATAAAGCTTTGCCAGCCTTCTCCTTGGACCAGCCGATTAGTGGCTCAGAGGACGAATCACTGGCTTGGATTGAAACCCTAGCCAGTGAAGAAACCGCCTTAAGCCAACAAGTGGAGACTAATATAATTACAGAAAGAGTCTTACGAACTATGGAGAAGCTTCCACCCAAAGAGCAAGAAGTTATTCAAGCTATGTACTTAGATGGAGGGGAAGCTAAAAAGGTAGCTAAAGAAATGGATATTAGCCTACCACATCTTTATCGTCTACAAAAAAAAGCCATCCAGCGCATGCGGGGAATGCTTTCCCGCTTCATGGCCGAGCTAAAAGCCTAACTTAAAGTCCCGATGTTCGGGACTTTTTCCATTAATTAAGTTAACCTTCTTATCCTCTGTACTAGCTTTCTACACTTATGCCATGGGTTTTGTTACTTAGGAAAGGCAATCCTATTTTGTAGCGGTTTAGTGCAGTAGCTTGAGTTAAACTTGTCTGGTAAAACTAATGAAACCAAATGGATGACTAAAGAAAACAAATGAAAATAGTCAGGAACAGAAGTTGTTAGCAGTAAAACAGCCCTCTTGATAAAAAAACGCCATAAACCCCTTGAAATTATCAGCAGTAATTTAGAAGAAAATTAAGAGTATATAGTGAGGGAAAATGGGTAAAGAGGTGTAAAGAGTGGCAGGAGTAAGAAAGAAAATGAAAAAACGATTCTCCCTAATTCAGCACTGGTTAAAAGCAGCAGAAAAGGATTACGAGGCAGACCGTAAAACAGAAGGGGAGCTTAATCTTCTTTTAGCCCAGGCAGAGGCTAGGCGAGCTTGGGAATTAAGCTGCCAGGAAGAGGAAAAAGAAATTCTTAGCAGGGATTCCTCCAAGTTCTCCTGGAAAATAACAGCAGGTTTAGCTTTGGGTCTATTATTTTTTGCGTTGTTTCACTTTTCCTCTAGTCCTGTTCCCGAAACTCCTCCGTTGGAGAGACAGTCACCTGCTCCTACCGTGCAACTTAAGACAGCACCACTGCTAACGGAAAAAAAGATGGTAAAGCCAGTTAGCTCTTCAGTTTCCAAGGAGAAAAGACAGTCTTGGCGTACTGAAACTAAACAGTTCGTTCAAGAAAAAGAAAGACCAAGGGAGATGGTGCAGCCAGTTACCCCTAGGCCTGATCCTATACAAGTGGATATGATAGGCTTAGTTCAGGAGGCTGAGAGGGCCTTGTATCAAGGTGGGGCAAACAAACATATAGAAAAGGAGGCAACCCCGTGAGAAGAAGAATACAGTTATGTCTAGTTCTTACTCTGACTATGGTTCTAGCAATCGGTTCTCTAACGGTAGCTCAGGCTAGTCCCTTAGGGAAAACAGTTAAAAGTCTAACTGTTAAAGGTAATAGCCTTATTACTAAAGAAGAAATCCTAAAGGTAGTAGCCATTAAACCTGGAGATAAGCTAGACGCAGATAAACTACAGAAGGATTTGCAGGCTATTTATAATTTAGGTTATTTTTATGATGTGACCTCTAGCTTTCAAGAAGATAAAGATGGTGTAACAGTTAGTTATGAAGTTGTAGAAAATCCTATCATTAAGAAAATTAAAATTCAAGGTAACACCAAATACAGTACTGAGCAGTTAGAAACTTTAATGCAGACAACTATTAACAGAATCTTAAACTCCCAGCAGTTAAATACTGATTTAGAGAAAATAGAAAAGAAATACCATGATGATGGTTATGTTCTAAGCAAGGTCCAGGATGTAGCTATGGATTTAGATGGAACTCTAACTATTACCCTGAGAGAAGGCTTGATTGAAGAAATTACTACTAGTGGTAATAAAAAGACTAAGGATTATGTTATTACCCGGAATTTCTCTAAGGCTATGCTGGGTCAACCTTTTAACATCAATCAGGTACGGCAGGGCATGCAAAAAGTTTATAATCTAGGTTATTTTGAGGATGTTAGCATGCATTTAGATCCTGGTAGTCAACCTGATGGTAATAAGTTGGTAGTTGATGTTAAAGAGGGTAAAACCGGAACAGCTACTTTTGGAGCTGGATACAGTTCTAATGATGGTATGTCAGCTTTTATTCAACTAGGTGAAAACAATTTCCGGGGAAAAGGTCAACAATTAAAGCTGAGGTGGCAATTCGGTGGATCCACTGACTATAACTTAAGCTACTTTGATCCTTGGGTGGATAGTAAACAAACATCCTTTGGTTTCAGTCTTTATAATGAAGTCCATAATAAATATAGAAGAGACAATGATGGTAATATTTTGGATAACTATGATGAGAGAAGTAAAGGTGCTAGCATTACTGTAGGTAGACCCACCGGGGAGTTTACTCGTACTTCTTTGACTTTAAGAAATAAAGACACTTCTGCTGACTGGAAAAGTGGTTCTTCCGGTCATACTGAAGAGGAGTTTTATAACGGTTATGGAACCTATAAAGGCTACCAAGGTGGAACAGTTAATAGTGCTACTATCGCTATAGTTAAGGATACTAGAGATAATTGGTTAGACCCTAAGAGTGGTTTCATGCATGAACTAGATTTGGAAATTGGTGGATATACTTTAGGCGGTGACTATGACTATACTAAATATCAAGCAGATTTAAGAAGGTATATTAAGTCTGGTACGAAAAACAGTTGGGCTTTTAGGGCCTTTGGGGGGATATCTTCTGGTAATGTTCCTGATAGTGAATTGTTTGATATAGGGGGAGCGGATACCCTAAGAGGATATGATGATAATCAATTTGAAGGGAAAAAAGCTGTAACCCTTAGTGCGGAATACCGTATTCCTTTCGGCAGCAAAATGCAGGGAGTTATCTTTGCTGATGCCGGTAAGGCTTGGGATAATGAGAGTGATCCAACAGTTACCTCTAACAGCCTAAAGGTAGGTAAAGGTGTAGGTCTGAGATTTAATACTCCTCTTGGTCCTTTACGTTTAGACTTTGCTAATGGTGAGCAAGGGAACAAGGTGCATTTCAGCATTGGTCAAGCCTTTTAGTTGAGGTGAGTTCATGAAAAAAATCTTTTTTTCTCTGGTTATGGTCTTAGTATTAGTGGCTCTGGGTAGTTCTTTAGCAACTGCCCAGGCTGCTACTATCAAGAAGGTTCAGGTTGGGCTTCAAGTATTAGGGGAAAACCCTAGTAAGGAAATGAGGAGTAGGATTTCTAATAGTATTCAAAGGGTCAGTGAAAAAGTTCTTCTCCGACAGGATTTGTCTAAAGTCAAGGAAAATAAAGAGTATTTAGAGTACACCATACAGCAAGTATTTGATCGAGTACTAGTTGGTTATCAGGTGAAGAGAGTAGTCTTGCAGTTAGGTGTTAATACGGTGGTAAACTTGGACCTAGTTCCCCAGGGGCAGGTAGTAGAAAATGTTAGTCTAATTATTGTCAGTCAGAATATTTCCCCTACCTTAACTAGATTAATTGAAAAAGAAAAACCCAATCTAGAAAAAGTAGTTAAGAATGCTTTACAAGGACTGCCAGTGGATACTATGAACTGGTCTCAATTGGCCTTAGAGCCTTTACTGGAAAAAATGATAGCTAAGGAATTACCTGGCTTTCGGGCTGGAATAGATTTTCAATGGGGGAAGGATACTAAGATTATAATGTCCTTAGAGCCCCAGGCTCCTCTTATCCGGCAGGTAGAGGTAAATATTAGCTCTAGTACTTTACCTAAAATCTTTTTGCAAGATTGGCGAAAACGGGCAGAAAAACAGGCTGAAATTATTCAGGGGTTGCCAGTTATTTTTGTACAAGCCCATTTACCAGAATTAAATAACGCTCTGCAAAGGGAAATCAGTAGTAACCCTCAGGTTAAGAAATATGGTCTTGTAATAACTCCAGAGATAAAGCTGGGAGAAAAATCAGAGATAAATATTGGTATTGATTCTAATAAATATGTCCTTAGCCTAAAAGGAGCTTTGAGCTTTGGTTCTTCTGCCCCTCATGAAGCAGAAGCCAGAATTCATTTAGGTGCCTATTTTCAACCAAGGCAGGAAGTCTTTTTAGAACCAGTTTTTTACCCAAATCCGGTAAAATTAGAATGGAATGCTGGTTATTCTTATCAGGCTAATAAAAAAAATAAGGTTGGACTAAGATATAATTTCACCGAAACAGAACAACATGCTTTTTGGGAACATTCTTTATCTAAGGGAACAATAAAAATTGATCATAATTTTCATAACGAGATTAATGAACTTACTTATAGTCATCCCCTAGATGAATATTCTTCTATCTCCTTTACCAATAATTCCAAAGGAGAAAATTGGTTTGCTTTAAATGGGGATTTCTAAGGAAAAGATTGTGGATAACTTTAAAAATCTGTTATAATAAAAAGGATTGAAGATTAGAAAGGAAGGGATTAATGTGCAAAGGTTTAAAAACCAAAAGATGGTTAAGATTATTGCTTTAGTTTTAGCTGTAACTTTCTTGTTAAGTGTGGTGGCGGTTTTTGCAGGAAGACCATCGGCTCAAGCAGCTACTAATTCTTCTGATATTGGCTTTGTAGATATGCAGGCTATTTTTGCTGCTCATCCGGAGACCGCAAAGGCTAGAACCCAATTGGCCCAGGCTACTTCTAAGGCAGAAAAAGAGTTTAACGCTAAAAAATCTGGTCTAAATCAGGAACAGCAGCAGGCTCTTCTCCAACAATATAGAGAACAACTAGCCCAAAAGGAACAAGATTTGACTGGTGAAGTAACTAAAAAGATTGACTCTACTATTGGTGAGGTAGCCAAGTCTAAAGGTATTACTGTTGTTTTAGAGAAACAAAATGTTTTTTATGGTGGGACAGATATTACTAAAGATGTCATTAATCGAGCTCAAGGAAAATAATCATGAAAAAGCTCGGGTGGTTTCAAAAACTTTTTCTTTTTTCCTTGATGTTGGCGTTACTATTAACAGGATGTGGTCAGCAAGCTAAGACTACTGTTTCGCCACCTCCAGAGGAGAAGAAAATAGGAGTATTAGACCTGAATCAAGCGGTAAAAGCCCACCCCCAATGGTCTCAATTAGAACAAATAAATACTCAAATCAATATTTTACAGAAACAAGGACAGGCTATATCTTTACAAACTAATACTACACAAGAACTAAACCAACAGGACGTAGAAGGGCAAAAAATGCAGTCAGCTGCTAAAGCTCAGGAATGGGAAAGGGAACAGCAGAAACTATCCCAGGGTCTAGCAGGAAAGATGAACTTAAAAAAGGCGGAATTAGAATCTCGTTTCCAGGCAGAGGCTGAAAAAGCCCAAGAGGAAAAAACAAAAGAAATAGAATCCTATAAAAAACAGCTGCAGCTTCTCTATGGTCCTTCCATTGTCAACATACAATTGAAATTACAATTTTCTTCCCTTTCCTCAGAAGATCGGGAAAAAAAGAAAAAAGAGCTAGATACTTTAACCCAGGAACAGGAGCAAAAGCTGCAGGCTAAACAAGAAGATTTATCTAAAGAATTAGAGCAAGAAATTCAAGGTTTAAAGAACCAGCTGAGTCAGGAATTAGATAAGTATCAGAGCCAGGAGGAAACCAAAATTAAACAACAATTATCTGCTACTTATCAGGAACTACAAAAAAGTAGTCAAGAGAGTGCTAACCAGTCTTGGCAGCAAGCTGTTGCAGCTGAGAAGCAGCAAACTCAGCAAAAAGAACAAAGCCTTAAGGCTATAAAAGAGAAAATAAAGAATTTAATATCCCAAAAGGCTCTTTTAGAAAGTAAAATCAGACAGGATTTACAAAAGATTGCTGGAAAGATAGCCCAAGCTCAACAACTTAAGGCGGTAGTAGTTAATTATCGGGCTACTGGTTCGGCAGTAGATATAACTATGGATGTAATAGCTGAACTAAAAGGGTTAAATTAGGGAAAAAGGAGGATAAAAATGAAGAGAAGAATAAGTAAAATTCTAGCTCTAGCATTTCTAGGAGTATTCCTTACTGTGGCCTTAACCGGCTGTCTAGGACAAAAAAAGATTGGTGTTATTGATGTTGATCAAGTAGTAGCTAAAAGTAGTGTAGCTAAAAAGTATCAGGAACAACTAAGTACAAAGGGTAAAGAAATTACTGAGCGTCTACAAAATAGTAAGTTGACTGGTGCGGAGAAAGAAAAAGAACAACAACAAGCTTATAATGAATTCATTCAGTTGAAACAGGACCTAGAAACTAAGTTAGATCAACAGATTAAAACAGCGGTAGGGGAAGTAGCGAAGGATAAGGGTATTGACACTGTCCTCTTCAAGAAAGATGTTCGTTACGGTGGAACAGATGTTACCCAAGATGTAATTACAAAATTAAAATAAGAAAATGGGAACTGCTGGTCAGTTCCCTTTTTTTAAGGAGGGAAAGAGTTGTTGACTTTAGTAGAGTTAGCTCAGTTAGTACAGGGGGAAGTAGAAGGAAACCCAGAGCTAATAATTAAAGGGATTAGCAGCTTAGAAGAAGCCAGCATGGAAGACATTTCTTTCATTGACAATGAGAAAAGGCTAGAGGAAACCAAGAAAAGCAAAGCTGCAGCCTTTATTGTTCCTTCAGGGGTAGAAGGCCTTAATCGTCCTTTAATACGGGTAGCTAATCCCCGCTTAGCTTGGGCTAAAGTGTTAGAATTTTTTAATCCTCGACCACAACAAAAACTAGGTATCCATCCTACCGCTATTTTGGGGGAAGGAGTAGCGATAGGTAAGGAGGTTTCCATTGGAGCTGGAGTAGTTATAGGGGACAAAGCAGTTATTGGGGATGGTGTAGTCCTCTATCCTCAAGTGTACATAGGTGCTAACAGCTCCATAGGAGACCATTCTCTTTTACACCCTCGGGTAGTGGTAGAAGATGGTGTTCAAATTGGGGATAAGGTAATCGTTCAAGCCGGAGCAGTTATTGGCAGTGACGGTTTTGGTTTTGTTACTACTGCTCCTGGTCACCATTATAAAATTCCTCATATTGGTGGAGTAATTATTGAAGATGAAGTGGAAATAGGAGCTAATGTTTGCATCGACCGGGGAACTATGGGCAAGACGGTAGTTAAAAAAGGCACTAAAATAGATAATTTAGTACACTTAGGTCATAATGTTCAGGTGGGGGAAGGTTGCTTAATAGTAGCTCAAGTAGGTATCTCCGGCAGCACTGAGATTGGCAACCGGGTAATTCTAGCTGGACAAGCTGGAGCGGTGGGTCATATAACAATTGGGGATGATACTGTAATTGCTGCTAAGAGCGGTATTACCAATAATATTCCAGCTAAGTCCTTTTATTCTGGTTTCCCAGCCCGGCCCCACAGTCAGCAACTAAAAAATGATGCTGCTGTCCACCGCCTCCCAGAGGCATTAAAAACCATTAAAAAGTTAGAAAAACGCTTACAAAGATTAGAAGAGGCTAAACCTGAATAGGTTTAGCCTCTTTTCTTACCATTTACTACCTCTATATACTAGGAAATATCTTATGATATAATTTATGATATATGGAGGGATATATGATGCAGAAAC
>Ga0079098_1006165_pt1 | contig 16128 bp, 15 predicted proteins | sample ADurb_H2B_01_Slu_FD_74559 | JGI IMG/M metagenome (GOLD analysis project Ga0079098, IMG submission 74559) | Active sludge microbial communities from Illinois, USA, of municipal wastewater-treating anaerobic digesters - ADurb_H2B_01_SludgeMetaT... | ecosystem: Engineered > Bioreactor > Anaerobic >...
CTCCATGAGCCGCTGCACGGGGTGCTCCTGCGCTATCTTCGCCAGGGCCGTCGCTCATGGGTTCGTGAAGCAGAAGGGCGTCCTGCCGGCGGAGACACTGGCCCATGACGACGCCCTTTATCACTTCGTTATGGAGGAACACAGGAAGAGAAGGATAAAATACACTGAATCAATAAAGAAGGTGTTGAATGTAAGGCGGCCCTGAGGGCCCTATCACCGTTGGGGTCGCTGATTAAAATAAAAAAATCATGTATAATGACCTTGTATCGATCGGAAGCCTGTGATACTTTCCATAAGTGAACCGTCCCTCAGGCGGGGGGCAGGATATCGAATTACGGGTTTACCGATGCCGCCCACGGGCGTTGCGAGGACCGTTCCCGGAGCGCCCGCGTAATGGTCTCCCTGGAGAGGAGGTGGGGCTGGGCGTTATTACTTAGGGTTCCTTAGGGTCACCATGGATTTGAGTTTTAATCCTTTGAGAAGGAGGTTTTTTTCATGTCGGAGAAACAGCAGGTTAAGCCCGGTCTGGGTCTTTCCATCGCTGTTTTCGTGGCATCGGCCGCCATCATCAGTTACGGTGTTCTCGGGTTGGAAGTGGATGCCCACGTTCCCATCGTCTTTTCCACCGTTCTCGTCGGCGTCCTCGGTCTGACCGTCCTCAAGATGCCGTGGTCGCAGATCGAGGAAGGAGCCCTTAACGCCATTTCCATCGCCCTCCAGGCGATCGTCATCCTGATAATCATAGGTATGGTCATCGGTATCTGGATCCAGAGCGGAGTTGTTCCCACCCTGATCTATTACGGCCTGTCCATCCTTTCGCCGTCGATCTTCCTGCTGGCCACCCTCCTCATCACTTCCGTCGTTTCGCTCGCTACGGGCTCGTCCTGGACGACGGCAGGTACGGTGGGCATAGCCCTCATGGGTATAGCCTACGGGCTCGGCATACCCGCCCCGTTGACGGCCGGCATCGTGATCTCGGGAGCTTACCTCGGCGACAAGCTGTCGCCCCTCTCAGACACCACGAACCTGGCCCCGGCCGTGGCCGGCGCAAACCTGTTCGACCATATCAGGGCCATGATCTGGTCGACGGTTCCGGTCTACGTGATAGTCATGGTCATCTGCGTCGTCCTCGGGATGAAGTACGCCGGGGGCACGCTGGATGTCGAGAAGATCGCAGCCCTCCAGCAAATGATGAAGGCCGAGTTCAACATCGGGCTTCTGGGGTTCCTTCCTCCCATCGTTGTCATCGGGCTCGCCGTGATGAAAACCCCGGCCATCCCGGGCCTCTTTGCCGGTGTCCTGCTGGCCGCGATCATGTCCTTCTTCCAGGGCAACGGGCTGGGGGACATCATCAATGCCATCCACTATGGTTATGAAGCCGCCTTCTCCGCCGAGGTCGCCGGAGCCGAGGGCGAAGCCCTCCTGAACCTGCTAAGCCAGGCGAACCTGAACATCGTCCCCGAGGTAGCCAAGGAAGTTGGGGAGATGGTCAGCGAACTGGTCACTGGAGGCGGCCTCGACTCGATGATGTGGACCATATCGCTGATCTTCTGCGCCCTATTCTTCGGCGGCTCCATGGAGGCTTGCGGCTTCCTGGAGACCATCGTGGGAGCCGTCACGAAGCGGGTGAAGTCCGTGGGCGGGTTGATGGCTTCTGTCGTGGGCACCTGCTTCCTGGCCAACCTCTTCCTGGGGGACCAGTATCTTTCGCTGGTCATCCCGGGGAGGATGTTCAAGGTATCCTTCGAGGAGGCCGGGCTCGCCCCGAGGCTGCTCTCCCGTGCCTGCGAGGACAGCGGCACCATGACATCGTCCCTCGTTCCCTGGAACACCTGCGGCGCCTACATGAGCGGCGTTCTTGGCGTGGCGACCCTCGCCTACGCTCCCTTCGCCTTCATGAACTGGATGAGCCCCATCGGATCCATAATCATGTCCTACATGAAGATAGGGATCTACTGGAGGAAGAAGGACGGCACCGACGTGGTAGCCAGGGAGAGGCCAACGGATTAACGCCTGGCAGCAAACAGCGGTTGCTTTTCTGCGGCGGGGTTTCCCCGCCGCCTTTTCTTTCCCTGCCGAAGCTCTACGAGCGCGTCGCGTGTGATTTGACACCCTTCAAGACCAGGGTGTAGCATAAAAACCCGTAACGAACGATGCGGCGCATTATCCTATTATAAGGAGGTGGGGTCATGCCCTCGCTGAACAGGAAAGAGGTGCCCCTGTGGAAAGGGGTTTCCGACGGGGAGTGGAACGACTGGAAGTGGCAGGTCGCGAACCGCATTGTGACGGTCGACCAGCTTAGACAGGTCATCGACATCGACGATGATGAGGCCGACGCCATTGGTAGGAGCCTGGGTAAGCTCCGGATGGCTATTACCCCTTATTACGCGTCGCTGATGGACCCCGTTGACCCCAGGTGCCCTATCAGGATGCAGGCGGTTCCCACGGAAAAGGAGACCAGGCTGGGCAAGGCCGACCTTCTTGACCCATTGCACGAGGACGTGGACTCGCCCGTACCCGGCTTGACCCACCGCTACCCCGACCGGGGGCTCTTCCTCATCACCGACCAGTGCAGCATGTATTGCCGCCACTGCACCAGGCGTCGGCACGCCGGCGAGACCGATAAAGCCTACGGCGATGAACAGATCAAAAAAGGGATCGAGTACGTCCGGAGGACCCCGACCTTCCGTGATGTGCTCCTCTCCGGTGGGGACCCCCTGACCGTCGACGACGACAGGCTCGAGTGGGTCATTTCGGAACTCCGGGCGATACCTCACGTGGACTTCGTCCGCCTGGGGACCAGGATGCCCGTTGTGTGTCCCCAGAGGATAACGGACAAACTGTGCTCCATGCTCAGGAAGTATCACCCCGTTTGGCTCAACACCCAGTTCAACCACCCGAAGGAGATCACGAAGGAATCGGCCGAAGCTTGCGCGAGGCTGGCTGACGCCGGGGTACCCCTGGGCAACCAGTCGGTCCTGCTCAAGGGCATCAACGACTGCCCCTACCTCATGAGGGAGTTGAGCCAGGGGCTGCTTAAGATACGGGTCAACCCCTACTATATCTACCAGTGCGACCTATCGGAAGGGATAGAGCACTTCAGGACCAGTGTCGGCAAGGGCATCCAGATCATTGAGTACCTGCGGGGCCATACTACGGGAATGGCCCAGCCGCTGTTCATCGTTGACGCCCCCGGCGGAGGGGGCAAGATCCCCGTCGGCCCAAATTACGTGGTCAGCCAGTCGGACCGGAAGGTCATACTGCGCAACTACGAGGGGGTCCTCACGGTTTACACTGAACCCGACGACAACCAGAGCCATCCCGAGGACCTCTACCATTGGGAGGAGTACACCGCCAGGCAGAGGCATCTGTCGAGGGAGGGGCTAATAAAGCTGTTCGAGGGGGACCTGCTCTCGCTCGAACCGGCCCACCTCGACCGCCGGGAGAGGAGTAAAAAAGGCCGGTGACGGGGTCATGAAGAGTAAGAGGCAGGAGGCACCTCCCGTGGAGGAACTGCTCGTATCGCTTACCGGCACACCCTTCCCCAAATGGATGAAGTGGTTCGCCCTGGTGGTGGGGATACTCCTCGTCGGCGATGGCATGCGCTCCTTCGCGTTCCACAAGATCCTCGTCGGGGCCGTCCTGGCCTATGTCTCAGGTTTTGACAAGAGGATCGTGCTCTCGCCGGAAGGGATAGTCAGGCAGACCAGGACCTGGATCACCAGCCATTCGACCACCATCCCCTGGGAGGAAGTGCAGTACGTCAACTTCGCCTACAGGGGTTCGAAGATGATGTGCTTCTTTGAAAAGGGCGTTACCGGGATCAAGGTGCTCTTCAACAGGAGCGATGAAGCCGAGGTGAAAAGGATCCTGGGCCGCTACATTCCCGACGTGGAAACCGGCACCTTGGGAGAAGAGGCCGGTGAAGGAGGGTAACCCTCACCCGGCGGCAGCGGGCCTTTAGGTTCGAGGGACAAGGTGACCCCGGGCGGCGGTTCCCGCCGCCTGGGCGGGTTTTCTGTGGTCTAGCCCCGTAGCTTTTCCTCCACCGACCGGACCTTGCCCTCCATGGTGATCTCCTTGTCCCGCCTCTCGTCTATCCTCAAGGTGGTACCCACCCTGAGAGCCCCCTGGCTGAAGGGTACCTCGTGGGCCGCCCTGACGGCCTGCAGCACCACGTCGAGGTCGCCTTCGACGATGGTGCCCATGGGTGTCAGCATCGTTTTGAGCCCGTACTCCTTGAGCTTCCTTTCGACCCCGGCCACGTAACCGCTCAGGCTCGTCGTGCCGGTCCCGTAGGGGACGATCACTATTTCGGCGATCACCTTCGCCATCATTGCCGCCTCCTCTCCTGGAGCCGTCTTTGAGCGGCCCCGCATCAAGTATAATCAAACCCGACTGGAAGCTGCCGACCCACTTGGCGCGGAAGGAGGAACCCTTATGGAATGGACATCCCTACAGGCGAACGTAGGCAGGTTTGTCATGCCCGTCCTGGTTGTCCTGGGATGGTACATAGCGGACCGGGTCCTCGTAAAACTGGCCGGAAGGTTGTTTGACGGGGGAATATCAAGGGTCCGCAACGGTACGACAGTCCAGCTCGACGACCACGAGCGCCGTCGAGGGTCAAGAGGCTCGGGACGCTCAAAAGCCTGGTCATCGACCTCCTGAGGTGGGGCCTCGGGGCGATAGCTTTCCTGACGTTCCTCGGTACAATAAATGTCAACATCATGCCGATACTGACGGGGCTCGGCATTGCCGGGCTGGCCGTCTCCCTGGCAGCCCAGAACATAATCAGGGACTTCCTCAACGGTATCTTCGTCGTGGTGGAAGACCATTTCTCCGTTGGGGACGTGGTGAAGATCGGCGAGTACTTCGGAGTGGTCGAGAATTTTACCCTCAGGACCACCCATCTCTCCGACCTCGATGGTAACTACATCATCATCCCCAACGGGAGGATCACCGAACTGGTGAATGCCACCAAGTACTGGTCCCAGGCACAGGTAGTGGTGGGGGTCTCCTACGATTCGGACGTACGGAAGGCCCTGGGTGTAATGGAGAGGGTGGGCAGGGACCTCAAAAAGGACTTCCCCGACAAGGTGAGGGAGGACCCACGGGTCCAGGGGATCCTCTCCTTCGATGAGCGCGCCGTCTCCCTAAGGGCCCTCATAAGGACCGTCCCGGGTGAACACTGGACCATCGGTATGGAATACCGTCTGCGTCTGAAGGAGGCCTTCGACGCCGAGGGCATCACGATACCCTTCCCACAGATGGATGTCTGGCTCCGTTCCCCCGAAGGGCTCAGGGTGGCCGGTCAGAAGACAAGGGCGTAAGGCACAGGCCGCACAACTCCTCCGGGCGGGAGGTTGACGATCTTTCCCGACCACCAGATCGAGGAGGAACCCCCACCATCCAGGTTCAGGGCGTCAATCAAGCCGAGCCTTTGGGTGGCCGCCGCCGTTTCGGCTATGGTCGTACCGTTGCTGTGCCAGGGGTCCCTTCCGTCGATGACCACGAACCAGAGCCTTTCACCGTCGCTGCCCACGAAGGATCTCGGGTGAGGCACCGACAAGGTCCTGGGGCTGAAACCCTCCGGGTCGAAGACCTTTTGCCCGCCCTTCACCAGCATGGGCCCCGCCTGCAGTATATTATCGAGCCCCGTGAATCCATCGTCGACCCATTGGATCCTGAGGGTCAGGGGAGTCCCCGTCGGGATGTCTTTGAGGAGTTCACCGGCGGCCCCGCGGCCTATGACCAGGAAGCCCTCCCTGGTCACAAAGTGGTTTGACGTGGAGGCGTGCCTGACACCCGAGACTATCCCCCCCTTCACGGTCACCTCCCATCCATCGGTGGGGGCGCCGGTGATATAGCTCCAGACGTCGGGGGTGAACACCCCTATTCCGCCCAAGGGTGGGATACTGTTCATGCCCGACACGGGGAGTTCCTTCCCGCCGAAGGAAAGAAAGGTTTTGAAATCACCCCTCCCGAAATGAACCTTGAGGCCGTCACGGCTCCACCCCATGGCCGACCTGGCACCGTGGGGTCCGCTCAGGGGCTTGGACTCCGTCACCAGGGAACCGACGATCCTGGTTCCGCTGAAAAAACCGCCGTTTATGGCTCCCCGGGCACCGGAATTCTCGGCTATTATCCCCAGGGGAAGCCGCTTTCCCGATATGGAGGCGGCGGTCACTATCCTCGGTGGGGAAACAGCGGGGTCGAAACCCAGGGCTGCGGTGAAGAGCGCCTTGCCAGGGTCGTCACCGAAAGGGACTACCGTCATTTCCGGCGTGGGTATCTTCATCATGGTCTCCCAGGCTTCCATGTAATGCTGGAAGGGCCCGACCCTCACGACCCAGGTCCACTCAAGCTTGTGCACCGTCGTCATCATCCCGGTCTTCCGAAGGCTCCCCGCCGCCCTTTCGGCTTCTTCGGGTTCCTCGAACTCGACCGATTGAACCCCCCAGCACGATGGGGGCCTTCCTACATGGTCACGCCGGAGGACAAGGACGGAATCCTCCCCTTTGAACTCCTTTTGCCAGGATAGCCTCAGGGAGCACTCCTTCAGCCAGGTCTCTAGCGAGAAGAGGTCCTTTTGCGATACCCCTTCCCGCGGTTCCAGCAGGAACTCTCGAGGGGGCGACGGTTGGATCTGTGAGGCCAGGGTCATATAGGGCAAGATGAAGACCGGGAGGTTCGGCCAGCTCCCCGGCTCAAGGGAGTTCGTTATCGAGGCTTCGTGACGGAGGCCCATCGATTGGAGGGCGAACATCACCGCCTCGGCCCTGGTCGCCTCCATATCGGGGTAAAAGCGCTCAGCCGGATCGAGAATGCCCAGGGCCGACGCCGTCTCCACGGAGCGGCCGAAGGGATGATCAGGCCTGATATCGGAAAAATGTTTCTCGCCCGCCCATACGGGAAGGCCTAGGGAAGAGACTATAACGTCGATCACCTCCGCCCTGGTGGCCGCCGATGAAACGGAGGTCACGGCAGCGATCAGCATGACCGGGAGCAACGCTGCTGCCGCGCTTTTTGCCAACCTTTTCCCTTCCATTCCCGTCATCCCCCCACTCCTGAAAAAAGCACAACGGTGCCGGGAAATTGCTTTCCCTCACCTATTGTAATCTAGAAAGAGGGATGTATAATCCGCGAAGAAAGAGGCATATCGAGAGTCCGGCCTTCGACTTCCCATCAGGGTTGGCGCCAATAAGCCCCTTAAGGCCCCCGGGCGCTGATCTTCCGGAAAGGAACGCCGGTGTGACGGGCGACCCACGTGAGCCCGTTACGTCGGCGGGACCCGAAAGGGCCGTGAAAGCGGCATAGGATGTGGAGGTAGGGACGCCGGGCTCGAAGGCGGAGGTGAAGTCTTTCGAAGGACTGGATGACGGGGCATATCACCAGTCACGGCACCGGCCTAAGGGTCGGTGTATCCATTAACGCAGGGGGCGAATAAGAAATGAAGAAGGAAGATCCTGGATCATCCTTCAGCGGTGCTGGCCCGGTCCGGCGGATCGGCATCACCTTCAACCTGAAGAAAAAGGAATTGCTTCCAGGCGAGTCGGACGACCGTTACGAGGAATATGACTGCCTGGAAACGATCGAAACCCTCGAAAGGGAGATCAAGCGGCTCGGTTTCGAGACCGCGCGTTACGAACAGGACGAAACCTTTCTAGAGAGGATCTCCCAGAACCCCCCCGACTTCGTCTTGAACATAGCCGAAGGCCGAGGGACCACAAGGGGAAGGGAATCGCAGGTTCCCAGCGTCCTGGAGAGCCTCGGGGTCCCCTTTTCCGGGTCCGACTCAATAGCTTTAGCCGTCACCTTGGACAAGTGGCTGACCCACCATGTGCTCGCGGGCGGGGGGGCTGCCGTCCCGGACCTATACATGTTCACCGCCGAGAAGGAATTCGGCCGTGCGCTGTCCATCTTTGAAAAGCATAGGGAATACATCGTCAAGCCGAGGTGGGAAGGCTCTTCCAAGGGAGTCTTTCCCGACTCGGTCGTGGACAACCCCGTCGATATGGCCGACAGGGTGCGCAGGATATGGAAAAATTACAACCAGCCGGCCCTGGTGGAGGAGTTCCTCCCAGGGGCGGAGATAACCGTCGGCATAATGGGCAACAGGACCCCGGCCGTCATCGGGATGATGGCCATAGACCCTGAAGCCGTGAAGGGGAAGACCGTCTATTCCCTGGACCACAAGAGGGATTGGAAGGAGAAGGTGCGTTACCTGGGCCCGGAGACGATCGACCCGCGCCTGCGGAAAGCCGTAGGCGCGGAGGCCTTGAAGGTGTTCCGCATCCTTGAACTGAAGGATGTCGCCAGGGTGGATTTCCGCCTCGACGTCGAAGGCGTGCCGAAGGCGATAGATATCAACCCGCTCCCGGGGATCTCCGAAGCCTACAGTGACCTTCCCATACTTTACAGGCTGAGCGGGGGCGATTTTCCCTCCCTCTTGAGGGGTATCCTGAAGGAAGCGTTCCAGAGGCAGGGGCTCCGGTGGCCCCGGATCTCGATGAAGGCCAGGAACCGAAATGCTGCCTGAGAAGACCGTCGCCGTCGTGGCGGGAAGGGAAGAGACCGACCGGGAGGACGTTCTCGATGTTCTCCGCTGCAGGCAGAGCGTTATCGAGGGGCTCCTCTTGCGGGGATTCCGGGCATACCCCGTCGATATTCTCAAGGAAGACCTCTTCCTCAAGGGCGGGGTGACCAGGAAGCTCAGGGAACGCTCACCGGACTGCGTCTTCAACCTCTTCGAGGGATTCGGCGAGGCCTCCTACCTGGAAATAAGGTTCGCCGAGATCCTTGAATCAATGGGCATCCCCTTCACCGGCAACCCTTCCAGGGCACTTGCCCTCTGTCTTGACAAGGACCTGGCGAGGAGGGCCCTGGAGGCGGCAGGGCTGCCCGTGGCACCGGGGAGGTGCGTTCTGCCCGGTTATGGACGTAATATCGCGGAGGGCCTGAAGTACCCTCTCTTTGTCAAACCCAGGATGGAAGACAGCAGCGTCGGCATCGATAACAGGTCCCTGGTGGCCTCCGAGGATGACCTGCCCAGGCTTCTCGACGAGAGGCTGGCTCTTTTCCCCGACGGATTGATCGTCGAGGAGTATATCGACGGCAGGGAGTACAACACGGGGTTCATGGGATCCTACCCTTACGACCTGATGGCCGTGTCCTCCATCCGTTACGCGCCCGGTACCGAGGCGGGGTCCTTCCTGGGTTACGAGTCAAAGTGGGATACGGGGAGCGATGATTACCGCAATTCCGTCTCGGTCCCCGAAGAGGACATAGCGGCCGGGACCAGGAAGGAGATCATCAGGCTCTCCAGGGAGGCCGGCAGGGTAATGGGTTGCCGGGGCTACTTCAGAGTGGACCTGAGAGAGAGAAGGGGCGGGCTCTATATCCTGGAAGTCAACCCGAACCCCGATATTAACATCGACAGCGGTTTCGCCAAGCAGAGCTTCAGGAGGGGCTTAAGCTACCCCGACATGGTCGCGAGGCTGGTCCATACGGCACTGGACAGGAGGGCGCTCCATGGAAGAAAATTCCCGCGAAAGTATCAAGAACGCGTTGTCCCTGGCAAGAAGGACGGGGGCCTTTACGGAGCGCGAACTGGCCGTTCTCGATGAAGTCCTGGAGGATTGCCTGCTAGAACAGGAGGAGGGTTACCGCTTCGAGGGGGTAACGCAAGAAGGGGCCCTGTCGGGTTTCCTCATATGGGGCAGGACCCCTATGACCGAAAAAGGATATGACATCTATTGGATAGCCGTAGACCCCGCCCTCCAGGGCAAGGGTTTGGGCAAGGCATTGATGGCCAGGGTGGAGGAGGCGGCCCGGGAGGAGACCCGCGGCTGCATCCTCCGCCTGGAGACCTCGGGCAGGGAGGATTACCGGCGCCAAAGGCACTTCTACGGGTCCTGCGGCTTCGTGGAAGCCGGCAGGATCCGCGACTTCTACCGAACCGGTGACGACCTGGTCACCTATGTAAAATTCGTGGCGCCCCAACCCAAGGCGGTAGATCCCAAAGGGGAGGCCAGGGGTGAAGAGTGAATAGAGGACGAACCAACGTGCCTCGGGATCACGGAAGGCGGATCGGGGGAGTCGCAACAGATGGAACAAGGTCGGTAATTTGACAGCAGGGCCGCCGCTTCGTATAATGAGCGCCGTCGAATAAAGGGGGTTTAGCTCAGCGGGAGAGCACTTGCATGGCATGCAAGGGGTCGGGGGTTCGAATCCCCCAACCTCCACCAGGATAATTTAAGCAGTCCCTAGGAAGATCCAGGGGCTGCTTTTTTATTCTTATCAAGAGTCCCACCCCCCCGGTCCTTTCAGGGGTAGAGCTCTCACTTTTTCTCCTCAAAGGGACTGATGCCTTTGTTACCCCTGTCGGGGACAGCCCGCCCAGGCATAAGGCAGGCCTTCACCCTTTGCTTTACGGGTACAATACAGTCGCCCGTTTCCGGTGTCTTTTCTTGACAAAGGTTTTTTTTTAAGATAATTTGTCTAGAACAGTCTATTGTCGACCAAAGGAGGATGATGCGATGCAATTCGATCTGGGGCAAGAAAACCTGAGCACAAGGGTCGCGGAATATATTAAAGATTATTTATTATTCTCGGGTAGATTTGGAAATGGGCAGAAAGTGACGGAACACGAGGTGGCCAGGGCCTTGGGGATAAGCAGGTCCCCGATAAGAGAAGCTTTCAAGGAATTGCACAATGAAGGTCTTCTTGAGTTTAAACCCAGGAAAGGTTCTTTCGTGGTCGAACTATCTGACCAGGATGTGAGGGAGCTTTATTTGCTCCGGTTCTGGATCGAGTCGCGTTTGTACGAAGTCATCATTCAACGGAAGACCCTCACTCAAGAAAAATACGACGAGGTTTTCAAACTGGTCCAAAAAATTGAAAACATAGTTGAATCAGACCTGGACCACCATAAAAAAACAATAGAATATTCCCGATGCGCATTGGAGATCCATACTGGCCTTTGGTCCTTGTCGAATATGAAATGGGCTGTCCAGGTCCTAACGAGGCTGCATAATCAAATGAGGCTCGCGATGATCCAGGACCTGGATTATGCGCCGGACCTTAGAAAAAATGCACTGTTGCATTATGAGATCCTCGATGCTCTGAAGAACGATCAATACGAAGAAGCCGTAAGAGCGCTCCGGGAGGACATGAAACTATATATGAACGGGATCCTGTGAAGTCCCCTGCCTCACGGTTTCAAGAGGGCTGTTCCTCAAATGATGAAAGGGATTGAAAAAGGATCCGCTTCACAGAAACTCATGGCGGGGACGGGAGAAGAAAAGGGGAAGAGGGGGCTTGGGTTCATGAGTATAACCAAACAAGTAGTAGAGAACCTTCAAGGCACCAAGTTCGATGACTTTCCTGAAAAAACGGTGGAATATGCCCGATTCGTGATCCTTGATTCTGTCGGTTCCGCCCTGGCAGGTTCCGGGACGGAAGTCGGTAGAATCTTCTACAGCCTCCACAATGATGATGAAGCGGGCCCATCGTTGGTCTGGGGCTCTGATCGTTTATCTTCCCTGAATGCAGCCTGCTTCATCAATTCCTCCTTGTCCCAGATCCTCGATTTCGATGATACCTATGAAATTAACACCCTCGCTGTTTCCCACCCTGGCCCTGCCATAGTTCCTCTCGCCCTGACAATGGCGGATAGATTCGACATAAAGGGTGGGGAATTGATCCGGGCAATTGTGCTGGGATACGAGATGTGCATGAGGTTTTCTTCCGCCATCGAACCCAGGTATGATGATTATTTCGGTTTTTCCAATTCCCAGATGATCGGGGCTGTAACGTCCTCATCTACACTTCTCGGCCTGAGCGATGAAGAGTTTATCAATGCCTACGGACTTGCCGTTTCCACTTCGACGGTGGCTACCACGAAAGCGATGTGGAGTCTTGAAACCAGGCCCATGTCGTGGATAAAGGACGGAGTGGGATTCGTTTCCGAGGCAGCACTGATGTGTTCCAGGATGGCGTCAAAGGGCTTCCGCGCCACGAGAGAAGGGCTGGATCCGGGCGATAAATTTCCTCTGCTTTGCGGCTCCCATGACTACAAGTATTCAAAACTGACGGGGGGCTTCGGTAATACCTACCAAATTGAAAAAATCAGCTTCAAACCTTACCCGACGTGCAGGTTCATGCAGTCCATCCTTGACATCATCGACAGAGAAATTGTCGTCAAGGGCTTTGCCGGAGATGATGTTGAGAAGATCCAGATCTTCATCACTCCCTACTTGAAGAATTCCTTTGATGTCAGGGATCCCCTGACAATGATCGATGCTCAGTTCAGTTTGCCCTACGCGGTAGCCATGCTCCTCTCCGGGAGGTCCCCTTCGCCGGCGTGGTACGAACCGGGAGCGATGAAAGACCCCTATACAAGGACACTCGTGGACAAAGTCGAACTGATACCGGACGAGGCCATAGAAAAGGGAAGGAAAGAAAGCAGCGAACTTAAGAACAGGGTGAAGATCCTTTTTAAAAACAACAGGGAGTGTGTTTTCGAAACGGGTTTTGCCAAGGGACACCCGCGTAATCCCTTTTCCAAGGAAGATCATCTGTCGAAGTTCCGACAAAATCTGAGCGGACTTTTTGGGGCGAGGAAAATTGAAACCCTGGCCGAGATGATCCTTGGAATGGGGAAAACAACGGACATAAGGAATATGGTGTCCCAGTTCCGTCCCGGCGATTGAGCGCCGATCAAATTCTTTATTGAGGAGGAAGAACTTCATGGGTCAGATCACGAGTGAATTCATGCTCCAGGTGCAAAGGACATCCTTCGATGGTTTTTCGGAGAAAACCCTTCATGAAACCAAAAAAGCGGTAATAGACACGATCGGTTGCATGCTGGCGGGGACGAGATCGCCCATCGGCAAGGCCACGATGGAAGTCTTCGAGGGTTTCGGTGGACAGCCTGAATCTTCCGTTATCGGTTCAACGAGAAAAGTACCCGCAGCCATTGCCGCCTACATCAATGCCGAGACCTGTGTCGGCCCCGACCTGAGCGACAACTACCAACCGGAATCGGTGATCCTTTCCCATCCCGGGGAAGCCGTGATACCCGCTGTACTGGCCCTGGGTGAGAAGAAAGGCTGTACCCTCAGGGACCTTTACACCGCCGTAGTGGTCGGTTATGAGACCGCGGGGAGATACGCCCTGGCCATCGAACCACGGAGGCCCGAAGTCTACAGCTTTTCGACCCATTACACGCTGGCGGCCGCCGTGGGTTGCGGCAAGATCCTAGGCTTTTCCGACGAGGAGATGGAGAAAAACCTCGGTATGGCGGGGGCGTTGGCCTCTTTGCCTGTCACGGGACAGATGTGGGGATTTAGGAAAAGACCGGCTTCCTGGCATCGGGATATGCCCGGCCACTCAAACTTCTCAGCCGTGATCGCGTCCCAATACATCAGGGCCGGCTTTGAAGGTTCCCGTTCCCTTTTGGACCCAGAGACGGAGTTCTACAAGATAGCCGGTTCCGATCATTTTAACCCCGACCACCTTCTCAAGGATTGGGGGAAAAAATATGTTATCGACGAACTGACCTTCAAGCAGGTCCCCACCTGATACTTCCTCCAGACCGGAGTGGGAGCCGTGCGCTCCCTCATCGAGAATGAGGATATCAGGAACGAGGACGTGGAGAAGATCACGATCTGGCAGCCCTCTTATTTCGCCGAAAACTTCGTAGCCTTCCCACCGACCTCTTCGGTGGATACCGCTTCCAGCCTGAAGTACGTTGTGGGCGCTTACATGATCCTCAGGAAAATAGGGGTCGAATGGTATGAAAAATACCAAGAGATCATGGCGGACCCGGCATTCAAGGAGATCTCGGGGAAGATCGAGATAATAAAGGACGAAGGATTGCAGGCCCTTTTTGACAAGGAGAATATTGTCAAGGGGAAGGTCGAGATCCGGACCAGAAAAAGGGTTTTCGAAAAGGAGATGAGGCTGGAAGAACTCAAAGGCAACCCCAGGAATAACCCTATGAGCTTTGAAGACGTGAAGGAAAAATTCCTTGAACTTGCTGTTCCGGTGATAGGGGAAGACAAATGCCGGTCATTCCTGGGATCGCTGGATAAGGGTGATCCTTCGCTCAGGATATCGGAACTCATGAGGTCGCTTGTATTGTAGAACATTGGTTTTTTGAAAGACCGCCCAACGGCGAGGCTTGTCACATCAAGGTGATAATTCATGCTATCGGACACTTCTATCGCTCAAAATGCAGTCTTGAAACCGATCGGTCAGGTGGCGGCGGATCTTGGGGTACCTGAGCAATATGTAATTCCCTATGGTAAGACAAAAGCGAAGATCGACCTGAAATTTCTTAACGAACTGAAGGAGATACCCGACGGGAAACTGGTCCTCGTCACCGCGACGACACCCACCCCTGCGGGGGAGGGGAAGACGACGACGACCATAGGGCTCGCCCAGGCCTTGGTGAAGATGGGCAGAAAGGCAGTCGTATGCCTCAGGGAACCTTCCCTGGGCCCCTGCTTCGGTGTGAAAGGCGGTGCGGCCGGAGGTGGGTATTCACAGGTGCTTCCCATGGACGAGATAAACCTTCACTTCACCGGCGATATCCATGCCGTCTCGGCGGCCCATAACCTCCTGTCGGCCCTAGTGGATAATCATCTCCAGCAAGGGAACAGGTTGGACATCGACCCCAGGAGGGTCGTTTTCCGCAGGGTCATGGATATGAATGACCGGTCGCTCCGCCAGATAGTGATCGGCCTTGGCGGCAAGGGGAACGGAGTACCCAGGGAGAACGGCTTCGACATAAGCGTCTCATCGGAGGTCATGGCCATTCTATGCCTCGCCGGTAACCTTAAGGACCTCAAGGAGCGCCTGGCCAAAATAGTCGTGGGCTACACCTATTCCGGCCAGGCGGTCACCGCCCGTGACCTCAAGGCCGAGGGGGCCATGACCGCTCTATTGAAAGACGCCCTGAACCCTAACTTGGTCCAGACGATAGAGCATGTCCCAGCTTTCGTTCATGGCGGTCCCTTTGCGAATATCGCCCATGGGACCAACTCCCTTTCGGCCACGAAGATGGCGCTGAAACTGGGAGACGTGGCCGTCGTCGAGGCGGGCTTCGCTTCGGACCTCGGGGGGGAGAAGTTCTTCGATATCGCCTGCCGTTACGGGGAGTTCTCGCCGAGATGCGTAGTGCTTGTCACTTCCGTCAGGGCCCTCAAAATGCACGGGGGGCTCAACAAGGAGAACCTGAAGGAGGAAAACATCCCGGCTCTGACCAGGGGCTTTGAGAACCTGGACGCCCATATTGAAAACCTCGCCCAGTTCGGCGTACCTGTGGTGGTGGCTCTTAATCGTTTCCCCACGGATACAGAAAATGAGATGGGGGAAGTGATCAGGCATGTCCGCGCCAAGGATGCAGAAGTCGCCCTGTCGGAAGTGTGGGAAAAGGGCGGGAACGGGGGCTTGGAACTGGCGGAGAAGGTGTTGAAGGCCTTGGAAAAACCGGCCGGTTACCGACCGCTATATGAATTGGACCTCCCTTTGACAGAAAAGATCGCTCTCATTGCGGACCGCGTCTACGGCGCCGCCGGTGTGGACTTCACCGACCCAGTACGTACAGCTCTGGCGGACCTCGAGGCGGGAGGTTACGGGAAACTGCCCGTTTGCATGGCGAAAACGCAGATGAGCCTTTCCGACGACCCCAAAAAGATCGGGCGACCCAAGGGTTGGCGGTTAACCGTAAGAGAAGTACGTCTTTCAGCGGGCGCGGGCTTTGTGGTGCCCATCTGCGGAACAATAATGACGATGCCTGGATTACCCCGTGTACCGTCGGCGGAGAGCGTCGATGTCGACGACCAGGGGCGTGTGATAAGACTTTTCTGAACCTGTGGTAAGGCGAAAATGCAAGACCAACGGGCGACGCCGGGTGCGATGTATTCGTCCCGGTGATTGATGGGGCTAAAATTTTAATTTTGTTGTGTTTTATTGACTAGTCGGCCCTTCGATCAGCACAAGTTCGCGATGTCCGCTGAAACGCTTTTGTTGAAGGATTTCTTATGGAAGGGGAGGTTTTCTGATTTGAAGAATACCTTGAACAAGGTCTGGAAAGCGATAGACACAGTTAATGAAAGGACG
>Ga0079098_1031895_pt1 | contig 16030 bp, 14 predicted proteins | sample ADurb_H2B_01_Slu_FD_74559 | JGI IMG/M metagenome (GOLD analysis project Ga0079098, IMG submission 74559) | Active sludge microbial communities from Illinois, USA, of municipal wastewater-treating anaerobic digesters - ADurb_H2B_01_SludgeMetaT... | ecosystem: Engineered > Bioreactor > Anaerobic >...
AAAAAAAACAAATCCTATCAGCAAAATAGATAAGAAAATTAGAAGTTTTTTTTCTCTTGCTGAGAGTTTTTTTATCATTTAGCTGCTCCTCCCAATAGTGTACCTTTAATGACAAAGGTAACTATGTTGATATCACTACCTTCTTTTAGGAGATTAGATTGACTACTAACTAATCTTGGCTCACCTTGAAAAGATCCGCTAGTTTTTAAAACATTTAAAAAAGCTACTAAAGCATTGTAGGAAATTCCTTTACCTTCAATAGTAACATTTCCGCCTTGTAAAGAAACTTTAGTTAGCCAAGCATTTTCCGGGACAATTTCTGCCAACTTTTTCAAAAAACCTGCAGCCTCTACTTTTTCTTTATTCAAGTCAGCTTTCCACTTTTGCCCAAGTTCAACTTTCTTTTTTTCTTCTTGCCACTGGGCTAAATCCTGATTTAAGTAGCTTGCTTTTGGAAGATTATTATCCGCCAGCTTAATCTGCTCCTGATATTGATTAATCTGCCACCATTGAGCCAGAGAAACCCCAATAACCATAGATAGCAAAGTCAAGGCAAAGCCTAAAGGCAAAATACTTTGCCAACTCTGTTTTTTATTTTTCTTTTGCATCTCCATTGGTAAAAGGTTTATCTCAATCAATAAAATCACCTCTAAAAAAGCTTTCTTTTTATACTAGATTAATACCAGATTTTTAGTAATTATCCTGCAAAATTCCTCTAGATTTTCAATTACTAAAAGTTACCAGCTCTTTTAATACTGGATTTTGCTTAGTTATCTGCCCCCTACATGGGACTTTCCAAGAAAATAAAACACAAAAACCGACCTTTACATGAAAGGTCGGTTACACTATTAGCTCCTGTTGTCCCAAGTGTCCAGTTACAGAACAACGATCCTTGCTCCCTCAGCATTTGTTTACATAGTCATTTAATCATAAAGTTAAAGCTCAGAGCAATTAACTGAAATATTAGTTGTATTATGACATGTTTTCCACTTTTAGTCAATGGCTTTTTCCAAAAAACTTAAAAGGGACTGAGTTCTTACTCAATCCCTTTTCTAAATAAAACTTTAGATATTCATACCAAACAAGCTGAGGATTCCTTTAAGGATGAAAATTAAAGTCAAGACATAAATCATCCAGTGAGCTTCTTTAAAACGACCAGTAAATACTTTTAACCCGGTGTAACTGATTAGACCAAAAGCAATACCATAAGCAATACTGTAAGTGAAAGGCATCATAACAATAGTTAAGAAAGCAGGCAAACCTTCAGTATAATCTTCGAAATTAATTTCTTTTACACTAGCCATCATGAAAAGACCAACAACAATTAGAGCAGGAGCTGTAGCTGCTGCTGGAACCAAACCAGCTAATGGTGCAATAAATAAAGCTAGTAAGAAAAGAATACCAGTAGTTACCGCAGTTAAACCAGTTCTTCCTCCGGCAGCCACTCCGGCACCGCTTTCCACATAAGCAGTTACGGTACTAGTACCTAACATAGCTCCAAAAGGAATACCAGTGGCATCTACCATCATAGCTTTTCCTAGAATAGGAGACTTTCCTTCTTTATCTAGTAGATTAGCTCTTCCTAAAGTTCCTACTAAAGTTCCTAGAGTATCAAATAATTCTACAAAGGTAAAAGTTAAGATAATGTTGATAAGTCCTAAGCCTAAAGCACCGGCAATATCCAAGTGTAAAAAGGTAGGAGCAATACTAGGAGGGAAGCTAATTAAATCCCCTAAACTATGAGGAACTTTAGTTACTCCCATAACCATCGCCACTACAGTAGTAGCTAAAATACCAATTAAAATAGCTCCGTTTACCCTCAGAGCCAATAAAACCCCAATAATAGCTAAACCAGCTAAAGCCACAATAACAGAAGGATCAGTTAACTTGCCTAAAGACACTAATGTTTCTGGGTTAGTAACTACGATATTAGCAGTTTTTAGACCAATTAAAGTAATAAATAAACCGATTCCCACAGTGATAGCTTTTTTCATGGAAAAAGGGATAGCCTCTACTATTAGTTCCCGAATTTTAGTTACAGTTAAAATAATGAAAACAATACCAGAAATAAAAACAGCTCCTAGAGCCACCGGCCAAGGTACACCCATACCCTTAATAACAGTGAAAGTGTAGAAAGCATTTAAGCCCATTCCTGGTGCTAAAGCAATAGGAATATTGACATAAAGACCCATAGCCATAGTAATTAAACCAGCTGCTAAGCAAGTAGCCACCATAACAGCGCCTTTATCCATGCCGCCAATTCCTAGAATATTAGGATTAACAAAAATAATATAAGCCATAGTCATAAAAGTTGTAATCCCGGCCATAATTTCTGTCTTGGCATTTGTATTATTCTCTTTTAAACGGAATAACTTTTCTAACATTAAATATCCTCTCCCCATAATTTACTTTTTCAAAGCCTTACTGCCAATATCTTGACGATATTGGGCTCCCTGGAAAGAAATCTTGGTTACAGCTTCATAAGCATTCTTTTGGGCATCCTCTAGGGTCTTCCCTAAGGCAGTAACCCCCAGCACCCTGCCTCCGGCAGTAACAATATGTTCTTCTTTGCTAGCCGTTCCAGCCTGGAATACAACTACTCCATCCAGACTATTAGCCTTATCTAGACCTTCAATCACCTCCCCTTTTTGATAAGATCCTGGATATCCCTGGGCAGCCATCACAACACATAAAGCCGCTTCTTCTTTCCATTGAATAGTTAATTTTTCTAGGCTACCATCTATCACTGCCTCCATAATTTCCACTAAATCAGTTTTTAAGCGAGGCAGAATGACCTGAGTTTCTGGATCTCCAAATCTGGCATTATATTCTAAAATACTAGGACCCTGGGGAGTCAGCATTAAGCCAGCATAAATAACCCCTTTATATTCTCTTCCTTCTGCTGCCATAGCTTTAACGGTAGGCTTAATGGCTTCTTCTACTATCCTGTCAATTAAAGCTTGGGGAATGTGGGGAACTGGAGAATAGGCTCCCATGCCCCCGGTATTTGGACCCTGGTCCCCATCATAAGCTCGCTTATGATCCTGGGCTGCTACCATAGGGATTACTGTCTGACCATCAGTAAAAGCTAACAAGGAAACTTCCTCTCCCTTTAAGCAATCTTCTACGATAATTCTTTCTCCCGCTTGTCCAAAAAGATTATCCTGCAGCATATCTTTTACTGCATCTACAGCTTCCTCTACTGTCCCCGCAACAATAACACCCTTACCAGCAGCTAAACCATCTGCTTTAACTACGATAGGAGCGCCTTTGGTTTCAATATATTTAATGGCCTCTGCACTCTCTGTAAAAACAGCATAGTCGGCAGTAGGAAGCTGATATTTTTTTAAAAGGTCTTTCATAAAGACCTTGCTGCCCTCTATTTCTGCCGCCCTTTGGGTTGGCCCAAAGACCCTTAAGCCCCGAGTATTAAATTCGTCTACCAATCCTGCTACTAGAGGAACTTCCGGACCTACTACCGTTAAATCTATCTTTTCTTTTTCAGCAAAATCAGCTAAGGCCTGAATATCATCTACAGCTAGATTGATACATTGGGCAAATTCCCCTATGCCAGGATTCCCCGGAGCAGCATAAAGCTGAGAAACTTTAGGGGATTGTTTAATCTTCCAGGCTAGAGCATGTTCTCTACCGCCACTGCCTATTACTAATACCTTCATCCTCTTCCTCCTTCTAATGCTTAAAGTGTCTTTCCCCAGTGAAAACCATTGGTAGATTATACTTATCTACAGCGGCAATAACCTTGTCATCATTGTTGGAGCCTCCGGGTTGGATGAAAGCAACTACTCCACCCTCAGCCGCTATCTCTACACCATCAGGGAAAGGGAAGAAAGCATCTGAGGCCAGGACTGATCCTTTAGCCTTGTCTTTGGCTTTAGAAAGGGCTATTTTTACTGACTCAACCCGACTCATTTGTCCTGCCCCCACACCCACTGCTTGTTTGTTTTTAGCTAAAACAATGGCATTGGATTTAACATTTTTCACTACTTTCCAAGCAAAAAGCAAGTCATCTAAATCAGCTTGCTTAACTGCCTCCTTAGTCACTGTTTTTAGATTGGCCAATTGAATACAATCTTTGGATTGCACTAAAAGACCACCTAAAATAAATTTATATTCCAATTGGTCTTGGGGATTGGTTTCCCAAGCGCCAGTGGCTAATAAGCGAAGATTAGGTTTTGCTGCTAAAACCTCCAGAGCCTCTGCTGTGAAGTCCGGAGCAATAACTGCTTCTAGGAAAGTTTTCACCATTTCTTCAGCCGTATCCTTATCTACTTCCTTATTTAGAGCTACAATTCCCCCAAAAGCGGAAAGAGGGTCCGCATCATAGGCTTTTCTGTAAGCTTCTTTAATAGTTTCCCCACAGGCAGCACCACAAGGATTAGTGTGTTTAATAATGGCCACCATGGGCTCACTAAAATCCTTCACTATTTCTAAAGCCGCCTCTAAATCTACCAAGTTATTAAAGGACAACTCCTTACCTTGCTTTTGGCAAGCTCTAGCTACAGAGAACTTAGCTTCTTTAGTCTCCCGGTAAAAGGCAGCCTTCTGATGAGGGTTTTCCCCATATCTTAAATCATCCACCTTTTGATAGGCTAGCACTAACTCTTGGGGAAAATCTACCTCTTCCTCTAGACCGGAAAGGTAATTAGAAATAGCTAAATCATATTGGGCAGTATGGAAGAAAGCTTCTTTGGCCAAGGAAAATCTGGTAGCTAGGGATAACGCACCATCCTGCCGCTCTAATTCCTGAATAATTTCCTCATACCTTTGAGGATTGGTCACAATGGCTACCCCTTGATAATTTTTAGCGGCAGACCGAACCATAGAAGGTCCCCCGATATCAATATTCTCAATGGCTTCTTCCAGGGTAGTCCCTGGTTTAGCTACTGTTTTTTGAAAAGGATAAAGGTTAACTACTACCAAATCAATTAAAGAAATTCCTTTTTCCTTTAAAGTCTCTAAGTGTTCCGGTCTATCCCTGCGGGCTAAAATGCCACCGTGGATATGAGGGTGTAAAGTTTTGACCCGGCCATCCATAATCTCTGGGAATCCGGTAACCTCAGAAACAGCCGTTACTGTTACTCCGGCTTCTTTTAATGTCTTTAAGGTTCCTCCGGTAGAAATAATTTCTACCCCAAATCCCATAAGTTTCTTGGCTAATTCCACCAAACCACTTTTATCAGAAACACTTAGCAGTGCTCTTTTAATTTTTATCATTCTCTCTTCCGCCTCCTTACTTTTCTACCCTTACCTTATTTCCTTCTATTTTCAGTTTCCCCTCAAGGTAAAGTTGAACCGCTTGAGGATAAATCCAATGTTCTACCCGAAGCACTCTGGTTTTTAAGGTCTCTATGGTATCATCTTCTGAGATTAGAGTCGGAGATTGAATGATAATAGGACCGCTATCTAGTCCTTCATCCACAAAGTGAACAGTAGCTCCCGTAACCTTAACCCCGTAATCCAGCGCTTGCTGTTGAGCATCTAACCCTGGAAAAGCTGGCAAAAGGGAAGGATGAATATTCATCATTCTTCCCTTATAATGCTGAACAAAAGCTGGAGAAAGAATTCTCATAAACCCAGCCAAGAGAACTAAATCCACGCCATAATCATCCAACACTTCTTTTACCTTGTTGTCATACTCCTCCCGGGATAAGTCCGGTTTTTCTTCCAGATAAATGGTATTTATCCCGCTAAGGCTAGCTCTTTCCAAAGCAAAAACCTTTGGTTTATTACTAATTACCACTGTTATTTCTGCTTTAATCTGTTCTTTATCCACCGCATCGATCAAAGCTTGTAGGTTAGTTCCGTTACCAGAAACTAAGACCCCTATTTTCTTAGTCATTAACTCACCTCATCAGCTTAGATTATTTTTATTTTTTCCTCTCCCTGAACGATCTCCCCTATCAAGTAAGCCTTTTCCCCTAATCCTGCCAGTTTTTTCAGCACAGCATCAGCCTGTTCCTGGGCTACCGCTATGACTAAGCCCACACCTAAGTTGAAAGTTTTATACATTTCTTCCAGCGGCACATTACCTTTTTCCTGGATTAGTTGAAAAATAGGCAGAATGTCCCAACTACCGGAATGAATCACCGCCTGTTTTCCTTCTGGAATAATCCGGGGAACATTCTCAATTAATCCCCCACCGGTAATATGAGCGATTCCCTTTAAATCGAACTCCTCCAATAAACTTAAAACAGTTTTCACATAGATTCTGGTGGGACTTAATAATTCCTCTCCTAATGTTTTCCCTAAGGAGGCAACTTCTTCCTGCAAAGAACACTCCGCTACCTCTAAAAGAACTTTCCGCACTAGGGAGAAACCATTGCTGTGTAAGCCGGAAGAAGCTAAACCAATCAGTTTATCTCCTACGGCAATTTTACTGCCGTCAATAATTTTACTTTTTTCCACCACTCCCACAGCAAATCCTGCTACATCATATTCATCCACCGGATAAAAGCCCGGCATTTCTGCTGTTTCGCCACCAATAAGAGCGCAACCAGACTGGCGGCAGCCCTCAGCTACCCCCTTAACTATCTCTGCTACTTTATCTGGTACTAATTTGCCTACTGCCAAGTAATCCAAGAAGAAAAGAGGCTTAGCCCCTTGTACCACAATGTCATTGACACACATAGCTACAGCATCAATACCAATAGTATCATGCTTATCCATTAAAAAAGCTAGACGCAATTTAGTTCCTACACCATCAGTTCCCGCCACTAAAACTGGCTCTTGGTATTCTTCTTTATTCAAAGCAAATAAACCGCCAAAGCCGCCAATATCTGCTAATACCCCAGGGGTAAAGGTAGATTTAACATGCTTTTTCATCTTAGCTACCGCTTCATAACCGGCTTCAATATCGACTCCTGCTTCTCTATAGGTTAATTCTTTTTTCTCACTCACTTTTGCTCTCTCCTTGCTTCTAGAATATATTTGTCTACTCCCACATTCTCTGAAGCCTTCACCGGATAATTACTATTAAAACAAGCTAGGCACAGATTTTTTTCTTTTAGGCCTACTGAACGTAACAATCCTTCCACCTCTAAATAGCATAGACTGTCCGCATGAATATATTGACGAATTTCCTCTATGCTATGATCTGAGGCAATCAGCTCTTTGCGAATAGAGGTATCAATACCATAAAAACAAGGATGAGCAATGGGAGGAGAAGTAATATACATATGAACTTCTTTAGCTCCGGCTTCTCTTAGAAGACTGACAATTTTCCCACTGGTAGTACCCCGGACAATAGAATCATCAATCAGTACTACCTTCTTACCTTCTACCACTTCTCTAATAGGATTTAATTTCAGCTTAACAGCAAATTCTCTCAATTCTTGCTTAGGCTGAATAAAGGTTCTGCCTATATAACGGTTTTTCATTAGTCCATTTTCATAAGGAATCCCAGTAGCCTCGGAAAAACCTAAAGCTGCTGAGATACCGGAGTCCGGCACCGGAACTACTATATCTGCTTCCACTGGGCACTGCTTGGCTAACTGCCGACCCATTTCCTTCCGAGCCAAATGCACATTAATCCCATCTATGGTACTGTCAGGTCGAGCAAAATAAATATATTCAAAAACGCAGGATGCTCTCCGGGGAGAAATGGTTTGAATTACCTTATAACCATCTTTATTAATAACCACTACTTCACCAGGACCTACATCTCTCAGCAGCTTTGCTCCTACTACATCTAAACCGCAAGTTTCTGAAGACAGAACATAAGAGCCGTCGGGCATTTGCCCTAAGCAAAGAGGTCTAATTCCGTGGGGATCCCTGGCTCCAATGAGCTTGTCCTGAGTTAAAATAACTAAGGCATAAGCACCTTCCAGTTTTTTCATACACTCTACAATACCATCTTCTACTGTAGCTTTATCTACCTGTTGAGCAATTAGGTTAATAATAACTTCACTGTCAATAGTGGTTAAAAAGGCTGTCCCTTTTTTCTCTAATTCACTGCGCAATTTATCGGTATTGACTAGATTTCCATTATGGGCTAAGGCAATAGGCCCTCCTAAATAGCGGGCTACCAAAGGTTGGGCATTAGTAACTAAACTAGAACCGGTAGTAGAATAACGGACATGTCCTACAGAGATATTTCCCTGTAATTGTTTTAGGTCCTCATTTTTAAAAACCTCGGATACTAAACCCATCCCTTTATGAACCTTAACGTCAAAGCCATCACAGAGGGCAATTCCCGCACTTTCCTGCCCTCTGTGTTGTAAAGAATATAGTCCAAAATAAGTTAGCAAAGATAAGTCTGCTCTTTCAATCTTACTAAAAATGCCAAAAACCCCGCACATATTTTTGCCTCCCGCCTTAATTTAGTTATTTATCGGTAACTCTCTTAAGAATTTCTTGATAAGCACCTTCTACATTACCTAAATCTCTACGGAAGCGGTCTTTATCCAATTTATCTCCTGTTTCCTTATCCCAAAAACGGCAGGTATCTGGGGAAATCTCATCCCCTAAAATTACTTGTCCCTGATGACGGCCAAACTCTAATTTAAAATCTACTAAATCAATGCCTCTCTCAGCAAAATATTTAGTTAAAGCTGCATTAACTTTAGTAGCTAAATCCTTGATAATACTCATTTCTTCTTTGGTGGCCCAATTCATAGACTCAATATGATACTCATTAACCATTGGGTCCCCTAATTCGTCATCTTTATAATAGAATTCTAAAACAGGTTTAGCTAGGGTAGTACCTTCTGGCTGACCAATTCTTTGGGCCAAGCTTCCAGCTACCTTATTCCGGGCCACAACTTCTACCGGAATGATCTCTAACTTTTTCACCACTAATTCCCGGTCATTAATAACAGAATGCTGATGCGTAGGAATGCCTAAGTTTTCTAGATATTCAAAAAGCACAGTAGAGATTTTGGCATTATAAATTCCTTTGTCCTCAATGGTACCTTTTTTCAGTCCGTTAAAGGCGGTGGCAGAGTCTTTGTATTCTACCCAAACTAAATCTGGATTTTCAGTAGTATAAATAATCTTAGCTTTACCTTCGTAGAGTTTTTCTCTTTTTTCCACTTTTCTTTCCTCCTATAAGCCTAATCTTTTATAGATAGTATCAATATTTTTCAAATGGTAATCAAAATCAAAGCAAGCTTTAATTTCTTCATTACTTAGATACTTAGCAATATCTTGATCATTAAGGACTAATTCTTCAAAGTCTTTTTTCTCTTCCCAGGCAGCTAGGGCATTTCTTTGTACTAGAGCATAAGCTTCTTCTCTCTTGATACCGCCTTTTTCCACCAACTCTAGCATGATTTTTTGGGAGAAGGTTAACTTGCCAGTAATCTGCATATTTCTTTTCATATTTTCCGGATACACATTAAGACCCTTCATAATACCAATAAATTTCTTCAGCATATAATCCATGAGGATACAGCTATCAGGAATAATCACCCTTTCTACGGAAGAATGGGTAATATCTCTTTCATGCCAAAGAGCAACATTTTCTAAGGCAGCTAAAGCATTACCACGGATAACTCTAGCTAAACCACAAATTCTCTCAGAAGTAATGGGGTTTCTTTTATGAGGCATAGCGGAAGAGCCCTTTTGTCCTTTAGAGAAGTATTCTTCCACTTCCAAAATATCAGTTCTTTGTAGATTCCGCAGTTCTAAACCAAATTTATCTAGGGAACTGGCCACAATGGCTAAAGTACTCATAAACTCGGCATGACGATCCCTTTGCAGAATCTGAGTAGAAACTTCTGCTGGTTTTAAGCCTAAATTCTGACAAACATATTCCTCCACAAAAGGATTAATATTAGCAAAGGTACCTACCGCTCCGGAAATTTTTCCTACACTAATTGTCTCAATAGCTCTTTCTAAGCGAGCAATATTGCGGCGGTTTTCCGCTACCCAAAGAGCCATTTTTAAGCCGAAGGTAACAGGTTCAGCATGGATACCATGGGTTCGACCAATCATTAAAGTGTGCTTATGCTCTTGAGCCTTGTCCACCAAAACCTTGTCCACTTCTTTTAGGTCTTCCAGTAGAAGCTCTCCGGCTTCTTTCATCATTACCGCTAAAGAAGTATCCAAGACATCAGAGGAGGTCATCCCATAGTGAATATACTTAGAAGCTTCCCCTACATACTCACCCATTACTGTTAAAAAAGCAATAACATCATGTTTAGTTACTTCTTCTACTTCATAAATTTTTTCTACATCAAAATCTGCTTTAGCTCTAATTTCTTGAGCCGCTTCCTTAGGAATTTCTCCTAGTTCTGCTAAAGCCTCACAAGCTAGAACCTCTATTTCCATCCATTTGCGATACTTATTCTCATCATTCCAAATCTTTCCCATTTCCGGAGTGGTATATCTGTCGATCATTCTTTTTCCTCCAATACTAGAATTTTTAAGTTATATTATTCCCATATAAAAACAAATAAACCCAAACAGGTAGGTTAGTATACTCCACAAGTGGAACCTACCCGTCTGGGTTTTTATCCCTTCGGTGTGATATTATGGTTATTAAACCCACAATACTTGTATCGCTTGGACCAGCCCTAAAATTTAGGCGGAACCCTAGATACACTTCCCCTCATAGTCAGGTGGTTTACGGCCACCCGGTAGAAACGCCCCAGCCATATTCTTGAGCATATACGAGAGCTGAATATCATTCAGTATTCAGTATTAAGTTATACTTTTATAATAGCAAATAATAGCACATTTTGTCAATCCTTATTTTTATCTGCCACCCAAACCAGAAAATGCTCTACTTGGTAAGGCGGTATTCTCTTAACTTCCATAATCCCCCGTAATTCTCTAGCCGCTATCAAGAAATCTAAATACTGGTCATAACAGTCTTCCATTGGGTAAGTTAAAGGAAGTAAAAGATTTTTCTCCCTTAGAAAATTCAACCCTTCTCGGGATTTAGGATAAAAAATTGGGTAAGTATCCGGCTTTTGGATATGCCAAAAAACCGATAAAACAAAAAGGAGCCTTAAGCGCTGATTGCTGCGATAATTGGACTTAACAAAATCAACCAGAGGTTCCATATTCTTCAACTCTAATAAACGGGGAACAGCAATATGTCTTCGGATAAAGGCTTCTAATTGACCTAAGCGCCCCATTTCCTTACACTCGTTGTAAACTCCAAGAATAATAGGAATAGCTCTACCAATCCCCCAACGCATATTAATTAGTTGAATTTTTTCTTTCCATTCTTCAATTTCTCTGCGGGCTGCTAAAAACTCTGCTAAAAAAGCTAAAATCTCCGGTTTCACTTCATCCCGGCGTTTCTTAATTTTTTGTACTTGGGCTAAATAGTCTTTATCCTCCAGATATTCATCTAGTAATTCTGAAATTTTCATCTCTATTCCCCCTTTGACAGCCCTCTTGACTTTATTTTAACATACTTCAATTGTAAATTGTTAGGAAAAAATAGAAGAATTAAAGGAATATTATAGGTGGAAAAAGAAAAATACATAAAAGGAGGGAGAACCTTGATTGATTTTTCTAATTTATCGCCTTTACAGTTAGATGCCTTGAAAGAAGTAGGAAATATTGGAGCCGGTAATGCTGCTAATGCTCTTTCCATCATGCTCCAAAAAAAAGTAGATATTAGTGTCCCCAAAGTAAAGATAATTCCTTTAGAAGAAGTTCCCGATACCCTAGGAGGACCGGAAAATGTAGTTGTCGGTATTTTTCTCCGGGTGGAGGGTGATGCCCCGGGCAGTGTAATGTTTCTTTTGCCGGAGCAACAATCTTTTCAATTAATTGATTTATTGATGGGACGCACCTCAGGTACTACCACAGCCTTAGAAGCTATCGAAGAATCGGCTTTAAAAGAAATCGGTAATATTTTAACTGCATCTTATTTGAATGCCTTGTCCACTATGACCAGGCTTGGTCTAATGCCTTCTGTCCCTGCCATCACCAGAGATATGTTAGGTTCAGTTCTCAGCATAGTTTTAGCAGAAATAGGCCAGTTTGGTGATTATGCTTTATTAATTGAAACAGAGTTTCTGGATGGAGATGACGGTATTTCCAGCCAATTCTTTTTAGTACCAGAACCGGACTCTTTACCGATAATTTTTCAGTCACTAGGCTTAGCTTAGAATTTCTTTAATGGCCCCCACACTAGTTTTTTGCAGGTAACGTCGGAAGGCCTTAGTTTCTTCCAGGAGATTCTTGATTCTCCTTTCAGTAACAGCTAAAAGACTAGGTTGGGGGTTACTAACCAAAGTAAAAACAGCCTTTTTACCTTCCTGCAATTGATAGTCTATCAGCCCAGTATAGGAAAGATACTCCAAACCCAACCCTACTGTTTCCTGCCGTTCTCCCAAAGCACTGCTCATAACAGGAAGCTCTCCAACCCCCTCCCGATTCTCTAGGGTGAATTTTACCATGCCTAGCAGGTTCCCTAAAAACCCCTGCAAGGAAAACTCTTGTTGGGGTTGAAAAATTAGATAGACCCGCTGGGGTTCAACCTGCCTGATGATTTCCTTGCCCTCCTCAGGCCCCGGGGGTAAGGAGTAAAAAAAAAGGGTTTCTGCCGTAGTTAGGCTTAAACGGTTCTTGGTGATTAAATTTAAAGGTGGGTTTTGACCCTCAAAAAAGATTTGTCTAGAGGGAAAGTCCTTCAGCCAATCTAACCAATGATTATTTTTCCGCCAGTCAAGAAATAATATTTTTCTTTCTTCCATAACAGCCTCACTTTTTCCGCAAATTAATAAGGGTATTCCTCAATGGCTTCCCAAACAAATTGCTCTTCCAAATCCGTTTCCCCCAAAAGATAATTATAGTCTATTCTCCCCTTTTGACAGAGATAGCTGTATTCGCAGCTGGAACAGTTTTTCCCCTGGCTGGTAGGGCAAAACTCCTTTTCTTCACGAGAAATAATTTCTTGGATTAAACCCTCTAAAGCCCTTTGATCCTGCTGATACAACTCTTCGGAATAGGCTAATTCCACTACATGCTGTGGGTAAAGGGGACTCCAATAAACCATCTTAATACTTTCCGGAATTAAAGGTTGACCAAGGAAAGCTTCCCCCGCCTCCACCAGGAGAAAGCGGTAAAGAATAGTTTGCCAAGAAAGAGCCAGTTTTTCCCCCTCTAGTTTTCTCTTTTCTGTCTTCCAATCATAAATTACTACTTTTCCTTCCGGTTCTAAGGAAATCAAATCATATTTAGCAGTCAGCTTTAACCCTTGCTTATTTAAGCGAAGCTGATATTCTGGCCAAAAATTTTTTTCCCTTTGCCAGGGTAAAAAACCAATCAGGCGGTTCAACCATACCTGAAGAGGAGGGTAGTCCTCTATTCCCGTGGGTAAACCGCTAAAATAACGCTGAGCTAAAAGATGGAATAATACGCCCTCCTCCATAGCCTGCCTCTGTTCTGGGTTTAGCAGTTCCTTCCGACTCCAATAAAGATTATCTATATATTTGCGTTTAAATTTTAGGGAGCACTGCTGAAAAACATTTAAAGCAGACTGACTAAAATAAAAATTAGCTAATTTCTCTCTAGTATCCATTTTTCCTCTCCTCTAGGTGATTTTCAATCATAGCTAAATAATCAGAAGGAGGTAATTCCTTTTTCCATTCATTAAGCTGATGACCGGACAAAAATAGATTTTCTTTGGCTCTGGTAATTCCTACATATAAAAGCCGCAATTTTTCTCCCATAACCTCCTGCTTCAAAGTACCTTCATCAATCTTTCCTCTTTTCTTTAGAAGATAGTCCAATCGTATTTTAGCAGCTTCAGCAGGGTTACAATATTCGTCTTTTAGATAACCCACCTCTCCCCGGGTATAGCTTTTAGCCTCGGTAGGAAATTCATCTGGAGTTATATTGGTTAAATAAACTGTATCCCATTCTAGGCCTTTAGCCTTATGATAGGTAACTAGGTTGATTTGCCCCGGTTTAGGTTCATAACCTTTCCGCTCATAAACTAAATTGGCAAAATGATTAAAGGCATTATCTACTGATTTTAACTCCCTAGCCAAATCCCCTAGACCCCACTGAGGATGCAAATTCATCATCTGCCGAACTTCTAAGGCAATTCTTTGAGCTATAGCTAAATCTTCTTCGGAAAAATTCAGTTGCTGAGCTAAATATAAAATTAAATTTTCCGGTAGAACTCGTAATACAGAAAGAAAATGCTTAATCTGCTCTATGCCGTCAGTAAAACGTTGCCATAAATCTCCTTCCAACAATCTAGCAGGTATTTCTTCCTGATTTATACCCTGCCCTAAGGGGTAAAGAAGATTCTCTAAACCGGTCTTGCGGATAAAGGGTAGAAATTCTTTAGCTTCCTCCTGAGTTAAACATTCTAACCTAACCAACACTGCTAAGAATTTTTTTATGTAGTGGGGGTAGGCCAAATAATCTATAACCTCCCCTAAAATTTCCATAGCACGCCTTCTTTCCCTGGGGTAGCGGGTTAATTCACAAAAATCTACATCTAAGGGAGTTAGCTCACCAGCCACTTCTTCTAAGAATCTTTTGTTAGGGCTGAGGATGGCTGTTGTTTTCTCTGGATTTCTTTTTACATAATCAACAGCATAGCGGGTTACTCTTTTCCTTTCTTCCTCTCGAGAAGGAAAAGATTTAGGTACAATATGAGAGTTAGCATCGGGAGGATTGGGAAATTTATCTTTCGGAGGAGCTGGCCGAATTAACTGCTCTTCTAAAGCCCTGCGACAAGCTAATTCTTTATGTTCTTTTCTGGACCAGAGAACCAGCTTGTTGGCTAAGTCTAAGATAGGCTGGGCACTGCGACTGGAACAGGTGATGGGTAAAACTTTTGTTTCCTCCCTTTGGCAGTAACTTTGAAAAAGTTTAGGGTCAGAGGTAGTAAAAGTGCTCATAATAGATTGATTCAAATCCCCCACCCTGACCAAGTTATTCTTCTCCCTAGCCAAAAGAAAAAGCATTTTTTCCTGTACTGGATTGGAGTCCTGGGCTTCATCCTCAAAAATATAAGTCCACTGGCTCTGGAGATTCTCTAATAAACTCCCATCCTGCTCTAGTAATTCTACTGCCCTAACTATTAAATCATCAAAATCTAACAAACCTTGCAGGCAAAGATAGTTTTGGTAGCCTTCATAAATTTCCAGAGCCCAGCTCAAAATGGGTTCTTGGCCGCAAATATTTTTTAGTTCCTTAAGAAGTGTTCGGGAATATTTAAAACATTTGATTAAATCATTAAGAAGCTCAATGAACTTATTCTGCCATCTTTCTTGATTCTTTCTAATCCAGCCTTGATTGTCTTCAGGTTTGATTTTCAGTACAGAATAAAATAATTCTTCATGCCTCTTAATCCAATTTAACCCCTCTCTCTGAATTATTTCTTTCTGGCTGAATTCATCAATAATATTAAATTCCTGGTTAATCTGTAGAAACTGAGGACTTTGCCGGATAATCTTAACCGCTAAAGAATGCAAAGTCTTAACTTCGTAGCCTTTAGCCGGAGGTAAGCCGTACTCCTTGAGAAATTTAGCAATTCTAGATTTAAAATTGGCTACCGCTGAGTTCATGCAGGTAACAATAAGGATTTTTCCCGGTTTCTGACGATTTTCTCTAATCAAATTAGCCGCTAAGACAGCTAGGGTAGTAGTTTTACCAGCTCCGGGTACTGCCGGTACTCCTAGATAGCCCTGACGGTAATGGGCTATCTTTTTTTGTTCCTCCCGCAATTCAATCATCCTTCTGCCTCCCCTAATAAGGTTTGTTGAAGGGTTTCTTCCAGCCACCCTTCCTGTTCATAGCCCTGACTAGAATAAAGGCTGCTAGCAAAAATTAAGGAACCAGAACACTTCTGGCTTAAAGCCAAAAGCAAAACAGCCGCTTTCTCCCGTCTAGACTGTAAATCTAAATTCTGACTCCAAATCTCCCCTAGAGACCAGGAGCGTAAAAGGACATGAACATTAGCTAACTCCTCTACATCACTGCGATACCACTGTTCACTAGTTAAATCCAGCCAAATCTGAACCTCAGAGCTTAAAGAAGAAGCTAAATAAACATAAGGACTAACCAATACAACATCTTGAGGAGAAAC
>Ga0079098_1024020_pt1 | contig 15590 bp, 17 predicted proteins | sample ADurb_H2B_01_Slu_FD_74559 | JGI IMG/M metagenome (GOLD analysis project Ga0079098, IMG submission 74559) | Active sludge microbial communities from Illinois, USA, of municipal wastewater-treating anaerobic digesters - ADurb_H2B_01_SludgeMetaT... | ecosystem: Engineered > Bioreactor > Anaerobic >...
GCTTCCGCTTATGCTTCCCGGGGATTAAAAATGCGTTATACTTCTGGAACTGGTTCTGAGGTGCAAATGGGTTATGCCGAAGGCAAATCCATGCTTTACTTAGAAGCCCGCTGCATCTTTATTACTAAGGGTGCCGGGGTACAAGGTCTGCAGAATGGTTCCATCAGTTGTATTGGGGTTCCAGGGGCTGTGCCATCCGGTATTCGGGCGGTACTAGCAGAAAACCTGATCACCATGATGCTAGATATGGAAGTTGCCTCCGGTAACGACCAAACTTTCTCCCACTCTGATATGAGAAGAACTGCCAGACTACTAATGCAAATGCTTCCGGGAACAGACTTTGTGTGCTCCGGCTACAGTGCTACCCCCAACTACGACAACATGTTCGCCGGGTCTAACGTAGATGCGGAAGACTTTGACGACTGGAATATTATCCAACGTGACCTGATGGTAGATGGTGGTTTAAGACCAGTTGCCGAAGACGAAGTAATCGCTATCAGAAACAAAGCTGCTCGGGCCTTGCAAGCAGTCTTTGCAGAACTTGGTTTCCCTCCAATTACTGATGAGGAAGTTGAAGCAGCTACTTATGCTCATGGCAGCAAAGATATGCCGGACAGAAACATGGTGGAAGACTTAAGAGCCATTGAAGAGATGATGAAGCGCGGTATTACCGGAATTGACGTGGTGAAAGCTCTAGCCAAGAGAGGTTTTGCTGATGTAGCGGAAAAAGTTCTTAACCTCTTAAAACAAAGGGTTTCCGGAGACTATCTACATACTTCCGCTATCTTTGATAAAGACTTCAATGTTATTAGTGCTGTCAATGATACTAATGACTATACAGGACCAGGTACTGGCTACAGAATCAGCAAGGAAAGATGGGACGAAATTAAAAATATCAGTCAGGCTTTAAAACCAGAAGCCTTTGATGTATAAGAACTAAAATCCCAGAATAAGAAAGAGGGGTGTGGTAGTATGCAAATCAATGAACAATTGATCCGTGATGTAATAAAAGAAGTCTTACAAAGTATGGGTACAGGAGAGGCTCCTAAGAGCACTACTGTTCCTGTAGGCGCTCAGGAAATGATTTTAAAAGAAGTTGGGACAGCAGCCATGGGTGTGAAGGCTGATGAAGTAGTTATTGGCTTAGCGCCAGCCTTTGCCTATAAACAATGTAAATCCATTGTAGATATTCCTCATTCCGCCATCTTAAGAGAAATTATTGCTGGTATTGAGGAAGAGGGCATAAAAGCTCGGGTAGTAAGAATTACTAGAACTTCCGATGTGGCTTTTATTGCTCATGATGCGGCTAAACTAAGCGGTTCCGGTATTGGTATCGGTATTCAATCCAGAGGAACTACTGTCATTCATCAAAAAGATTTATTCCCTCTCAGCAACTTGGAGTTATTCCCGCAAGCTCCTTTACTAGATTTAGATACTTATAGAGCTATTGGTAAGAATGCTGCCAAGTATGCTAAGGGAGAATCTCCAACTCCAGTTCCTACTAAAAACGACCAAATGGTTCGTCCTAAATATCAAGCTAAAGCTGCGGTTCTACACATCAAGGAAACTGAGAATGTAGTAATGGGAGCTAAACCAGTGGAATTGGAAGTCACTTTTAAATAATCTGGAGGTGAAAAAGATGAGTCAAGATAAAATGATAGAAGAAATCGTCCGCCAAATTCTGGGTTCTATGGCCCAAGCTCCTGCTGCTCCAGCAGTTGCTCCTGTCGCAAGCGGGGGAATTAGCCCCAAAACTGATTATCCGTTAGCTGCTAAACGTCCGGAGCTAGTAACAACTCCTACCGGGAAAACTCTTAAGGATATAACTTTAGACAAGGTAGTAAGCGGCGAAATTAAATCTGAGGACGTAAGAATTACTGGGGAGACTTTAGAACTGCAAGCTCAGGTTGCTGAGTCTGTAGGTCGGCCTCAATTTGCGCGCAACTTAAGAAGAGCGGCAGAACTGACTAAAGTTCCTGATGATAGAATTTTAGAAATCTACAATGCTCTTCGTCCTTATCGTTCTACTAAGGCAGAGCTACTAGCTATTGCTGAAGAACTGGAAACCAAGTATCAGGCTAAAGTAAATGCAGCTCTAGTTAAAGAAGCTGCTGATGTTTACGAGAGAAGAGGTCGTTTACGGGCTGAATAAGTTCTTATTTTCCTAAAGTGAGCGAGGTGGGCCCAATGAAATTAGTAGCGGGAATAGACGTAGGCAACTCCACCACAGAAGTAGCGGTGGCTAAGATTACTCCGGGGGAAGCTCCTGAATTTATTGCCAGCGGTTTAGTTAATACTACTGGCATTAAAGGGACTCTCCAGAATGTCCATGGAATTTTGGATGCCCTGCGTCAGGTTTTAGGAAAAGTTAATTTACAAATCAAGGATCTCAATTTAATCCGCATTAATGAAGCGGCCCCTGTTATTGGTGATGTAGCCATGGAAACCATTACTGAGACTATCATCACCGAATCTACCATGATTGGACATAATCCTTCTACTCCGGGGGGGATAGGACTAGGAATAGGCAAGACCGCTTCCATGGACCAGCTGTCCAGCCTTCCCCCAGGGGAAAAGGTTTTGGTGGTTATTCCTAGGGAGTGGGATTTTGCTGAAGCGGCGAGAGCAATTAATGGCGCTATCGGGCGAGGGGTTGATGTACAGGGGGCTATTGCTCAAAGGGATGATGCAGTTTTAATTACTAACCGGCTGGTTAAAAAGATTCCGGTGGTAGATGAAGTTAAACTAATTGAGAAGATTCCTCTGGGGATTATGGCTGCCATTGAGGTGGCCTCTCCAGGGGAAGGGGTGAAAACCCTTTCCAATCCTTATGGAATAGCTACTGTTTTTAACCTTGGTGCTGAAGAAACTAAGGCCATAGTTCCCATTGCCAGGGCTTTAATTGGCAACCGTTCAGCGGTAGTTATCAAAACTCCCCAAGGAGATGTCCAGGAAAGAAGGATTCCGGCAGGGAAGCTGATTATCTTTGGTGAGAAGTTTCAACGTTCCATTGACGTGGAAGAAGGCGCGGAAACAATTATGCAGAATCTAGAGGAAGTTCAGCCAATTGTGGATGTGCAGGGAGAAGCGGGAACTAATGTGGGTGGTATGATTGAAAGAGTCCGGCAGGTTATGGGTGAATTAACTAAGCAGAGCATTAATGAGATAAAAATTCAAGATTTGTTGGCTGTAGATACTTTTGTCCCCCAAAAGGTTAGGGGAGGATTAGCTGAGGAGTTCTCTTTAGAAAATGCCGTAGGCTTAGCTGCTATGGTTAAGGCAGATAAATTGCAGATGCAGATTATTGCTGAAGCGTTGTCTGAAGAGACTGGAGTACTGGTAGAAGTAGGGGGAGTGGAGGCTGATATGGCTATTCTAGGAGCCTTGACTACCCCAGGGACCGATAAGCCTTTAGCTATTATTGATATGGGAGCAGGCTCTACTGATGCTGCTATTATCAATCGCCAGGAGGCTATTTCTTCCATTCACCTGGCGGGAGCCGGCAACATGGTTACCTTGCTGATTAATTCTGAATTGGGTCTGGAAGACTTCCAATTAGCGGAAGAAATCAAGAAATATCCTCTAGCGAAAGTAGAGAGTCTTTTCCATATTCGTTTAGAAGATGGAAGTGTTCGCTTTTTTGATAGTCCTTTAGACCCTAAGGTTTTTGCCCGAGTAGTTATCCTCAAGGAAGATAGTATGGTTCCTATTCCTACTAATCATTCCTTAGAAAAAATCAAGCTGGTAAGAAGGGAAGCCAAGAGACGAGTGTTTGTTGCCAACGCTTTACGGTCTTTAAAGAGGGTGTCTCCCACTAATAATATTAGAGACATTCACTTTGTAGTTCTGGTGGGTGGTTCGGCTTTGGATTTTGAAGTCCCGGAATTGGTAACAGAGAGTCTGGCGGAATATGGTATTGTTGCCGGGCGGGGGAATATCAGAGGTGTTGAAGGACCGAGAAATGCAGTGGCTACCGGTTTAGTGCTGGCTGCTACAAAGCTTTAGGCAGGTGAGGAAGATGGATATTACCAGTATGGCGAGTCAAAATCCTCCCCAAGTGAAAATATTTTACCATCCTAAAGCTAAGGAGCAATTGAGGCAAGTTCAATATGGTCTGGAGGAAGAGGGCATACCCTTTAGTTCTGAAGAATGGGAAGAATATTCTTCCATAGAGAGATTGAGCTTTGTCGCAGCAGAAGCTTCTACTCTAGGCGTAGGTTTAGGCTTGGAGCAGGATGGCACAATAGCCTTGCATTATTATCGGCTCCAGTCAGATTCTCCTCTTTTTCTCCTGCCAGGGAAGCAGTACACTTCCACCCTGGGAAGAGCTATGGGCAGTAATGCTGCTCGCCTAGTCAAAGGCAACCCTTTCAAGGCTTTGGATGAAGAGGAAGAGATTGACTCAGCTGAGGAAGAATTAGTTAAGATAGTAACTAAACTGGTCTATCAGATCCTTCAGGAGGGTAAAAACTAGGGTTAAGGAGGTGGTGGGATGAGCAGACAGGCTTTGGGGTTAATTGAAACAGTAGGGTTAGCGGCTGGAATTGAAGCGGCTGATGCTGCTGTAAAAGCGGCTAATGTGACCCTCTTGGGTTACGAGTTAACTAAAGGGGGCGGAATGGTTACGGTGAAGTTAGCCGGAGATGTGGGAGCTGTAAATGCAGCGGTGGCAGCAGGTGTGGCTGCTGCTCAAAAAGTAGGCCAGGTTTACAGCAAGCATATTATTCCTAGACCTCATGATGAATTAGGTCAATTAATTGAGTCTTCGGAAACCGTTGGCTCGATTACGAAGATGGCAATAGAAGAGGAAAAAAAGTCCCCAGAGGCAGACCCGGAAGAGGAATTAAAAGAGGGGCAAGAAAAGGCCAAAGATAGCCTATGGGACCTGGAAACCATCAGGCAGTTAGTAGGTATCGAGACTAAAAAAGAGCAAGAAGATCAAGAACCTACTTGCAACCTTTGCCAAGACCCGGTCTGTCCAAGACAGCGAGGAGAAGCTAAGACTAAGTGTATCCACTATCAATTAGAGGATAAGGATAAATAGAAGGGGGTTGTATAAATGAGAGGAGACGCTTTAGGAATGGTAGAGACCAAAGGTTTGGTTGGGGCCATTGAAGCAGCGGACGCTATGGTTAAAGCTGCTAATGTAACTTTAATAGGCTATGAGAAAATCGGGTCCGGTTTGGTTACTGTAATGGTTCGCGGTGATGTAGGTGCTGTAAAGGCTGCTACAGATGCCGGGGCTGCTGCTGCCCAAAGAGTGGGAGAAGTAGTTTCCATTCATGTAATTCCTCGTCCTCATGCTGATACAGAGAAAATTTTACCTCAGCTAGGTTAGTCTGTGGTAACTAGAAAGAGGGGTGGGGAAAATGCAGGAGCAAGAGAAGATTGTCAAGTTAGTAGGAGAGATCATAAGTAAAATCATGCTGGAGAAGAAGAACCAAATTCTAGTTCCTGTGGGGATCTCTAACCGTCATATTCACCTTTCCAATGAGGATTTATTTGTCCTCTTTGGGCCAGACTATCAATTAACCAAGTTGAAAGATTTAAAGCAGCCGGGAGAATTTGCTGCCCAGGAGACCGTTACCTTGGTAGGGACAAAAGGCGTCATCCAAAATGTTCGCATTTTGGGCCCTACTAGAAAACAGACTCAGGTAGAGATTTCCCGGACTGATGCTTTTACTTTGGGAGTTCCGGCACCAGTTAGAGAATCTGGCAAAGTGGAAGGGTCAGCAGGAATTACCTTGGTTGGCCCTTGCGGTTCAGTAACTATTAAAGAAGGAGTTATCTGCGCCTTAAGACATATTCATATTTCTACTGCTGAGGCTAACAGCCTAGGATTAAAAGATCGCAGCCTGGTCAGTGTAAAAGTACCTGGGGAGAGGGGAATGACTTTGTCCCAAGTACTGCTGCGGGTAGCAGATGATTTCGTGCTGGAAATGCATTTAGATACTGATGAAGCTAATGCTGCTTGGGTTAAAAACAATGACCAATTAGAATTAATAATAGATTAAGAAAGGGTGGAAACGGAAATGCCGCAATCTTTGGAAAAGGCTAACCAGATGATCAACCTAATGACTGAAATAATAGAGGAGAATCCTGTAACCAACTATCAGGGGAAAGTCTATGCGGGGGTGGACTTGGGAACGGCTAATATTGTAGTGACTGTTTTAGATCAGGCTAAGAGGCCTTTGGCCGGGGCAATGTACCCAGCTAAGGTAGTTAAGGATGGTCTAGTAGTGGACTATATAGGGGCTGTCCAAATTGTTCGCCGCCTAGTTAGTCAGGTGGAAGAAACTCTGGGCTTTTCCCTAGAGAAGGCGGCTACCGCTATCCCTCCTGGAACAAGGCCGGGGGATACCCGGGCCATTGTCAATGTGGTGGAAGCAGCAGACTTGGAAGTGACTACTGTAGTGGATGAACCCACAGCCGCTGCCGGTGTCTTAGATATAACTGATGGAGCGGTAGTGGACGTAGGTGGGGGAACCACTGGAATCTCTGTTTTAAAGAATGGGGAGGTCATTTATACCGCTGACGAACCCACAGGAGGAACCCATTTTAATTTAGTAATCGCAGGTAATCGTCAGATAGATTTTGATGAGGCAGATAAAATGAAAAGGGACCCTAGCAGATACAAAGATGTTTTTCCTATTATTCTACCCGTTATTCAGAAGGTTTCCGCTATTGTCAGCAGTCATCTGAGGAATTATCCGGTAGAAAAGATCTATCTGGTAGGAGGTACTTGCTGTCTGGAAGGTTTTGAAAAAATAGTAGAGAAGGAAACCGGTATTAAAACCATTAAACCGGCTAATCCTCTTCTAGTAACACCTTTAGGCATAGCCATGCACTGTAAGTGAGGTGGGATTCAATGAACCTAGAGGAATTAGTAAGGCTAGTGTTATCGCAAGTCTTACAGGCTTTAAGGGAAAAGGAAGAAAAGAAGTATCGGGCTCTGGTTTTGTTTACCGGAGGAAAAACCAAATATCAAGAGGCTTTGGAGGAGGTTAAAAAGCTAAAAGCTCAAGGCTGGAGTTTTATTTTTGCCTGCTCGGAAAGTGCGGAAGCCATCTATGGAAAAGAACTAAGAGAGTCTTTTCCGGAGATAGAGTTTTTAACTAGTCCTTTAAATGTATCTCCTTTAGCAGTCCAAGAGAAAATGGATTTAGTTTTGATTCCGGCTTTAAGCCAGAATTCAGTAGTAAAGATTGCCTTAGGTTTAGGTGATACTTTGCCTACTCTACTAATTAAAATGGCTCTTTTATTAGGGAAACCTATTTTAGCTGCTAAAAATGCAGCAGATTCTCGTTATTTCTGTCAACAGAGAGGCCTGGGAAATCCATCTCCAGCTCTCTTGGAGGTGATGGATGGATACTTGGAAAGACTAAGTTCTTTCGGTATCCGGCTGGTTGATGTGTTAGCCTTGGCTAGAACTGCAGAGGAAATGGTGGAGAAGAAAAAGGAGGAAGAAGTAGTTAAATCTCAGCCTCTAAATGCTTCACCAAAGAGAGTAATCACCGGAGAAGATGTACTGGCAGCGGTTAACAAAGGAGAGGACCTTCTTTACGGACCGGGATATCTGCTGACTCCTCTAGCTCGGGAGTTAGCCAGCCAACACGGAGTTAAATTATTGCAGTCTTAACAGGACCTTAGAAAGGGTGAGGGTAAATGTTTGTAGCTAAGGTAGTGGGAACAGTAGTTGCTACTCGTAAAGATGAAAGTTTAGTGGGCTTAAAACTATTAGTAGTGCAACCCTTAGACAGCAAAGAACAACCTTGGGGTCAGACTTTGGTAGCTGTAGACTCAGTGGGGGCAGGGGTAGGGGAAACTGTCCTGATTGTTAGAGGCAGTCCGGCTAGAATCGTCCTCCAGAATAGTAATGCTCCGGTGGATGCAGCTATTGTAGGGATTGTGGATTATATGGAAACGGTGGATTAAAGAGTTTGATCTCTTAGGAAACGAGGGATGAAAATGAGTGTTTATACCAAAACGGGAGATCAAGGTCAAACCAGTCTTTTTGGAGGAGAAAGGGTAGCTAAAGATGAGCCACGGGTCAATACTTATGGAACGGTGGATGAAGCTAATTCCATGATGGGGTTAGCCAGGTCTCTTTGCCAGGAGCAAGAAGTAGCAGACACTCTTTTTGCTCTGCAAAAAAAGATGTTTGTTCTAGGCGCTCAGTTAGCTACCCCCTCAGAAAAAACTGATAAACTGCAAGAAAAGATAGAGCAAGAAGATGTTCAGGGTTTAGAGAAACTAATTGACTATTTTGACACTAAAAGGACTCCTACTCATGCCTTTGTGGTTCCCGGTGGTTCTGCTGCTTCGGCAGCCTTAGATGTATCCAGAACCGTGGTGCGCCGGGCTGAGAGGTTGGCAATAAGTCTAGCTCGGGAAGAGAGTGTGGCCAAGGCAATTTTAGTTTATCTTAATCGTTTATCTGATTTGCTTTTTGTTTTGGCCCGGGTGGAAGAGGAAACTGCCTTGGTACAGCTAATCAAAGACAAGGTTTATGAAAGACTAACCCAATTAAAAGGGGGGGATAACTTGAATTTAGATTTAGCGAAAAAAATCATTGAAAAATGTGAAGAGAAAGCCAAGGAAATAGGGGTTCCTATGGTCATTGCTGTAGTGGACAATGGCGGGAATCTAGTTGCCTGTCACCGTCAAGATGATGCTTTACTAGTTAGCTTAGATATTGCTGTCAATAAAGCCTATACTGCAGTAGGTCTGAAACTGCCTACTCATGTTGCTGCTGAGGTAAGCCAACCTGGTCAGTCCCTTTATGGCTTACAGAATACCAACCAGGGAAAAATAGTTATTTTTGGTGGAGGTTTTCCTTTAAAAGAGGGAGGTAAAGTAGTAGGCGGTCTTGGGGTTAGCGGCGGTTCTGTAGAAGAAGATATGATTGTAGCACAGGCTGGAGTAGAATTTTTTGATAAAAGGAGCTGAGGGGAATGAGTATAGAGGAAGGGAAAATTGCGGAATTAGTGCGGCAAGTGATGTCCAAATTAGAGAAGGTTCAAGATTCTGCACCTTCCGGTCTCGGTATTTTTACTGAAATGGAAGAGGCTATTGAAGCAGCTTTTCTTGCCCAGAAGGAATTAACTGCTCTAAGCTTGGAGGGAAGAAACCAAATCATTCAAGCTATGCGGGAAGCAGCTATTGCCAACGCTGAATACATTTCCAAACTGGCTGTAGAAGAAAGTAAAATGGGTAGAGTTGAGGATAAGATTCAGAAAAACATTTTAGCTGCTACTAAAACTCCGGGAACCGAGGATTTGGAAGCCAGGGCTCTCTCCGGGGATGGAGGCTTAACCCTGATAGAAATGGGTCCTTATGGTGTTATTGGAGCCATTACTCCAACTACTAACCCTTCTGAAACCATTATTAATAATGGGATCGGGATGATTGCTGCTGGAAATGCAGTGGTTTTTAGTCCTCATCCCACGGCTAAGAAAACTTCTTTAGAAACCATCCGGGTTCTCAATGAAGCTATTGCCAAGGTGGGGGGACCTAAAAATCTGCTTACCTCAGTAGCTGAGCCGACCATAGAAAAAGCGGAAATTATGATGAAACATAAGAAGATTAATCTCTTGGTGGCTACCGGGGGGCCCGGAGTGGTAAAAGCAGTCCTTTCTTCCGGGAAAAAGGCTATCGGTGCTGGGGCTGGTAATCCACCGGCCTTGGTAGACGAGACTGCTGATATTCCTAAAGCAGCTAAAGATATTATTGCTGGCTGCAGTTTTGATAATAACTTACCTTGTATTGCGGAGAAAGAAGTAATTGTAGTGGAAAGTGTAGCGGAGGAATTAGTCCGCTGCATGCAAAAAAGCGGAGCCTATCTGATCCAAGACTCGAAGAAATTGGCTGAGTTAGAAGCTCTGCTCCTGGCTGATAGAGCACCTAACAAAGATTTCATCGGTCGAGATATTCAAGTAATTCTGCGGTCTATTGGTATAGAAGTATCTCCTGATATTCGAGTGGCTATTTGTGTGGTGGAGAAAGATCACCCCTTTGTCATCAATGAGTTGATGATGCCTGTGCTGCCTATTGTCAAAGTCAGAAATGTCTGGGAAGGTATTGAACTAGGAGTGAAAGTGGAGCATGGATTTAGACATACTGCCATTATGCACTCTAAAAATGTAGACCATCTAACTGCTTTTGCCAAAGCTATTGAGACTACAATCTTTGTCAAGAATGCACCTTCCTTTGCTGGTATTGGCGTAGGTGGTGAAGGTCATACTACTTTCACTATTGCAGGGCCTACGGGAGAAGGAGTTACTTCCGCCCGCAGCTTCACTCGGCAGCGTCGTTGTGTTCTAGCAGGTGGTTTCTATATTCTGTAATAGAAGATAGGAGTGAAGACCGATGGAAAAATCATTGGTAGATATAGTTAAAGAGGCTGGTGTGGTAGGAGCCGGGGGAGCCGGTTTTCCTACCCACGTTAAAATTAATGCTCAGGTGGAATATGTTGTAGTTAATGGGGCTGAGTGCGAACCCCTTTTAAGAGTGGACCAACAGTTAATGGCTACTCGGGGAGAAGAAATGCTGCGGGGCTTAAAGGCGGTGAAGGAAGCAGCGGGAGCCAGCAAGGCTCTGATTGGCTTAAAGAAGAAATATTATGCTGCTATCGAATTTTTCCAGAAGAGATTAGCAACAGAAACTGGGATTGAATTGGCTGTTTTGGGAGATTTTTATCCAGCTGGAGATGAACAGGTGCTGGTTTATGAAACCACCGGAAGAATTGTACCAGAAGGGGGTATTCCCCTCCATGTGGGTGTAATAGTGGCCAATGTGGAGACTTTAATCAATATTAGCAATGCCCTTGCCGGTAATCCGGTAACGGAAAAATATATTACTGTGGCTGGTTGGGTTCAAAAACCTATTACCGTGAAAGTTCCCTTGGGAGTAACCATTAAAGAGGTACTAGATTTGGCGGGAGGCCCTTTAGGGGAAAATTTTGCAGTAATCAATGGGGGACCAATGATGGGGGGAATCCTGGAAGATTTAAATTCACCAGTGACTAAAACTACTAAGGGTTTAGTTGTTCTTCCTGAAGATCATGCCCTCATTGCCCGGAAGACTTCTGATTTGAGTCATATCCTTAAGCAAGCACGGGCTGCCTGCTGTCGCTGTATGCAGTGCACAGAGGTTTGTCCTCGTTATCTCTTAGGTCATGAATTAAGACCTGATGAAATGATGCAGGTAGTCAGCTTTGGCCCTTATATCGGTGAACAGGTTACTCAAGCTTTTCTCTGCTGTGAATGCGGAGTCTGCGATCTCTACCAGTGCCCTATGGGGCTATCTCCCAGGAGAGTAAACATGATGGTAAAAGGGGAATTGGCTAAGGCTGGTATCAGGAACAATAACAATCGAAAACCTCAAGAAGCTCGTCCTATGCGGGAATATCGCCGGATTCCGGTAAAAAGATTAGTTGCCCGTTTGGATTTAACCACTTATAATGGTCCTGCTCCCCTAGACGAAAAGCTTTATCAACCGCAAAAAGTGATTTTATCCTTGCGTCAGCATATTGGTGCCCCAAGTCTACCTTGTGTAGAGGTGGGAAGCAAAGTGGAAAAAGGTGATTTAGTAGCTGTGATTCCAGAAAATGCTTTGGGGGCTAATCTACATGCCAGCATCAGCGGTACGGTAACTCAGGTTGGTAACGCTATCGTTATTGAAGTTTAGAAGGGAGGAGGAGAGAGCAATGAAAAAAGCTATTGGTCTAGTGGAATATAAAAGTATTGCTAAAGGAATGGAATCTGCGGATGCCATGGTTAAATCCGCTAATGTGGAATTAATCAATTCCAATACCATTTGTGCCGGAAAGTATATTAACTGTATAACAGGAGATGTAGGGGCAGTAAAGAATGCGGTAGCTGTAGGGACCCAAATAGGGGGAACCTATGTGGTAGATCAACTGTTGATTCCCAATATTCATCCTGCTGTTTTCCCTGCTCTTTTAGGAACCTGTGAGGTTAACAAGCCGGGTTCTTTAGGGGTTATTGAAACCATCTGCGTAGCTTCTGCTATTATTGCTGCTGATGCAGCCGTGAAAGCAGCTAATGTGGAACTAATAGAAGTGCGTTTGGCTAATGGTTTAGGGGGAAAGGCTTTTGTCACCCTAACCGGAGAAGTATCGGCGGTAAAAGCAGCGGTGCAGTCAGCTAAGGCAGTTCTAGCTGATGAAGGAACTTTGCTGGAAACAGCAGTAATTTCTTCGCCGCATAAAAGTTTAATGGAAAAGATTATGTAAAAAAGATAGCATAAGCATGCTATCTTTTTTATCTGAGCGACCGATACTGCTTAGGCGTAATCCCTTCCAGCTTTCTGAATACCCTGCTAAAATAGTTAGGTTCGTTATAGCCAACAATACCAGCAATGTTGACAATGGTTTCTTCTGATTCCCGGAGCATTCTTTTGGCCTCGTCAATCCGTAACTTAGTCAAGTATTCTACAAAATTAAGGCCTGTCTCTTTTTTGAAGATGCGGCTGAAATAGTAAGGGCTTAGGTGCACGTAATGAGAAATTTCTTCTAAAGAGATATCACTACGGAAATTTTCTTTCAGGTACTTAATAGCCATGTTGACTACCTGACTATTTAAGGCATGCTTATTCTTATCATTCTGCTCTAGGGATTCCTCAATTAAGCTGAGGAGCCAGTTTTTAATTTCTTCGATACTATTTAAAGTAGATAATTGTTGAATATAGGCAAAACTAGAAAAGCTTTCTGTATCTCCGCCGATTTCTGCCAAAGTTCTGGAGAAAACGATTAGAAGTTCAGTAATTAGGGAATGCACTATTTCTATATTATTGGCATAAGGAACCAAAGATTCTTCGAAAATCTCTAAGAGAATTTTCTTAGCATCTGCCTGATTACCCATCCGGATTCTTTCTAAGAACTGGCGTTCTTTTCGATAAGAATAAGGTAGAGGAGCTTTGCGGTAGCGCTCCACATCCTGAATGTGGATAATCTGGTTAGAGCCCATGAAATAGCGATTATGAAGAGCTTTTAAGGCCTCGCTGTAAGAGAGGCAGATATCAATAGGCTCGGAATAATAGTTGCCGATTCCAATGGTTACTGTAGCAGGGGTGTTTTCTTGAACTAAATTACGAATCTTTTCCCCTAATTTTATGGCCTGATCTTTAATTTCTTCCGGATCACTCTCTTGGGGTGAAAAAAGAATGACAAACTTATCTTCTTCAATAGGTGCCGTAATAATACTAGGAATACTCTTGGTTGATTTTTTAATAATGCTGAATACTTCTTTCTTTAGCAATTGTTTGTTTAATTCAGGCTGGTCTGAGGTCAAATCCATAAAGTGGTCAATATCGGCCAGCATAGCTACAGAAGATAAAAGGTTAAAGTTCAAGAAAGCCGCTCGGTCTTCTAATTCTTTTTTGGAATCTATCCTTCCGGAGAGCAAGTCATTAAGAAACCCCATCTGGATGAAAGGCATGACCATAGCTAATCTTTCTTTTAGTCGCTGCTCTTCTAACTCTCTCTCTTTTTCCCGATTAATTTGTTCTGTTAACTTATCTAAAATACGTAGAATTTCTTCAGGCCGAACTGGTTTCAACAAATAGTCGGTAGCTCCTACTTTAATAGCTTCCTGGGCAAATTCGAACTCATCATAGGCGGTAACAATAACAATCTTGACTTTTGGCAATTTTTCTTTAATTTTCTTCGTGGCTTCCAAACCATTGATAGTAGGCATTTTAATATCAATCAAAATAATATCCGGATGTAATTGGAAGGCTAACTCCACAGCCTCAATTCCATTACTTGTTTCTCCTACTATTTTTAAATTGGGACGATGTTTCTCCACTAAGTAAGAAATAACTCTTCTTTCTAGTTTTTCATCATCTACAAGCAGAATAGCTGCCATGTTATCCCTCCTAAGCTACCACATAGGGAAAAGAAATAGCTACTGTGGTTCCCTGGGCTGGCTTGCTGGTAATTCGAAGTCCATAATCTGTGCCAAAATAATGTTGGATTCGACGATGAACATTATTCAGTCCTAAGCCAGTAGTGTGACCAGAACCGCTGGTAAGCTGCTCTTCCATACGGGCTAATCTTCTTAGCATTTCTTCAGGAATTCCTACTCCGGTGTCTTTTACCAGAAGAATTACATTGCTATCTTCAAGATAACCTTCTACAATAATTCGTCCAGGACCAGGTTTAGGTTCCAGGCCATGGACAATAGCATTCTCAATTAGAGGCTGCAAGGTCAGAAGGGGTACCCGGGCCTGATAGATATCTGGATTGATCTTGAATTCGGTTTCCATGCGGTCACTGAAGCGAGTTTCCTGAATGGTTAAATAGCGTTGAATATGATTGAGCTCTTCTTCCAAGGTAACTATTTGGTCAATCTTACGCAGGCTGTAACGCAAAAGTTCGGAAAGGGAATAGACTACTTCTTGAGTCTTCTCGGCTTTTTCTAAAAGGGCTAAGCGGCTAATGGTATTTAGGGTATTAAAAAGAAAATGGGGATTGATTTGGGATTGTAAAGCATGCAATTCACTATTTTTTAGTGCTTTTTCCAATTCAGCCCGAGCTTTAATCTCTTCCATTAGACGAATATTCTTTTCATTAAGCTGCTTTTGGACTAAGTTGGCAATACCTTTTTCCACTATATAATTGGCCATTAGGTACATTAATTGAGCTGCAGCTTCTATTTTATTTTTATGTACAACCTGAATCTTTTCGTATGCTTCTTTTAGTTCCGGAGTCTGCTCTAAATCTACTCTGGTGGCTATATGGTCTAAAGTATCTAATTCACTTTCCTCCAGCAGTACTTGCCCGCTAAGGATAGATCCTAGATACTGACCGCGAACAATGATGGGAGCTGCCAAGTCTACCAGACCTGTATGACAGCGGTAAATGCAAGGTTTTCCAGTACGTGCTGCTTCTAGTCCTCCATGAGCATCAGAATGCTCACAATTGTCTTTGCCTTTTTTGCTGGAACGAATGCATTGGCAGAAATGAGTGAAATTACTGTAGCGAGTAACAGGCTTCCCTTGATAATCTACAATTACTGCCGCCATCCCGGTGGCATCAGCAAATTTATCTTGGATTTCTTGCATAATTTCCACATCTACTACGTCCTGTAGATGGAAGAAATCTTTCATCTACTGACACCTCCTTCATGAGATAATGAGCAAAATTACATTAATTGTATAATTCGAAAGAACTACTTGTTTTCCTCCTTAATAGGAAAACAAAATTTTTAGAAAAATTTTAATATAATGTGAATTCCATAAAGTTTAGGTTTAGAAAAAGGTTAGCTAACTTTAACCTAATTGTAACTTGATGCTAACTTAATAGAAAGAATTTAATGCTATTTTATTAAGTATAGCAGATCACAATAAGAGGGGAGGTGAAAATAATGGCAGCACAACCTGTAGAGAACTTCAAGAAATTAGATGGTATTCTAACTGAGAAGAGAGCAGCTCTAAGTAAATTAAATACTGCTCTAAAAAATTTAGAAACTGCTATGAAAGGATTTAATAGTTTATTTACTCAACTTCATACTAATTAATCTTGGAGGTAACTAATGATTAAATGCTTGTTGGAAAAAATAATGTCC
>Ga0079098_1022708_pt1 | contig 15404 bp, 14 predicted proteins | sample ADurb_H2B_01_Slu_FD_74559 | JGI IMG/M metagenome (GOLD analysis project Ga0079098, IMG submission 74559) | Active sludge microbial communities from Illinois, USA, of municipal wastewater-treating anaerobic digesters - ADurb_H2B_01_SludgeMetaT... | ecosystem: Engineered > Bioreactor > Anaerobic >...
GCCTTTTTCTTCAATCCTACTTATTCTCTAAGAAATCCTCTCTAAGAGGGGTAAAGGAATCTAAAACTATACTATCTTCTAAAGCTACTACTTCATGTTCAACATTAGAAGGAATTAACAACCCATCTCCGGCCTCAAGAATTTTTTCTTCCCCTGCCAGATAAAATTCTAATTTTCCTTTAACTACTGAAGTGGCCTGTTCGTGAAGATGTTTGTGTAAGGGCAGTACCGCCCCTCTTTCTAAATGAAAACGAGCTAACATGAGGCTTTTTCCATAGCCAATAACCTCCCGCTCTACACCGGGGAGAACTCTTATTCTATTCATTTTTACCTCCTAACAATAAAACTAGACGGTTGACCGTCTAGTTTTATTAAGTATTATATTATCTTTCAGTACAAGAAATACATGGGTCATGGGAAGCAATGATTGCAGGAATATCAGCTACTTGTGCACCTTTAAGGGCAGGTACCCAAGAAGGAATATTTACTAAAGATGGTACCCTCCATTTTAACATGGTAGGATACTCAGTACCATTGGTTCTAGTGTAGTAGAATAACTCTCCCCGAGGAGCTTCACTTCTGGCTACTGCTTGCCCAGCTGGAATCTTAGGCACTAAACCTAGGTTAATAGGGCCTTTAGGCATTTCCCGCAAAGCTTGTTGAGTAAGATTAATACTTTCGATAAACTCACGGATTCTCACCCAAGTTCTAGCATAAACATCACAGCCATCCTCAGTAATCACATTGAAGTTTAATCTGTCGTAAGCTGCATAAGGTTGTTGTTTTCTTACATCCTGAGCGATTCCGGAACCTCTAGCTGGTGGTCCTACTATACCATATTCAATGGCTGTTTCTTTAGAGATAACTCCTACCCCTTTTGTACGGCAGATAATACTAGCATCAGTTTCATAAATTTTACCGATATTATCCCAAACAGGTCTGAATTCCTCTAGAGTCTTGTCTATCTCTTTAGCTAATTCATCAGAGATATCTCTTTTTACCCCACCTACTATGTTGATACTCATGTCCATTCTATTTCCAGAGTAAGCTTCAATTAGATCCATTAGCTTTTCTCTTTCTTGGAAAGCATGAAGGAAAACAGTATCAAAACCAATTAAGTGAGAAAGAATAGCTACAGCAAAAGCATGAGAAGCTAGTCTTTTTAATTCATCAGCTACAACCCTGATGTATTGGGCTCTCTCAGGGATCACAATATCCCCAGCTTTCTCCATAACCATACAGTAAGTCATGGAGTGAGTGTTAGAACAAAGTCCGCAAGTTCTTTCGCAAAGAGTTACGTTTTGAGCAATAGTATTCTTCATAGCTATTCTTTCCATTCCTCGATGGGCATGGCCAGAAAGAATTTCTACATCTTTAATAGTCTCCCCTTCTACTTGAAACCTGAAGTGCAAAGGCTCATCCAAAGCTGGATGGATAGGACCGATAGGTAAGACAAAGTTATTACTCATTGGATTCACCTCCTGCTTCTTCGTCACGGTAAGCCTTAATTCTCTCCCAAAGAATATCACTGGCATTAGTATTCATGGTCTCAGATAGAGAAGCATAAACAACACCTTTTTCTACTCCTTGAGTAATTAAGAATCTGTCCCAACGAATAGACCCTAGGTTTTCAAAGGTCATTTCCCAAGTCTCAGTTAACTCTCTTTCAGGCCAATGAGCACTCCGAAGAATAGAAGTTATACTTTCCATTTTTTTATCCGGCACTTTTACCTGAACACAGAATATTGGTCCTTCGTAAAAATCGAAATGATAGACTAACTCCATTGATTTGTTTTCATCATATGTAGGAGAAATAGTCATACATCTGCCAGGGTAACTGGCTATAAAAGCTGCTATATCTTTAATCTTGCTATTATCATCTAATTCAAACCATAAATTGTCCCTATGCTCCACTACTTCACATTCTTTACCCATAATGCGAGACATTTCCTTGGCTAAATCTGGATACATATCTTCAGCCTCCCTTCCATTAGTCGTGTTCACCAGCTTATCCTAGTTAGAGGAAGAAAAGTAATCTTCCTCTAACCAGAGATAAAGCAATTTTAGAAACCACCAGTTTGCAAGCCTAATTTCGCCGCTAAATCTTTTAGTTTCATACCTTCTGGAGGAAGCTCCAATTTTTCTGCTAAAGTTGGGTCAAAGGGAAGAATAAGTTTTGGACCTTCTTTGGCAGAAACAGAACCTACACCCAAGCCAGTAATACCGTCAAATACTTTTTTACCTTCAAAAGTGTGGGCAGCATTGTGGATTCCTTCACCACAAGCAATTGGAATAATGGCAGTAGCTTCAGCAAAGATATCCTTAGTAGCAGGATGATCTCTTCTTTCCTCCATTAAGTCTTTATTGCAAGCAAAGCCTACTACCTCTGTATGAATTACATTAAAGCCGTCTTTATCTAATTTTTTAGCTAATCTATCTACTAATCTCCGGCCGCCGATACCACAGCCCTTAATGCAAATATTACAAGTCATAACAATAACTTTATCTTCAGGTGTTAACCAAGCTTTGATATCATCATAGCTTTTAGTTCTTGCACAAATAATCATTTCCGTTCCCCCCTTTACATCTTCTGATCTTTTAGGGCTTCCCCAGTTAGAATGCTGTATTCGGTTCCTTTTTTAGCTTCACAGCCAGCAAATACTTCTTCTACTTTTAATCTATTGATAGATGGACTAAAAATGAAAGCACCTACAGCCTCTGCGCATTTAACTGCTTTTTTATCTTTATAAACTTGTTCTACTACCTTTAAACCTACTGGACAGCCTAAGACCAAAAGAGCAGTAGCATCAGGACTCACATTAGCATCTTTATAGTATTCAAAGTTACAAGCAACCAGCATATCAGTAACCCCAGTTACTTTATAACCGTCTTTACTTAATTTAGCCTCTAGCTCTTCCCCTTTTTCCGGACCACCTACGCCACAAAGACGAGCACAGTTGTTGCAAGTAATAATTCCAACCTTATCCTTTTTATCCAACTGTTTTTTTATGGCATCATAAGCTAACATTTCAGATTTAATCATTTATTCCACCTCCTATAATGCAGAATCACCGGTTCTTTGTAATTTAGCTGCTGCTTTCTTTCTCTTATTAGCTTCATATTCTTCAACATCGCCGAATTGTAAAGCTTTCAAAGAGCAGTTTTGCACGCAAGATGGTATTTTACCTTCTTTAAGACGATGGATACAAAGGTCGCATTTTCTCATTAGCTTTTTAGTAGTATCCACTTTTGGAATACCGAAAGGACAAACTAGAAGACAGCTGCCGCAGCCAATACATTTTTCAGAACTAGAAACAACTGCTCCTTCCTCGGTAACCTGAATAGACTTGGTAGGACAAATTTGTGCACACGGAGCATCTGCACAGTGGAAACAACGCATAGGTACTGGATATAAATCAACCATTTCTATATAATCTAGTGAATTTCCTTGATGCTCTCTAGCACAGGCCTCAAGGCATTCTTCACATCCTGCACAAATATTAGGCAGAAAATAAACTCTCTTAGACATGGTTAGCCTCCCTCCTTCTCACTTGCACCGTTTATCGAGCAAGACCTTTCATTAAATCTTTAGCCATGGCTTTACGACGACAGTCAGGGCAAATATAACTTCTTTCTTTGTAAGCAATGTTTTCGCCTTTTAATTTCTCTTGAGCTACCACTTCTGGTAGAGGCTTAATCATTTTCTTACATTCAGCACATTGAATATAAGGGATATTACCAAAATGGGCCTTTTTATAAACATCCTCTGCCAGATAAGCATTATGGAACTCTTCTGTTACTTTAATAGCCCCTGTTGGGCAGAAGTTTTCACACATTTGGCAACGGGTGCAAGTACCATCCCAAACACTGAAATCAAAGCAATCAGTTTTTTCATCTATCTTAATTGCTTTACCAGCACACACATGAACACAAGTCTTACAGCCGATACACTTACTTGGATCATAGGTAACCTTGCCTCTAAATCCCTTTGGCACCGTTTCCTCTACGAAAGGATAGCGACTAGTGGCAGGGCCTCTACCTATATTCGCCAACACAGTTTTTATAGTGGTTAACATTGGTTTCCCCCCTCTCTTAATCCAACTTTTCAGCTATCCGATTTTCCCAAATCTCAATACATTTTACGAAACCGTCTAAAATAGCCCAAGGACTAGGTGGACAACCAGCTACACTAACATCTACCGGAAAGTGTTTACTAATCGGTGGGTCTACAGCATAACTATCTTGGAAGACATTGCCGGAGATAGGACAGTTACCCACTGTCATAACTACCTTCGGTTCAGGAATTTGGGAAAAAATTCTATAAGCCGCATCCTTGCAACGAATAGTCATTGGTCCTGTAATTACTACTATATCCGCATGTTTAGGGGAACCGCTAAGCTTTACCCCAAAACGAGAAGTATCATAACGAGGACAAAGGGCTACAGTTGCTAATTCTACGTCACAGCCATTGCAGGAACCGGTATTCATCCGATAAACCCAAGGAGATCCTGCTATCATTTTTCGAAGAGGTTTCTTTAAAATCCCTAGCATCTATTTTCCCTCCCTTTACTCAAACTGGCCAAGGCTTAATTTTAGCCAACTTTGGCTAAAACTAAACCTAAGCTAAGAATAGATAACACTAGTGGAACCGTCAAATAAAACTTCACAGCCTGATCAACTCTTCTTCTACCAAAGGAAGCACTTACAAGAGTTCCTGCTAGGAAATAAACTACCCAAGCCTTAAGAATATGCCAGATAGCATTAATTACTATACTTCCTAACCCTGCTCCAGCCACAATTCCCCCTGGAAAGAAGAATACTACTACTACAGAACAGATGAAGAAAGCCTTCATAGCAGAACCCAATTGTAAAAGAGCTAGACGGTAGCCAGAGAACTCAATCATTGGTCCTTCTACAATTTCAGTTTCCGCTTCTACTACGTCAAAGGGAGCTAACCCTAAGTTAGCTGGAATAATCATTAAGAAAGCCAGTAAGGCTGGCAGCATAGTCCAATCTAGGATAAATGGTCTACTAGCCTGAGCTGAAACAATGCTATTGATGGAGAAGTTTAAAAGATCAGCAGCAGCTCCTCCAGTTGCAGTTTCAATGGCTACTGCTTTTACTGCTACCGTTAAGAAGATAACAATTAAAGAAAGATCATAGGCGATAACTAAAGCCATCTCCCGGGAAACACCCACAGCGGCATAAGGAGAAGAAGAAGCAGAACCTGCTACCATAACCCCTACTGCGGCTGCAGTAATTAGATAAAGTAGTACCAAGAAAGCTCCAGCTGTATCTAGAGGAGCAGGTATTCCCACTGGTATAAACATCATACCAATAACAACACCAATAATGGTGATGTAAGGAGCTAGAGTGAATAATCCTTTGGCAGCTCCTTGTGGGGTTACATCCTCTTTAATCATCAATTTAGCAAAATCTTTGAAAGGTTGGTCAATAGGAGGTCCAATTCTTCTTTGAATTCTAGCTACAATTTTCCGGTGAATACCAACGAAGTATAAGCCAATAATAGCCATAAAGAAGAATCCTGGAAAAACGAACAGATTAAAGAGTTTCTCTAACACCTGTAACATTGTGTCCCCTCCTTTCTACTTTTTCATCTTCACCAGCATTAAGAACTTTTCCAATAGGAGCAAAAATTGCACCTAGGAAAGACCAAGCATGGAAGAATTCTTCTAGTAAATAGTGAATAGTTGGGAAGAAGTTAATGGCACCAATTTGAATATCACCAGTACCAAAGTTATTAGGTTCTAATTCTTTACCTCCAGCATAGATAGGTACTTCCCGGCCTACCTTTTGTCTGCCGCCACTAAAAATACCAAGAAGTAAGAATAAACCTACACCAAATACTAGGATAACAAATGCTATCCAGCCAGCATTATAAGTTTGTACTAAACCTAATAAGCTCTCAGGATTTACTGTCTTCAAACCGATTTGTGCTTCAATCATCCCAATGAATTTTAAAGGAATTTGAGGTACAACCCCAAATAGAGTACATAAAGCAGCTAAGATTAGCATTGGAAGCTGCATAATGAACGGAACTTCTTTAGCATCAGCAAATTCTTCTGGTAGTTGTCCATAGAAAGCTGTATGGATAAATTTGATGAAGGATGCCAGAGTACCAGTACTAGCAATCATAGCAATAGCAGCAATAATCGCTCCAGAAGGAGTTCCCTCAGCAATACCAGCCTGATAAATCATCCATTTGGAAGCAAAACCATTGAATGGCGGTACACCAGAGATAGCAAAGGCAGCTATAACTACCGCAAAAGTAGTTACTGGCATTTTTCTAGCCAATCCACCCAGTTTATCTAAGCTCTTGCTGCCAGTTTGCATAAACACAGCACCAGCGCAAAGGAATAGCAATCCTTTGAAAAGCATATGGTTGATGGCATGGAAGACACCACCAGCTACCCCTAAAGCAGAACCTAAGGCAATACCAGTTATAACATAACCCATCTGACTAATACTATGGTAAGCTAACAGCTTTTGCATATCACTTTGTAACATAGCGCCAGCCACACCTAAAATCATAGTTAAAGCTCCAAGCCAAGCAACTGCCATGCGAATACCTGGCATTTGTGCATCTGCACCTAAGATAATAAATAACACGCCTAATAAACCAATAATTGCTGCCTTACTTAAAGCACTAGCAAATAAAGCAGAAACCGGAGCAAGGGATTCTTCGTATAATTTAGGCACCCAGCCGTAAAGTGGGAATACTTCCGCTTTTACGCCTAAACCGATGAAGAATAGGATAGCAACTACTGTTGCTGGTAACTGTAGATTAACTCCATTTAAAGCTTCTACAGCGAAATTTCCATTTTGAGCAAGACCTACAGTTAAAATACCAGTTAAAAGAAGGAAACCTGCACTAAGAGCAGCTAAGAAATAAGTCAAAGCAGCCTTGCGAGCTTCTTCTGTTTCTCTTTGTAAAGCCAAGAAATAAGAGGAAATAGTCATCATTTCCCAGAAAGCATAGAAATCACCTAAAGATTTGCTAATTCCTAAGCCTACTAAGGAAGCACAAAGATATACCAGCCAGAAGTAGAAACGGCCTTGACTCTTTTCTCTACCCATGAAGCCAATAGAGTAAGTGGCAATTAAGAAAACCATGGCTGCCATAGAAAGAGCAAAGAACCATTGCAAAGCACCAATCTGACTAATGCCCCAGTTTGGATCAAAAATTAGATAAACTACCGGAGCTAAAGTAATAAGAAATACGGCTAAGTTTCTTAAAGCAGGTAATACTAAGCCTAAAAGGAAAACTGCAAAAGCACCTAAATAAGGAATCATTACTAGGGTAGGCCACTCAGATTCTAGATGAGGAAGAACTATTTCGCCCCCTCTGAAGCTAAGAGCTTGTTCTTTGGCAAACTCTAAAATGTGCTCACCAGAAACACCTAAATAAGCAACCCCAATAGCTACTAGTCCAGCTAAGAACAATAAGAAAGAAGCCGTCTCTTTAACAGAGGCATCCCCTTCATATGGAGCAAAAATTAGTTTTTGTACTAAACGCAATAAATAACAAGCTTGTAGAATTAGTGCTATAAAGCCAACAGCTAAAACTAGCCAAGAGCCACTCTCTACTGCAGAGTAAAAAATTAGAACTCTACTTAGAGATCCTTTGAAAGGAGATAACCCCATAATAGCTATAACACCAAAAGCCAAAAGACTTGTAGTTACTGGCATTACTTTGCCAATACCTTTTAACTCATTAATATCTGAAGTTTTAGCTTCAGATATAAGATAAGCTGCAGCTAAGAACACTAATGCCCTCATAGCCACAAAGTTTACAATTTCAGCTACGCCCCCTACGGCTCCTACAGCAGTTTCAGCTGCTAGACCAGCAATAATATAACCTACCGCTGCGATAGTAGAGAAGATGAGAAGTTGCATCATCTTCTTTTGACGTAAAGCCATGAACTCAAAAACTAGAGCCCAAACAACACCAACCAGCATAAATAATTCACTACCTGTTCCCAACACTTTACTCCCCTCCTTTTGTGTTAGTGCGTCAATATTTTTTATGAAATAGGGAAAAAAATATTGACTTTACCATGAGAAAATGGTACTATGAATTTGTGAAGAAAATAACAAAGTCTGCTTATTTTCTTCTAGTTTCAATGCCAGGCAATCACCATCCTTTATTTTAAATTTCATAAAACTTTAAATAATAGCGTTTAAAATAATAAAAATGAAAAGTAGTCAGTAGATTAAAATAACGAAAAAAAGGAATATTCAGCAAATTGCTTTTACTAGTTCCATCATCGCACATTATCTACCTAGTTATAATTATTCTCCCTAGTCACAGAATATCCTTCTTCTAGTTAGTATAATTTTACGAAAAAATTCGGAATTTTGCAATAGCTAATAGCTGTTAAATAAAACCCCTCCTTAATAATTAAGGAGGGGTTTCCATTTCCTTATTCACCTAACAAATTTTTCACTCTAGGGAAAGCCTCTAAATCAGTGTGAGGCAAGAATAAACTAGAAACAAAAGAGTCCATGTAACCTGGATAAACACTTAGTTCTACATAAGTCATTTGGGCAGCTATCTCTTCTACTTTGGCTTTCATCTCCTGAGAAAGTAGAATTAAATAAGAACCAGTCAAAGAACTGTTACCGATAAAACTAAAGGACTCATCAGCTATATCTGGTAATAAACCAATAACTACAGATGGTTCAATAGCTAAATGGCTGCCAATTCCTCCGGCAATTAGCACCTTCTCCACCATAGAGAAATCCATGCCCATACTTTCTATCAAAGTCTGGCATCCAGAATAAACAGCACCCTTAGCCCGAATAAAATTATCTAAGTCAACCTCAGAAATAGTGATATCTCTATTAGTTTCAGTTTCCTCCGCCCAAGCTAAAACATATTCAGCCAAGCCGCTTTCTTCATCCACTCTAATTCTTGGAATGTTTAATTCCCGAACAATTTTACCTCTCCGATCCATGATACCGCTAAGTAACATTTCAGAGATCACATCAATTAGACCAGATCCACAAATTCCCTTAGGTTTACTTTCTCCGATAACAGTATATTTAGGTTCACGGCTTGTCCTATCAATGCTTACATGATCGATGGCTCCAGTGGCGGCCCTCATACCATGGGATATTTCTCCGCCTTCAAAAGCAGGTCCAGCAGAGCAGGCACAAGTCATCATCCAATCCTTATTACCAAAAACAATCTCTCCGTTTGTTCCTAAGTCAGCAAATAAGGTAATAGTTTCTGACTGCCAAATACCAGAAGCTAATACACCAGCAGTAATATCCCCACCCACATAACTAGCTACATTAGGAGAACAATAAACATAAGCTTCAGGGTTAGCCTTCAAGAAGAAATTAGAAGCCTTAATAGGAGGAGTATAAGTCACTGTAGGAATATATGGTTCTAAACGAATATATTGAGGATCAGTAGCTAAGAACAGTTGAGTCATGGTTGTATTACCAGAAGCCACAATACTGCTAATTTCTTCAGGGCTAATACCTACTTCATCAACCATTTCTACAATTAATTCATTAATAGACTTAACTACTAGCTTTCTCAACTGGTTAAGGTTTTTACCCTCTTCTTTTCCAGCATAGATAATCCGGGAAATAACATCCGCCCCGCAAGTAACCTGAGCATTATAGGCAGAACTACTCTCAATTACAGCACCATTTAATAGATTAACCAAACATACAGCAACAGAGGTTGTCCCAATATCAATGGCTAAACCATAGAGCCTATCAGTTGTATTTCCACCTTCTATATTAATAATTTCCAAATTATTATTTGCATTGCTTAAAGTTAAAGTAATTTTCCAATCATTGTTTCTTAAAGTATTAGCTAATTTTCGCATGGAATTAATGGTACAATAAACATCATCTATATTCTCTTGGCCTCTTAAAGCCCTTTTTATTCTTTCCAAATCACTAATATTATCATCTAAATTCGGAGGATCAAGTTCTAAATAAACCTTCTTCACATTGGGAGAAATATTTAAGCCTTCTGCTCTAATTCTTTCTTCCAAAGCATTTTCTAAAACAGCATGACGCTTCTTCTTCATTTCTGCAGCATCAACTATTTTTAAAGTCTCCACTAAGGATTCAATAGGTACTTTTACTTCCAAATCACTTTCAACGGTAGTTGCACAAGCTAAATAATAACCCATTGCTTTTTCTTCTGGAGTTAATTCAGTAGTAGGCTGAGTAGTTACCTCTCCCTTTTCGATAATTACCCTGCATTTTCCACAGCTGCCTTTGCCTCCACAAGGTGCATCAATATTTATTCCAGCTTTTCTAGCAACATTCAGTAAATTCTCACCTTTATTTACCTCTATGACTTTTCCCATAGGATGGAAGGTTACTCTGCATTTTTCCAACTACTAACACCTCACGTCTCTATTTGGTGAATATAAATATATACACTTCATCCTCCAGGTAAAACGCTGGAGGATGAAAAAACAAATATATTTTTTTCTTAGATTACTCTAAGCCGCCTTCGTAAGCAGCAGCATCTAAAAGACTAGCAACTTCGCCAGCATCGGATAATTCAACTTTAGCAAACCATCCTTTGCCATAGCAATCTTCGTTCATTAACTCAGGGGAGTCATCTAACTCAGTGTTAACTTCTAAAACTTTACCACTTACAGGAGCGATGAAATCAGAAGCAACTTTAGCAGATTCTACTACACCAGCAGCAGCATCTTTAGAGATAGTAGCACCAACTTCAGGAAGCTCAACGAATACTAAATCTCCTAATTGCTCTTGAGCATAGAAAGTAATACCAATAGTAGCAACGTTTCCATCAACTTTAACCCAAGTGTGCTTAGGGCTGTATTTTAATTCGCTTGGATATGACATTAGACATACCTCCTCATAATTTAATTTTAAAAGCTTGCCCCCCAAAATCCCTTGAGGGGCAAGATAAATTCCTAAAAAGAAATTACATTAATGGATCCATTCCCATTGCTGGGTGACCAACTTTAGTTAAGAACTCAACTACACTGTCAGAGTCGTTTCCTACAGTTTCGTCAGCGATCATATCGTAGAAGTTAGGAATACCAATTTCTTTTCCTCTTTCATCGATTTGATCTTTTAGAGATTCTTTTAACTCTTTAGGCATCCATACAAGACGAGCAATTCCGCCCTCAGCGCCTAAGAATTTTTTACTAACGATGAATTGACGTCCATGACCCATGAATCCAGGAGTTTGAACCCCACCACCAGTCATACCTGCAAGAGTGGAGAAGCCCATACCTACTGGGGAATCACCTTTGAACTCACGGTTAACGATAACTACACCATTAGCTTCTGGCATAATAGCGCAGATACACTCGAAGCAACCGCAAGAAGTCATAGGATCTTCAAGGATGGAGTACATAGTCATTCTTTCGATAGCACCATGAGAGAATTCTTTAACAGCTTCGTTAACTGTTGGGTAAACCCCTTTAACTTCGTCTTCGCAAACCTCTCCTTTTGGTACTGGTTGGCAAGGACCGGTTGGGTCAATCTCATAAGTAGCTTTAGCATCTAACCAGCTAACTGCACCGCATAATCCTAAACGCTCAGGAGTTACGATACATACGTGGCTTGGTGCGAAAGATTGGCAAAGAATGCAAGAGTAGAAAGTATCTGTTCCGTCATCGGAAAGACCCTTAAGTCTGTTGTCACGAGCTTGGTAAAGAGGTAGAGCTATTTCATCATGAGCTTTGTTAACATCATCTGGATTAGTGTAGATAGTTATTTGAACCTTATCTACAATAGCAGAGAACTCATCAAGAAGTTTAGCATAAACTGCTTCACCAATGTGGTTTAATCTGAAGCCTTTAGCAAAAGCATCTTTGCTAATACGGATCATGTTAATATCTCTTTGTCCAACGTGCATTAGACCTTCGATATAGTTCATGAAATAGTGAAGTCTTCTTTCGAATACTGGCTCGAAATCTGGGTTCATTTTTCTACCAGCAACATCAATTACAAGACCACATGCAAAAGTACTTCCTTCAGCTAAATTATCAATATCGCCACCAACAACAGTGATCTTATGATCTTCAACTTCAGAAGCATCTAAAGTTCTAACAACCTCGAAGGAAGGAGTTTTGTTTCCTCCAGCCATAGTGTAAAGTTGTTCTTTTCTAATTCTTTCACCCTCAAATGCAGGAGCAAAAGCAACTGGAATAGGAATATCAGTAATTTTGATTTTAATGTTTCTAGCTTCTAAAGCAGTAGCAACGATTTTGCTGTAATCTGCTTGTTGAATTAGACACATAGGAACTTCCATTAATGGAGGAACTTTATCAGCAATTACTGGGAAACCTAATCTAATAGCACCAGCACCAGCGCCTACGATTACAGGAGTTAAATCTCCTAATGCGATAACGAAGGCAGGTACACGATCTTTACAATATTGGAATACATCAGCCATATTTCCTGCAGGTACCCCACCGAAAATAAGAGCTGCTCTAATAGCTACAGAAACTACATGGATTACAGAAGTTACGTCATAACCAATTGGTACTACACGCATTTCTACGCCCATTTTAACTTCAGCTTCAATAGCTTGGTCAATAACTTCCCCAATTAAGAAAGTCATGATACCTTTGGATTGTAGATCTTTAATGATCATACCAGCTTCTTCTTTAGAAGGAGCTTTACCTAAAACAACAGCAACACCTGGGATGTCGCCAGTTACTAGAGGTACACCTAATTGACGGATAATTGCGTCAGTTACAAAGCCAACGCCAGGACCTGCTTCATATGGGTTACCCATAGTAGCATATTTAACAGACTCAATTACTTCTGCAGATAAAGCTACAGAAACACCGTTGTTAAATTGTGGCTCTAGTCTTGGAGTATCAGAAATTAAACTTTTGATGATAGGAAGAACTTCAGCCAATTCCCCCAAAGTAGTACATTTCTTACCTAATGGTCCATAGATAACTGCTTGAGCGTATGCAGTTTCAGGGTATGCAACTGCTTTGTCTGCGCCATGCTCAGCGATGGCTTTGTTTACCATTTCCTCAGCAATGCCATAAGCTTGTTGAGCACCAGTGGTAATAATTTCATATAGTGTCATTCTCCGTCTCCCCTTTCTTTTTCTAAGGCTTTTTTTTATTAAACTCCTTAGACAGGCAGATGGGTCTGCCTTAGTCTAAAAAGTCTTTACCTAGGCAAAAGACTCTGAGATGCCAGCAAAATATGTTTCTCTAGTTAGCTACTAACAGCTAACTAGAGATTTTTTTCACACTCTCATTATAGCATAAAAGAATATTTTTCTCTAGATTTTTTTATAATTCTGAAATTTCTAAAATATCCTAAATTCTATAATTCAATGTAAGAGTCACAGTAAATAGTTTTGTTAGTTACAACTTCTGCAGTTTTGATGATATCCATTAATAGTTTATCAGTTGGGTTAACAATAGCAGAAGTTAAACCTCTTTCGATAGCCATGGATACCCAAACACCTTCGATTAATCCACGAAGTTCTTTTGGACAACCATTGGAGCTGTTACTTAAACCACAAGTAGTTTTTAGTCCCATGTCAGCAATTTCTTTAATAGTTTCGAAGATACCTTCGTTTTGGTCAGCCATACCTTTAACTACTACTGTTAGTGGGTCAAATAAGCATTGAGTAGGATCTACACCATAACCAATAGCTTTCTCGATGATTTCAGTGCAAATCATAATTCTTTCTTCTTTATCTTTAGGAATACCATCTTTAGCGCAAAGAGCGATGATGTCAGCACCATACTCAGCAGCTAGAGGCATGTACTTACTTAGACGAGCGTCACTACCATCAGTAGAGTTGATGATTGGTTTTAGGTTAGGGTCACCAGTGTACATTCTTTGGTGAACTTTTAAACCAGCAGCGATAGCATCAGCGTTAACTGTGTCTAGAGCTAGAGGAACTGTAGGGTTATCACCTAGTAATACTTCTACAATCCACTCCATTAATTCAGGACCATTTTTTTCAGCAGGTCCAATATTAGCATCGATATAGTGAGCACCAGCAGCAATTTGAGCTCTTGCTCTATCAAGAATCGGAGCTGGATCTTTATTTTCTAATGCTTTTCTAATTGAAGGAGCAATAACGTGAATTTTCTCACCAATACATATAAATCTATCCATGTGTATATAAACCCTCCTTATTTTTTGATAAGGGAAGCACCGAAAAAGGTAACTTCCCTTATTATTATTCTCAACTAGCTATTAATTTCCTCTTTCTGCAGAGAAAAATTATTTAGCAACTTCATCCCAAGCTTTTAAGAATCTTGGAAGATCGATAGCCTCATCTGGACCAATTACGATTTTCCAGTCAGGTAGACCGTCTTCTAATTCACCTTTAAGAACAGCAACTTTACCTGGAAGCTCGATTACTTTCTTAGTAACTTTGTCGTTGATTCCACACTCTTTTACGAATTGAGCAATGGAAGAACCACTTAATTTACCAGCAGCCCATGCAGTAAGAACGGATAATCCACCTGCATCTGGGATTAATAACCAAGTAGGAACTTTAGATTTCTCGATTTCACCAGCAACGATGAAGTAAGTAAGAGCGAAGTCTACAGTCACAAGAACTGGAGATTCAGGGCCTGGGTTACCGATTGGGTAAATGCCTGGCTCAACTCTCATTGGTTTTTGTGGATCAGTGAAGATGTTTTGACGAAGAGCGAATAGAGGTAACATAGTACCATAAGATACATCATTCATAAGAATTAAAGCACCATATTTAACTACAGCAAGAGTAGCTCTTACGCCTCTCATGTATGGATCTTCATCACAAGCGCAAACCATTACAGGGTAGCCTAATGGACGAACAGTGTTTTTCAAAGCTGCTCTAGCAATAGCTACACGGTCAGCTAACTCTTCTTTTAAGCTCTTATGTCCAGTGAATAATACAAGGTTTTTGTAGTCTAAACCATGAATTTTTTCTACTAAATCATGTAAAGCTTCTACTGTATCAGCTTTAACAGCTAGAGGAAGTCCAGCTTCTTTAGCTAAAGCAACAGCAGCTTCAAAGTTTGCTTCAGTAGCAAAACCTACTAGAGGTTTAGTATCAGCAACTTTAGGTAAAGCAGCCTTAACTACATCAACATTGTCGGATAATAAAGCGCAAGCAGCTTCTAAACCAGCAGCAGCAGCTTTATCTACCATAGCACCGAATTTAGCTGCATCATTACCGATAACAGCAACTAATCCGATTTTCATAGTTTCGCCGACACGATCGTATTTAATTTCTTTAGCACGAGCTAATTTAGCATCAGCATCAGCATCGTCTTCATTTAAAGCAAGAGCAAAAATTGGTCTGTTTACGAAAGTTTTTTCATGACGCATTAATACTGTTTCGCCACCGATAACAAATGCGTTGTCACCAGCACCGATAGTAATAGTTTTTT
>Ga0079098_1027162_pt1 | contig 15311 bp, 21 predicted proteins | sample ADurb_H2B_01_Slu_FD_74559 | JGI IMG/M metagenome (GOLD analysis project Ga0079098, IMG submission 74559) | Active sludge microbial communities from Illinois, USA, of municipal wastewater-treating anaerobic digesters - ADurb_H2B_01_SludgeMetaT... | ecosystem: Engineered > Bioreactor > Anaerobic >...
AAAAAAACAACATCATGTTCATGAATTTTTAGGCAGTGTCAAGTTATCAGAGGAATGCGATGATAGACACAATCACCGTTTTGCTGGGGTTACTGGTGAAGCCATCCCCCTTGGCCGCAACCATATCCACCAAGTATGTGTTAATACTGACTCTTTTGAGCACCATTATCACCAAATTGCTGTTGAAACCGGACCCGCTATTGCTGTAGGAGAGGGAAAACATGTTCATTTTGTAGAAACAAGTACTAGTGTTAGTGATGATCACTGTCATAATCTAGTTTTCTCAACTTTAATTCAAGGAATGCTTACCCCAGCAGAAGAATGTGATGCGGATGTATGTAAGATAGAAGACCAATGGGATTAGAGAAATAGAGAAAGAGCTAACCTAAGATATAACTCTAGGTTAGCTCTTTTTAGCTGCTTATTAGAAGGTATTCTTTTAGTTGCTTATTCCCTCTGTTGCTAATTGCATTCTTTCCTTTTGCGTAACAGGGTTGTGGGGCTTTTTTTCTATTCCTGCTTTACCCATTAACAGGCTAATGAATACCCCAGTAATGATTATAACCATTGCTACTAGGAAGACCATATGCAAGGAATCTGCTAGAGCAACCTTGAGGGGAGGTAGTAAAACCTGTTGTAATGGCTGTGGTATTTTATTTAGAACATCTGGACTTAGGAGCATATTAAATAAGCCTTGAGGGTTAGCGTGGGCTTTTTCTAATAAACTACTGAAAGGCCCTGCTTGCAATCCTGGAATCAATTGAACTTTAGGAAAGAAATCTCTCTCTAATAAACTGGCAGATTGATTGTTCATAACTACTCCCAGGATAGTCATGCCTAGGGTGCCGCCGATACTTCTAAAAAATTGGGTAGAAGAAGTAGCTACTCCCCGCTGTTCTGGTGGAAAGGCGCTTTGTACAGCTATGGTTATTGTTGGCATAATCAGTCCCATACCTAACCCTAGGACTACAGTGTAAGCTGTAGCTGCCAATTGTGTAGTATTAACTGTCATAGTGCTAAGGAAATAGAATCCTAGAGCCATGACACTCATTCCAGACATAAACATGGTACGGAAGCTTACTTTAGTAACTAATTGACCACTAAAGATACTAGTTAACATCATAGCCACCATCATGGGAATCATTGTGTTGCCTGAACTAGTAGCACTAACTCCCACTACACCCTGGAGAAATATGGGTAAAAACATGATAGAACCGAACATCCCTAGTCCCATTAGAAATCCTACAATATTGGTTACTGCAAAAACCCTATTTTTAAACAAATCCAAACTTAAGATAGGTTCTTGGGCTCTTTTTTCTATCAGAATAAAGGCTAATAAGAATAAGAAGGAGGTACTTAATAAGCTAATTATCTGCCAAGAACCCCATGGGTAATCTTTACCTCCTAGATTTAAGCCTAAGAGGAGGCAAATAACTCCAACAACCAGGGTAACGGCCCCAGCATAATCGATAGTTACTTTTTCTGTCCGCCGTTTCTCATCTTTTAGGCCCATAAAAATAGTAATAGCCGCCAAAATTCCTACTGGTAGATTCACATAGAATACCCAGTGCCAAGAACTATTATCAACTATCCAGCCCCCAATGGTTGGACCAACGATAGAGGAGAGACCGAAGATGGCCCCCATGACGCCTTGCCACTTACCCCTTTTTTCCGGAGGAAAAATATCCCCCACAATGGTCATGGCCATGGGCATCATGATTCCCCCACCTAATCCTTGTAAACCACGATAGATAATTAACTGAGTCATGTTATTACTTATTCCGCATAAAGCAGAGCCAAGCATAAAGATTAGAATTCCACTAACATAAACTATCCGACGACCGAATAAGTCCGCTAGTTTACCAGCAATAGGAACAATGGTGGTTGAGCTTAACATGTAGGCAGTAGTTACCCAAGTCATAATGCTTAAACCACCTAATTCACCAATAATTCTGGGCATAGCTGTTCCTACAACCGTTTGATCTAAAGAAGCAAAGAACATTCCTAAAAACAGACCGATAAGCAAGAGATTACGTTGAGAGTTAGTCTGCATTGTTATTTCCCCTTTCCTTAAAGTAAGTAAATGTTAAAGATAAAAGCCTATTCAGCTCTTTACTATCCTGTTCACCCAGAAATTCAACTAGTCCTTGGAATCTTTTGAAAAACTCTTTCTCCATTAGTTCAACCACTTTATTTCCTTTGTTTGTTGCCTTAATTAGGACAATTCGCCTATCTTCAGGGTCAGCTAAACGATCTAAATATCCACCTTCCTCTAGGGCGTTAATCATGTGGGTAACAGCAGCTGGAGTAATCTGTAGTTTAGTACTTAAATCAGAAACTTTTATTCCCCTAGAATTAGGTTTCATGTAATATCTAATGGTAGATAGTAGCATAAATTCACTATGCCTAAGTTCTTCATTAGAATTCTTTTTAAATTTAAGCTTCCTAAACTGAGAAATAGTGCGAGCTAAATTTTGGGCTAAAGCAATCTGCTCATCTTTATGCATTGGTGTTCCTCCTTGCATATTTACTAAATAAGAAATTTAGTAAATAAAAAGTTTACCTAGTAAATTATATAGCTTAGCGGGCTATTGGTCAATGTCCAGTATTTGGATTATTTGCTGATTTAATATTGCTCTATGCAGGATTAGGCGTTAGTAGTTTAGAATTATGAAAAGAGAGCAGATAGATTTGTATCTCTATCTGCTCTCCCTGCTTTAGTCTATACTATTTTATTCAAAGCGGTAGTTCTATATTGAACAATATCCTCGATGGTTACAACGGTCAATTGATGTTGTTTAGCGAAGTTGACTACCTCCGGCAGCCTAGCCATGCTTCCATCAGGGTTAGTTAGCTCGCAAAGAATGCCTGCTGGATTATAACCAGCTAAACTCATAAGATCTACCGTTCCTTCTGTATGCCCTCGTCTGGTTAAAACTCCCCCTGGACGAGCGCAAAGGGGGAAAACATGACCAGGATGACAGAGGTCTTCAGGTTGGCAATCTTTGGCTACTGCTGTACGGATAGTAGTTACTCGGTCTGCTGCAGAAACCCCTGTTGTTACTCCTTCCCGGGCTTCAATGGAGATAGTGAAAGCTGTTTGATTTTTGCTGGTGTTGCTGGTTACCATTGGTGGTAAGTTTAGTTGACGAAGTTTTTCCTCTGTAAGGCATAAACAAACAATACCACTGCACTCACGAATAAGCATAGCCATTTGAGGTATGGTAATGGTTTCAGCGGGAAAGATTAAATCTCCCTCATTTTCCCGGTCTTCATCATCCACTAAGAGGATACCTTTCCCTTGATGGAGCTGACTAAGGGCTTGCTCAACCCTCTGCAGGGGACTACCAAACTGAGATAATAGTGATGGGTTCATCATAAAACTCCTTTCTAAAATACAACTTTCCTCAGGGTTTATGATGAGAGATGGCAAGGCATTTGGGGAATGACTAAATAGAGTAAATGAACTTCCTTTGTTCTCTCTCATCCGGACTTTAACCGTCGGCCTTGGAATCTCACCAAGTCTGCTGACCTTGTTCTACAGAACAAGCGCTCGCGGGCTATTTGCAGAAATGCAAAATTACCGCCGGTGGGGAATCACACCCCGCCCCGAAAACAATTATATTCTAGCAGTTATTTCCTGGGATGTCAATAAAAGTAGAGAGACTCTAGAAAAATCAAGGTGAGGTAAATATGCAGACATATGAAGAAAAAGTTAAAGAAGAGCTTAAGGTATGGCAAAAAAGGATGTCTAGGAAACCATCCCTTGCCAATCGTCTAACCAAAGGATTACAGGGCAGAGTTAATAATTTGGTTCCAGAGAAACTGCATAGGTTAGTTACTGAGGCCATTAAAAATATGACTAAGGCTGTTCTATTTGGTTCTGAGTTCATTACCAAGGAACCGCTGATGACAGCATCTTTGGAGCAGCGGGAAGATATAGTAAGGGAGAAGTTAAACTTCTATAAGAAAGCTGCCGTTATCAGTGGAGCTGGGATCGGAACAGGAGGAATCCTCCTGAGTTTAGCTGATCTTCCTGTTCTGTTAAGTCTAAAAATGAAATTTCTCTTTGATACAGCCAGTACTTATGGATTTAATGTCAAAGATTATAAAGAAAGACTATATATCTTGAACATCTTTCAGCTAGCTTTTTCTAGTCAGGAAAGAAGCGCTGAACTATATCAGGAAATTTTAGACTGGAACAATCTAGTTCAAGAACTCCCTTCTGATATTAACTTATTTGATTGGAGAACTTTCCAGCAGGAATATAGAGATTATATTGATTTAGTTAAACTGTTACAGCTAGTTCCTGGCATAGGGGCTGTAGTAGGTGCCTATGCTAACTATCAATTAATGGACAAGTTGGGAGAAACCGCCGTTAATGCTTATCGATTGCGGTTGCTAATAAAATAACTTTATTTAATTAAGGAAGGTCAGAATGAAGAAATTACTTATTATTAAAACTGGAACAACTTTCCCCTCTATTCGCCAATTACATGGGGATTTCGATGATTTTATCATTAATCAGATTGATTTACCTCCTGAGAAGGTCATTGTTGCACCTATTTATTTGGATAAAAATCTACCAGAATTAAAGGATGTTTCTGGTATTGTTATAACTGGCTCTCATTCTATGGTTACTGATTGTGATGGCTGGAGTATTTTTCTTGCTCAATGGTTGAGGGAGGCAGCTAATAATTCTATTCCTATCTTAGGTATTTGTTACGGTCACCAACTACTAGCCCAGGCTTTTGCCGGAAAGGTTGATTATCATCCGAAGGGAAAAGAAATCGGCACTGTAAAAATAGAACTTACTGAGGTTGGCAGAGAGGACCCTTTGTTAGGGGTTCTACCTAAGAATTTTTGGGGTCATGTAACCCATTCTCAGACAGCAGTAAAGATTCCAGCTAATGCCCGCTTATTAGCTAGAAATGAGTTTGAACCCCATCACGCCTTTGTCCTTGGAGAAAATATCTGGGGAGTTCAATTTCACCCAGAGTTTAATGCTGATATTATTAAGTTGTATATTAAAGAACAGGAAAGAGGTTTACTGGAGGAAGGATATAATCTTGACTTGATTAATAATTCTGTGCAAGAGCATGACTATGGCAAAATCCTTCTTAAGAGATTTACTGAACTTATGGATAAGCAGAGGTGAGTAGTTTGGGGCAGTTTAATTTAATCTTGCTAAGCACTGCCTTACTATTTTCCCTGATAGCCTACCTACTTCGGCGCTTTTTCCCTAACCCAAAAATCATTAAATATCTTCCTGCTCTTTTGTGTTTATTGGCTAGCATCTATAATCTATATTTAGCTAAAACCGTTGATAATGGTTTTGGGGACTTGGCTGGAATAATAATGGCAGTAATATTTTTCACTGGTTTTCTTTCTAGCTTAATAACCAGTTTAACACTGGACTTTCTCTTACCTAGGTTTAGGGGCCGGTAATAGCTTTTATGGGGTATAACGTCCCTGCTCAGGGATAGCAAGGCGATCAAAATCACGGGCTAGGGCTGCTAATTGTTCAGTTAACTGTTCCCCCTGTAGGGGGACTCCATGTCCGGTGATTACCACTGATGGTTTTAGAGCCTCCAACTTTTCTACTGACTTCCAAGCAGTTTGCCAATCAGTGGTGAAGTAGGCTGGTGGTCCATTTACCTCTTTATCCTGGGTTAGGACATCTAAAGCCGATTCTTGATTTACTGTAATAAAGGCATCCCCAGCAACAAGCACTTTATCACTATCTCGAAACAGGGAAATATGTCCTTTGGTATGACCGGGAGTATGAATCCAGCGCCATTCTAGCATAGATGGGATACTTCCATCAGAGGGAAGGGGATGTATCCGGCTGCCAAGATTAATACTACCATGGGGATAGAGGTGAGCTATCCTAGCCATTAAGCCGCCACCTACAGTAGGATCTGGTGGTGGATAATCTGCTTGGCCAGTGAGATAGGGCATTTCCAGTTCGTGGGCGTAGACTGGAATTTTCCAGTAATCGGCTAGCTTAGTAACATCACCAACGTGGTCAAAATGTCCGTGGGTAAGAATAATGGCCTTGGGTGGTCTAGCAGACCCAAAGCACTTTTCTGCTGCCTGGAGGATGCGCTCAGCAGAGTTGGCTAAACCAGTATCTACCAGAATCCATTCCCTCCCATGGCTGCTGATGAAACAAACGTTAGCGATAAGAACTGGCAGCCAGAATACCCCTGGTGCAGCTTCTTGTGCTGTATTTCCTTGCTCGGCTAAGAGATTGGTTTCCATGGTCAACCCTCCAATTTTGTTCAGTATATTTTGGGTTAGGAATTATTATGTACTGATAGGTATAATTCTATACTGTTTTTCATAGGAGGCCTTTTAAAAAGTCAATAGAAAGAGGTTAGCATCACCCTAACAAGGAAGAAATCCTTAAGGAGGTATAAGGTTAATGATTAATTCACTGAAAAGAATATGCGTTTTTTGCGGTTCTAGTTTTGGTAAAAATGTTATATATAAAAATCAAGCTGAGGCCTTAGGCAGATTGTTGGCTTTAGAAAAGATAGAGTTGGTTTACGGTGGTGGTAATGTAGGTCTAATGGGGGAAATTGCTCGTTCAGTCCTAGCTAATAAAGGTCGAGTAATTGGTGTCATTCCTAAAAGGCTTTACGAACAGGTAGAGCATGTTGAATTATCCGAACTTTATGTAGTAGAAGATATGCATCAAAGAAAAGCTAAAATGTATGATTTAGCTGATGGCTTTATTGCTTTACCCGGAGGTATTGGAACAATTGAGGAATTATCAGAGATTTTTGCCTGGTATCAGTTGGGTTATCACGCTAAACCCATTGGTGTTTTAAATATAAATAATTATTTCCAACAATTTAGCCAGTTATTGCAGCATATGGTGGAAGAAGGCTTTCTAAAAAGAGAACATCAAGAGCTTCTAATTGTTGAGGAGAATCCTGTAACTCTGATTAATTTAATGTCCAACCATCCGCCTATTAGTCTTGAAAAATGGGAAAAATAAGAGAGTGAGAGAAATAAATGAGGAATGGAGAGGAAAGATGGAGTTTAAATATTGTCCTCAGTGTGGAGAAAAGTTATTTAACAAAGACATTGGTGACGAGGGCCAGGTACCATTCTGTAGAGTTTGTAATAGGCCTTATTTTAAGTTCCCTTATCCTTGTGTCATGGTTATAGTAATTAATGAGCAAAAAGAGGTGGCTATGCTAAAACAAGAGTATTTATCTAAAACCAACTGGGGTTTTGTTGCAGGTTTTATTCAGCAAGGCGAAAGGGCAGAGTCAACAGTAATGAGAGAAGTGGCGGAGGAAATAGGGTTAAAGATAGGTGAATTTAACTATTTAGGTAGTTACCCTCATCATGACTGCCATGACCAAGAAGTATTGTTGTTGGGCTTTGCAGCTCTAGTTGAAAAGCAGGAATTGAAGATTAGCAATTCCAAAGAGGTGGATGCAGCTAAATGGGTTAGCCTGCAAGAGGCTGATAAACTACTCCGGCCCGGGGGTGTGGCCCAAAAAATCTTTTCTCGTGCTAGAGAAATCTTAGGTTACTAAGTTTTGTGGAGGGAAAATGAAAAAAGTTACAGCAGCTCTTTTAGTTAAAGATGGTATGATTCTTATTGCCAAGCGTAAGGCAGGAGGGCAGCAGGGAGGTAAGTGGGAATTCCCCGGAGGGAAAATGGAAGAAGGGGAAAGCCCGGAAGAGTGCTTAGCTAGAGAACTACAGGAGGAACTAAATATAAAAGCTAAGATTGGAAATTTTTTTGCTGAGAGTGTTTATGAATATTCCCATGGAATCATTAGTCTACTAGCCTATTGGGCCTTTTGGCTAGAGGGGGAAATAGAGTTAAGGGCTCATACTGAATATAGATGGGCTTCACCTGGAGAATTATCTAGCTATGATTTTGCTTTGGCAGATCTTCCTTTTATAAGCAAGTTAAAAAGGGAAGAAATAGAAAAAATCTAAATTATTGTTTTAGAACAATATTTCCTTCTAAAAGTGGACAAGAATTTACTTGGCATAAGTTAAAGAATAATTTAAGATATTCTTAAGAGATGGATGGGAGGGAACTTGAACTTGAAAGATAAAAGAATAATTAGTCTTATTCATCATGAATTTGAGGATTTAGAGTTATGGTATCCAATTCTAAGATTGAGGGAAGAAGGAGCAGCCGTTGACTTAGTAGGGGAAAAGGCTAAGGAAAAATATATAGGTAAATACGGTGTTCCAGCCGAATCTGACTATTCCTTTGCTGAGATTAATGTGGATGACTATGATGCTATTTTAGTCCCTGGTGGATGGGCTCCGGATAAACTTAGACGATTTCCTGAAGTATTAACAATGGTAAGAAAGATGAATGATCAGGGTAAGCCTATTGGGCAAATTTGCCATGCTGGCTGGGTACTGATTTCTGCTAAGATTCTTCAAGGAAAGAAGGTAACTAGTACACCGGGGATTAAGGATGATATGGAGAATGCCGGAGCTACTTGGTTGGATGAAGGAGTAGTAGTGGATGGTAACCTGATTTCTAGTCGCCGTCCTCCAGATTTACCGGAGTACATGCATGCTTTTATCCAGGTATTGAAGAAAAAGTAGCTAGGAGGGATTTAAATGATTATTATGTATCTCCTATTTTCTTTAGTTACTGTGATTACTGTTTTTACCTTACTTAAGGGTTTACAATTTAGGGCTAGCCAGAATAACTGTTCCAGAAATAGGACAGGGCATTAAGAATGAATCATTTAGAGAAGGCCTTAGCTATAGCGGTAAAAGGTCATATGGGGCAGAAGGATAAAGCTGGAAGACCTTATATACTTCACCCCCTGAGAGTCATGTCTCAAATGTCAACAGAGGAAACTATGATTGTAGCTGTTTTACATGATTTAGTAGAAGATACTGAATGGACCATAGAAGCCTTACGCTTGGAGGGATTTTCAGAAGAGATAATAGAGGCAGTGGATACTCTTACCCATCAGGAACAGGACTCTTATGAAGAATATATTCAGCGAATCAAAGCTAATCCTTTGGCCTTAAAGGTCAAACTAGCTGATTTGAAAGATAATCTAGATATAACCAGAATTAGTAAACTAACGGAAAAGGATTTAAAAAGGATAGAAAAATATCATCAAGCTTGGTTTAATTTGGCTTAAAAAAGGAGAAACGATTAGTTCTTTTTACCATATTAAGTTCAAAAGAATTTGGAAACACTAACCCCAAATGAAAGGGGGTAGTTAAAAATGTTTAAACATGATAAAAATTTACTGGAAGCTGTAAAAGTTGAAAAGCCAAATCCCACTTATGCTGCTATGTTAACAGAACAGCTTGGTGGCCCGCAGGGGGAATTAAAGGCTGCAATGCAATACATTTCCCAAAGCTTTCGTATTAAGGACCCAGAAATAAAGGATCTATTTATGGATATTGGAGCTGAAGAATTAAGCCATATGGAAATGGTGGCAACTACAATTAATCTTTTAAATGGCCATGATGTGCAGGGGCCAACAGTTCAAGCGGGTCATATAGAATCCCAAGTCTTAACAGGGTTAAATCCTATGCTAGCCAATGCTTCTGGATTTCCTTGGACAGCAGCCTATGTTAATGTCACTGGCGATTTAGTGGCGGATATTCTTTCTAATATAGCTGCTGAACAACGAGCCAAGGTAGTCTATGAATATCTTCATAGACAAATAGAGGATAAGCATGTAAGGCAAACTATTGATTTCCTATTGAATCGTGAGGAAGCTCATAATACTTTATTCCGCCAAGCCTTAAATAAGATTCAGGACACTGGCTCCAACCGAGATTGGGGAGTGGATAAGGATGCTAGGTTATACTTTGACCTGTCTACTCCTGGAAGTAATTCCTTCAGCGTAACTAATCCTAATCCCCCGTCTTTTCAAAATCCTAATGGAAGACACTAATTTAAGAATAGTTAAAATGGGTGGGTTATATATACCATCCATTTTTAATTTCGTCAATATTTCCGGTAAAAGAAGATAAAATGCTAGAAAAGAAATCTTATAGTTTTGAATCCTCCCCTTGGGCTCCGGTTTTTTCGGAGGCAGAGTTCTTTAAACTATAATATAACTGTCCTCTAGTGTCTAGCATTGCCACTAATATTTCTTTAGCATCGGAGATATTATTATTTTGTAACTGATTCATGAGCCATTTCTCATCTAGGTTAATAAGCTTTAGATTCTCAGTTAGAATATTACCATCTTGGATTAACATACTGGGATATCCCTCGTATTTAGTGCTAATATTCAAATCCAAAGGTGTTATAGGGCGGTTTTGGGATTTAGGAAGCACACTTATTTTTCCATTAGGTTCTAATACTGCAAATTCTATTTGATGTAGATTAAAGTAGTTCTTTTGTCTTAATAGAGACATCAAATCATCAATATTTACTCTAGTTTTTTTCATCGCATTCTCTAATAGCTGACCGTTTTGGACAAGGATAATAGGCTCCTCTTCTACTACTCTTCTTATTTTTCCAGACTTTAGACTAATATAACTGATGACTATCTGCCAGAGTGCTAAGGTTCCAACTGTGATTAAGATATTTCTTAAAGCAGTCTGACTATTACTCAAGACGCCTGCCGAGACACTACCCATAGTAACAGAGATGATAAAGTCAAAAAGACCTAACTTACCGATCTCCCTTTGTCCCATAATTTTAGTTAGAATTAGTAGATATAGATAGGTGAATGTAGCCCTCAAGAACCATTGAGAAGCGGTAAGGCTATTCTGTGCTTCCCAGAAAGGCATCTTAATTACCCCCCCTTAAGTTTCTAGATTTCTAAAAGGATCTGCATTATCTTAAGGTTTTCCTTAAAAATGCAGGTCCTTTTATTTGGTAGATACCTGATAGAAGGAGGAGGAAATAGACTACTAGCTGCAGAAATACCATAGTGAATTATAGTCTATTCCTGTTAGAAAAGCTTCGATAGATAAGATAAATGACAAAACCTATAGGGAAAAGGGAAAAAGCAACTCCGGCAGAAAGCCAAGGGGAAAGGTTCCGTTGGCGGGCATCCCGCCAAGCCCACCAAGCCGCTAGAATTGACAATGGAAATAAAATTAAACTTCTTAGGCCGTGAAAGGCATTAAAACCGAAGAAAAACATCAATTTCACCTCATTATAGGCTGTTAGTGGTTTTTACTTTCGAACTCTATTTCGTGTTTAAGGATTTCCTCAATTCTTCTTTCAATCTTATCTATATCCAACTGGGCTTCTTTTCTAATACTTTTACGGAGCATGGGGCCTATTTGTCGTAAATCATCGGAAATATCTTGCAATAGTTCTAAAGCGGCTGTGGCTTCCATAACCTCCTTGGGTATTTCTACCATATTAGCCACAATGGAGCTTTCTGTCCTGGAGGCAACCAGGGGACGGTTAAGTTCTTCAACATAGACCAAGGTTCTTCGACCAGGGCCTCGATCATCTTCGATGGGCTCTAAGGCTACGATTTTATCAGCCCGGGCAAATTTACCATATCCTAAAGGTACGATAACTTTTTCTCTGGCTTCCATTTTCTATCATTCCTTCAGTAAATATATTTTGTAAATATTCTTTGCAAAGTAACGGGGATTATACTTATATTTTTGAAAGGTGGTGAAGGATTGCTAAAAGAAACAACCGAACTAGAGTCAATTTTTAATGATATTAAAGTCCTAAAAAAGTTCTATGAGGCGGCAAGGATAATTAACCCTTTGAAAAAAGAAGTTATTAAGCTTATTAAACTAGATAATGGTCAAATTAATGCTGAAGTAGAAAACCATTCTTGTTATCAGTTCTGGGGGAGAGATCAGAGTTGTACTAACTGTATATCTATGAGGGCGGCTAAGGAAAATGACATGCTCATTAAAATAGAGCATGCTGATGGTAAGCTATATTTAATCACTGCTATGCCTATTAGCTGGGGCGAACAGACTATAGTTCTTGAACTGCTGAAGGATATAACCAATAAAAGTGTTTTTGAGAATATCTTGGGAAAAAACTTTGACAGCAAGAATTCTCATTCTGTCATTACCAGTCTTAATGATGCCATTGTTAAAGACGATTTGACCAATCTTTATAATAAAAAATATATTAGTGAGAGACTGCCAGTGGAAATATTCAAAGCTCAAGTAGAACAAAGACCTTTGTCCATTATTCTTGCAGATATTGATTATTTTAAGAAAGTTAATGATAACTATGGTCATGTGGTAGGAGATCAGATTCTTCAAGGGTTTGCTGAAAAACTGAGGGAGCAGATTGTTGGTGAGGACAATTGGGTAGCCCGGTATGGCGGAGAAGAGTTTCTTGTCTGCTTAAAGGAAACTAATGAGGGTTCTGCATATCAGTTGGCTGAGGAGATAAGAAAAGCTGTAGAAAATGAAGATTTTACTACAAGCAAAGGGAAAATTAAGATTACTGCCAGTTTCGGAGTTTATACTCTAACTGACCAAGAAATGACAGCAGGAGAGTTAATTACTGCTGCTGACAGGAATATGTATCTAGCTAAACAAAGGGGCCGTAACCAGGTAGTGGCTCAAGAAAACTGAAAGGGTATGGAGGAATGTAAATGATAGATTCTCGGATAACACAACTAGCTAAAAATCTTATTAACTATTCTTGTCAACTGAAATCAGGGGAAAAGGTACTTATAGAGTGTATTGGTCTAGAAACCCCTTTGGTCAAAGAATTGGTTAAAGAAGCTTATGCTGTCGGAGGAATTCCTTTTGTTACTATCAAAAATAAAGAGGTGGATAGAGCTCTTTTAATGGGTGCTACTAAAGAGCAGATGGAAATGCTGGCCGAGTATGAGGGGGCTAGAATGAAAGAGATGGATGCTTTTATTGGCATTCGTTCTGGTGACAATGCTTCAGAAATGGCTGATGTCCCTCCGGAAAAAATGGAGATCTACGAAAAGTATTTTTGGGATCCTGTTCATGGGGGAATACGAGTACCTAAGACTAAATGGGTAGTTCTAAGGTATCCCACTCCGGCTATGGCTCAATTAGCTGGGACAAGTACGGAAGCCTTTGAAGATTTTTACTTTAATGTTTGCAATTTAGATTATTCCAAAATGTCTAAGGCTATGGATGTTCTGGTTGCTTTAATGAATAAGACGGATAAAGTAAGGATAGCAGGAGAAAACACTGACTTGTCCTTTTCCATTAAAGGCCTGCCTGCCATCAAATGTGATGGGGAACGTAATATTCCTGATGGAGAGGTTTATACTGCCCCAGTTAGAGATTCAGTTAATGGTTATATTACATATAATACCCCAGCTAACCATCAGGGTTTTACTTATACCAATATTCGTTTAGAGTTTAAGGATGGCAAGATTGTGAAGGCTTCGGCTAATGATATTGAGCGGATTAACAAGGTCTTTAATACAGATGAAGGAGCCCGTTATATAGGGGAGTTTGCCATTGGGGTTAATCCTTATATCACTAAGCCCATGTTGGACACCTTATTTGATGAGAAAATCTGTGGTTCTATTCATTTTACTCCTGGTAGTTCCTATGATGACTGCTTTAATGGTAATAAATCTGCTGTTCATTGGGATTTAGTTTATATCCAGACCCCAGAATTCGGTGGTGGTGAAATCTACTTTGATGATATTTTAATTAGGAAAGATGGAGTTTTTGTTTTACCAGAACTGTCAATACTTAATCCGGAAAATTTAAAGTAAAATTTATTAGAGTGAGGGAAAAGATGAGGCGAAAGGAAAAGGAAATAATTGATTCCAAGGAGATAGCATCTATTCTGCAGGAGGCTGTGGTTTGCCGCTTAGGTCTAATGGAGGATGATTATCCTTATATTGTACCTATGAACTTTGCTTGCCAAGGTAACTTTCTTTATCTTCATGCTGCTAGTGAGGGGAAGAAAATAAATATTTTAAAAAAGAATAATCATGTATGTTTTGAAGTGGATATAAAAACAGAATTGGTTCAAGGGGAGAAACCTTGCAATTGGAGTATGAAGTATTATAGTGTAATAGGCCGGGGAAAGGCTTCTCTAGAGGAATTAATAGAAAAGAAAGTAGAAGCCCTTAATATTATCATGGAGAAATATGCTGGAAATCAGAACTATCATTATCCAGAGCATGTTCTGGATAAGGTAGTTGTAATTAAAGTTGAAATAGAAGAATTAACTGGAAAGAAATCAGGCTATTAGAAAGGAAGAGGAGAATGGAAATAGCCAAAATCATTGATCATACCTTGCTCAAGCCTCAAGCTACTAAGGCGGATATCCAAAAACTATGCGCAGAAGCTAAAGAATATGGTTTTGCTAGTGTTTGTGTTAATCCTTATCATGTCCTTTGGGCTGCTTCCTTACTGCAAGATAGTTCAGTAAAAGTATGCACTGTTATCGGTTTTCCCTTAGGAGCTAGCAATAGGCGGACAAAAATCTTTGAGGCGGAGAAAGCTTTATTGGAAGGTGCTCAGGAACTAGATATGGTAATTAATCTGGGGGCCCTAAAGGAGAACAACTACTCTTTAGTGGCTAATGAGATTAGAGGAATAGTTAAGGCTACAGAAGGTAAGGCCTTAGTTAAGGTCATTATTGAGACTTGCTACTTAACAACAGAAGAAAAAACGAGAGTTTGTTTATTAGCTAAAGAGGAGGGGGCAGATTTCGTAAAGACTTCTACTGGGTTCGGTTCTGGAGGAGCCGTGGTAGAGGATGTTCAGCTAATGCGACAGATTGTAGGACCCCAAATGGGAGTTAAAGCTTCTGGGGGGATAAGGCGTTTAGCTGAGGCTAAGGCCATGATAGCGGCTGGTGCTAACCGTTTAGGCACTAGTGCCGGAGTTAATATTCTTAGGGAATTAAAGTAATAAAGTAATATTTTGGTGGACAAACTAAGTACAAAGGAGTGATATTTTGTGCTTGGTTTTCTTCTTTCTGCTTTAGCTGGGGCTTTAATGAGTGTTCAAGGGGTGCTGAATTCTCAGCTGACTAGAAAAGTTGGTATCAATGAAGCAAATATGATTGTACAAGGTACTGGTTTTCTCCTATCTTTACTGATTGTCTTGGTTTGGGGCGGCGGTAATTTGAAAGAGGTAATGAATGTAAATAAGCTCTATCTCCTAGGAGGATTCATTGGGGTAGGGATTATTTTTTGTGTTATCAAGGGGATTCATGCTTTAGGTACTACCTGCGCTATTCTATCTATTTTGCTAGCTCAATTGGTGACTGCTGCTTTGATAGACCGACTAGGACTTTTTGGTGTTGAGCCAGTACCCTTTGGCTGGTATAAAATAGTGGGGCTTGTGTTGATGGTGGCGGGAATAATAGTGTTTAAATGTAAATAAAG
>Ga0079098_1004780_pt1 | contig 15096 bp, 11 predicted proteins | sample ADurb_H2B_01_Slu_FD_74559 | JGI IMG/M metagenome (GOLD analysis project Ga0079098, IMG submission 74559) | Active sludge microbial communities from Illinois, USA, of municipal wastewater-treating anaerobic digesters - ADurb_H2B_01_SludgeMetaT... | ecosystem: Engineered > Bioreactor > Anaerobic >...
GTTGTGTCATGCTTGGATTGTACCCAATCATGTGTAGTTTGGGGTACTTTGTGGAATGTGAATTGAACCGCGTTTGTTTCGACTTTCTTGTCCAATACTATTACCCTGCCAGAAAGGAAATCCATATCCAAGCTTACGTCGAAAGTTATCCTGGACGTCGCGAGTCCTTCATCCAAGACGGAAATTGCCCTTGGGCTGAATGATCACCCCCGTTCTACTGGTCCGCGAAAGTACCGCTATCACTCTCCTCTGATTTCAGCAGAATAGTGCACTTTCACCAACTACCCTTGGGAGCGCGGGTTGAATAACTTCGCGCTTGGAGAAAAAAGACACTTGAAATTTACCGAACCTGGCTGCCTGTTTTGCGCGTTGATGTGAGCGATAACGACCTCCCCAAGGCGGTGGAAGCCATCGTGGACTGGATGGAAGCCACAGCTGTTCTGCCTATACCGGATTGATCCCAGACCTAAAATGGAGTTTCTGGCGGCGGTGTATAATGCAAAAAATGAAGTGGAAACTTGGCTTGTTAATCTGGTTGGCTTTTTTTGCCCTGGCTTTGGCAGGCTGCATGCCGGGGGATGTCAGTCTGCCTACGATCGTCCCACTACCGACAAACACATCCGTAATTGCGCTTAACCCCAGCGTCACACCTCGTCCGACCAATACGCTTGCGCCAACCCCCACCCTCACCCCCACCCTCACTCCAACGCCTGCACCGGTCACTTACACCGTCACCGAAAAAGACGACATGTTTGGTGTAGCGTTGAGATACGGCATCTCGCTGGACGCGCTCAAAGCCGCCAACCCGACCGTGATCCCCAATTTGATGAGCGTTGGAACGGTGCTGATCATCCCGATCACGCCTACGCCGCCTTTAGCCAATGCCAGCCAGGAAACCCCCACCCAAACGCCAGACCCCTTCAGTCCGCTTCGCCTGGCCATGGCACCAGTCTGTTACCGGGACGCGCTTGGAGGCGCTTACTGCTTCGCTCAGCTTGAAAACCTCAGCCAGTCCCCCGTGGAAAATCCATCCGTCCGCTTCACGCTCACCGATGCCAACGCGACCACGCTGGAGATGGACGGCATTCTGCCGCTCAACATCCTGCCAGCCCAGCAGACGATACCCGCCGTAGCTTACTTCCCTTCACCTGTCCCGGAAAGCTTTGAAATCAGTGCTCAGATATTGGATTGGCTGCCAGTGATGCCGGATGATACGCGCTACCTGGAAGCAAAAATCGCAACAGAGCCGCCTGTCATTGCTGACGGCACGGGCTTTGCGGAAGCAGCAGGCAAAGTGACCATACCGGAAGGGGAGGCAGACTACGTTTGGGTTTTAGGGGTGGTTTACGACTCCAACGGACAGGTGCTTGGGCTGCGCCGTTGGGAGGCAGAAGTTCCGCTCTCCACCAGTGGCTCCATTACATTCAATTTTAGAATTTATGCCATACAAGGGGAGATTGCAGAAATGAAATTATTCGTAGAAGCGCACGCAACCATTCCCTGAGGTGAATATGAAAAATGAACTGCTACCAGAACTCGGCAAAAAAACCTATATCATGGGCATCATCAACATCACCCCGGACAGCTTCTCGGGCGATGGACTGCTCAGAGAACGCGACTACATCCGCACAGCACTGCTGCAGGCGGAGCACTTCATCCAGGATGGCTGTGACATTCTCGACCTGGGCGCAGAATCCACTCGCCCTGGCGCAACAGCAATCAGTGTGGATGAGGAACTGAGCCGGATGTTGCCAGTGGTGAGAGCCTTACGCGAAGAGATGCCGAACGTCATCCTCTCGATTGATACCTACAAAGCTGAAACCGCCCGGGTCTGCCTGGCAGAAGGCGCACACATCATCAATGACATCTGGGCTTTTCGGTATGACCCAGCCATGGCGGGTACGGTAGCCGAGGCAGGTGCAACCGCAATCCTGATGCATAATCGCACGCAAGGCGCACAGGTAGTCACAAGCGAGCTCGGCGGACGTTATGAGGGTGTGAGGTATGAAGACATCGTCACCGAGGTGCGGAACTGGCTGGCAGAAGCTGCTGAGTCGGCGATTGATGCAGGCGTAAGCCCAGACAAAATCATCATCGATCCCGGGATCGGTTTTGGTAAGACTATCGAGCAAAACCTATTCCTGCTCAAGCATATTGACGAGCTGCGCGAATTGGGCTTCCCGATCCTGCTGGGAGTTTCTCGCAAAGGTTTTATTGGGCACACGCTCAATTTGCCGCAAGGCGAACGCCTGGAGGGCAGCCTGGCCGCGAACGCCTGGGGCGTGCTGCACGGCGCCGACATTCTGCGGGTGCACGACGTAAGGGAGACCGTTCGCCTGGCACGCATGCTGGATGCGATCCGCTTCAGCGAACTGCCATAAGATCAAACCGTGCAAAAGTAGAAACAGAAGGCTTTGTTTCATATGTTTTCAATCCGGCTGTCTTGGAACATTTTGCCCGAGATTCCGTCTTAAGTACAATAGGTGTAATTCTGCGCCCAATCCGGAGGAACCATGAACAAGAAACTTTTTTCCTTTTTGATCGTATTCATTCTGATGTTGACAGGCTGCGTGGTGGCTGCCCCGAGCGAAAGTACCGAACTTGAGCAACTAAGGCAGCAAAACCAATTGCTTTCAGACCAGCTGTTGGCTGCTCAGGAGCAAAATAATGCTCTTTCAACCCAAATAGCCAGCTTTGAAAGCACGATTTGCCCGCTGGAGCCCGTTAAAGATACTTTTGAAGGTCTGGCTGCTGAAATCCTGCCACTCCTGCAGAGTCAAGATTTTGCCGCACTGGCGGCTTTCATTCACCCCGAACTTGGTGTGCGGATCTCTCCATATGGCTATATCAACGTGGACAAGGACCTGGTCTTCACCAGAGAACAGGTGGCTGCATTCGGAAGCGATCAGGAAATCTACCACTGGGGTGTGCAGGCAGGCAGCGGAATGGACATAAACCTTACCGTTGCGGAGTATTGGCCTGAGTACGTCACCAGCCAAACCCCTGCTCAGGAGTGGGGGCTCTTGCTGGATCCCTCGCGAAAAGCCAGCAACACCATTGATAACTTTGCCGAGGTTTACCCGGATGGGCATTACGTTGAGTATTTCCAACCGGGAACAGAAGCCTATGGCTACCTGGACTGGCAATCGCTGCGCCTGGGTTTCCAGCAGAGCGGGGACGGTGCTTATTACTTGTCAGCAATTATCCACGATGAGTGGACGCCGTAAAACATGACCGGATTGTCCTTATAACTCAGTTTGGTCTGAAATTCTGGGGATAACGTTATTGGGTCTGTGACTGGACAATAATTTCCTCAGCCAGTTTCTGCAGGCGATCGCGCTCGGCTTTATCCTCGATGTGCTGCTGTTTCCAGTAGACCTCCAGCAATTCCGCGGGGCTCATACTGCTGGCTTCAAAGCTGTCGCCAAGCCGTGTTCGCGCCTCGGAAATGGGTTTCTTGACCAGCTGAAAAGCAAAGGCGCTTTTAAAGTGTTCATGAATTCGTGCTTCATCGATCAAGGTTTCCAGGTCGCTTGGGTACACGAGCGTCAACCGTGCAATTGCGTCTGTCAGCTCTTCACTTGCCGGCAATGCCGCCATGATTTTTTCATTGACACCCAGCAGATCATCCAGTTCAACCCAATAATCCAGAAAACGCCGGATAGGCAGCTGCTGCCAGCGGTAATTTGTTTGACCCTTTTCAATCTCAGCGATGATGAAACCCTTACCTTCATTGATCTCCCCAAAATCCACGCGTTCAATTGAACCTGGATACACCACCGGTGGATGCGATCCTTGGTTGAGATCCTGGTAGCGGTGAATGTGCCCCAGCGCCACGTAATCCAGCGCTGGATTTGCCACCAAGCCAGGCGGCAGGACGACATCCCGACCGATTTTGACAGTTTTCTCGCTGCCAAACTTTGCCCCGGCAATCGAAGCATGCGCGGTCAGAATGGTTGGAAGACTGGGGTCAAGATTCGAAATGGTCTGATTTAGCCAATCACTCAATGCCTTTTCAATCAGTTCCTGGGGGTTTTCCTCGTTGGAAGAGTCCGCTGTCAGAGACGCCAATATTCCAGAACGCGTTATCCAGGGGATGGCAACCACCTGAACCGGTACGCCATCGAGATCTTTCGGGCTGAGCAACTTGAGGGAGCTGACAACGTGAATATAATCCGGACTGAGCGTGTCAAACTCCTGGATGGCATGCGCGCGATACTGCGAGGGGGAGACATCGTGGTTGCCTATAAGCAGCAGAGTCGGGATCTTCGCGCGTGAAAGGCGCATGATGCGTTTGCCCCACTCACGCTGGAAAGTCGGCGCTGGTGAACGGTCGCGGTAGGTGTCGCCAGCGAAAATGACCAGGTCGACCTTTTCGCTGATGGCAGTGTCGACGATGAAGTCCAGAGATTTCAAGAAATCCACCACACGTTGTGGAAGTCCGGTGACGGCGTCGTGCTGGCCGTAGTTGGCCATGTCGATATGGGCATCAGCAAAGTGCAGGAGTTTGATCATGGGCTAATTATAATGTATGGGCAACCCACAATACTGAACCAAGCTCCGTTCTCGGCAGTCTCCCAACCGCGCGAGGATTTTGACCGCACGGTCTCCCAGAAAACCTGAATAATAATCAATTCGGCTTGTAGGGCGCGACATAGTGCCCGTAGATACCGTCTTGAAAGTCAAGCTGAATAATTGAATTGGCGGTCATAATCAGGATCAAAAGGCATCTGAGACTTCAAAACACCATAAACAATGTGCAACAACTTTCGCATGCAAGCCACAACAATTGCCATGGTGGGGAGCTGTTTCTTTTGCAAGCGTTCTTTCAAAGCCCGGACCACGGGATTGTGTGTCATTGCCACAATGGCTGGCATATACAGACAGGCACGCAATTCGCTGCGGCCTTGTTTGGAGATACGAGTTTTCTTGTGCACGGATGAGCCTGAACTAAAGCCCTTTGGATTGAGACCGGCATAAGCAGCTAATTGTGGCGCATTTTCAAAGCCGCTGATCTCCCCAAGTTCAGCCAATAATCTGGCAGAGGATTTCTTGCCAACTCCAGGAATGGAAACCAAAAGATCCTGCTTTGCCTTCAGGCCAGGTGTCTGGTTGATGAAGTTTTGGATCTCTTCTTCAGTGGCTTGGATGCGTGCTTTCAAGTACTCTGCATGGCCGGATAGATCCTGGATAACCCAGGCATCCTTCTCGCCACTCGACAAGCGGTTTTCTTCCTGTTGGTAATTAGCCTGCAAATCAATCAAACGCCTCACAAGTGCCCTTAGATGCTTCAAATCGGGGCTGAGAGGCTCCCAGAGAGCAGGTTTCTCCTTCAGACAAAACTCGGCAATCAGGTCAGCATCCGCCTTATCCGTCTTATTGCGGTGCAGCTTGCTTTCCCCATAACGTTTGATGCGAGCTGGATTGACCACACTGACGTCATGGCCTTGTGCGTAAAGATACTCGCTGACCTCGTCCCCATATTGTCCGGTGGCTTCCAGGCAAACGTGTACCCGGTCGATATGTCGGCTGATCAGCCATTGATCCAGCGTTTTGAAACCAGCCGGATCGTTGCTAATTACCTTATGGAACTTGCCCTTCTCATTGAGCAGAACCAGGTCAAGCTTATCCTTGGAGACGTCGATACCTAATATATTTGACATTCTGTACCTCTTTTCTGTAAACTATGTTTAGCATCGGTCAGGCGCATCCATTGGATCATCCTTGTGAATGCAAGCTCATCTCGTCCATTTCATATCTTAGAGAGGCTTCAGATACCGTCCGATCTTTGTGAAAAAAAGGTGAGGGGATCTTATCTACGTTACTGGATCAAGTCCACAGGGCGAAACCGGATTCACCCTCACCTTCCTGATCGATGTCATTCAATTATCACGTCTTTCTGAGTCTTAATATACAAGGGCGAGATTGAGGGCACCGTGAACAATGTGATGGACGAACGTAGTGTGCCCTCAATCCGCCGAATCGCCACAAACCCTTCCCATTGGCGGATTGAACGCCCCATGTGATTATATTTATGGAACCGGTCGGTGCGTTCAATCTCGCCCTACAGCCAATATGATTTACGTCGGAGCCAACAATTTCGACATTGTCGGAGTGAGCCCGAACAGGTACATAGCCTCAACAAGGGTTCGAGGCGGGCTCATTCCGACCTACAACTGATTAAAAAAGAGCCTGTTCAAAAAACGAACAGGCTCTTTTCATCTCAAAAGGATCTTTTAGGCTTCGTGGAATTCACCTTCCACAACGTCCTCGTCATTGCCTTGCGACTGACCGTGCTGGCCGTCATTTCCAGCCCCAGGCTGACCACCTCCAGCAGGTCCGGCTTGCTGATAGGCAGCGCTGCCAATCTTCTGCATCACTTCCTGCAAGGCATTGCTGGCGTTGGTGATGGCGCTGACGTCTTCACCAGTGATTGCCCCTCGCAGCACCTGGATCTTGGCTTCGGCGTCGTTGCGCAAGGAAACGTCCACCTTCTCGCCCAGTTCCTTCAAGGTCTTTTCGGACTGATACGCCAGGTTGTCGCCCATGTTCCGGGCTTCGATCAGTGCCTTTTTGCGTTCATCTTCCGCTTTGTTTTGCGAGGCTTCGCGCACCATGCGCTCCACATCCGCCTTGCTCAGGTTAGTCGAAGCGGTGATGGTGACACTTTGTTCCTTGCCGCTGGCTTTATCCTTCGCGGTCACGTTCAGGATGCCATTGGCATCAATATCAAAAGTGACTTCCACTTGCGGAATGCCGCGCAGCGCCGGCGGAATGCCATCCAAGCGGAAGCGACCAAGGGTCATGTTGTCAGCCGCCATCGGGCGTTCACCTTGCAGCACATGGATATCAACGGCTGTTTGGTTATCTTCTGCGGTCGAGAAGGTTTCGGTTTTCTTGACCGGTATCGTGGTGTTGCGCTCAATCAAACGAGTCATAACACCGCCCAAGGTTTCCACACCCAGCGAGAGTGGGGTCACATCCAGCAGCAGCACGTCCTTGACGTCGCCAGCAAGCACGCCACCTTGAATAGCTGCTCCAATGGAAACAACCTCATCCGGGTTAACGCTCTTATTAGGCTCCTTGCCATTGGTCTGCTTTTTAACCAATTCCTGCACCATCGGCATACGCGTGGCTCCACCAACGAGGACTACCTCATTAATGCGATCGATACTCACCCCGGCATCTTTCATGACAGCCTGGAAGGGGGGCAGACAGCGCTTAAGCAGGTCTTCCGTCATCTGTTCAAATTTGGCACGAGTGAGTTTCAGCAGCAGGTGCTTGGGTCCGCTGGCATCAGCAGTGATATATGGCAGGTTAATCTCGGTTTCCATTACAGAGCTGAGTTCAATCTTGGCTTTTTCTGCCGCTTCGCGCAGACGCTGGAGTGCCTGGCGATCCTGGCGCAGATCAATACCCTGATCTTTGCGGAATTCTTCCGCTGCCCAGTTAACGATTGCGTTATCCCAGTCATCGCCGCCAAGGTGGGTGTCGCCATTGGTGGCTTTCACTTCCACCACGCCGCCGCCAACTTCGAGCAGTGAAACGTCAAACGTACCACCGCCCAGGTCAAAGACCAGGATGATCTCATTCTCTTTCTTGTCGAGGCCGTAAGCCAGCGCGGACGCAGTTGGCTCGTTGATGATGCGCATCACTTCCAATCCAGCGATCTTGCCTGCATCTTTGGTTGCCTGACGCTGGCTGTCGTTGAAGTAAGCCGGCACAGTGATAACAGCCTGGGTGATTTTTTCGCCCAGGTAGGCTTCAGCATCGGCCTTTAGTTTGGCCAGCACCATCGCAGAAATCTCCTGCGGGGTATACGTCTGCCCCGTAACGGGGATCTGGATGCGCGCGTCGCCACTGGGACCAGCAACAACTTTAAACGAAACCATCCCACGTTCCTGTGCCACTTCGTCATAGCGGCGTCCCATAAAACGCTTCACTGAATAAACGGTATTCTCAGGATTGACAATCGCCTGACGCTTGGCAGGAATGCCAACCAGCCTTTCACCGTTTTTATTAAACGCCACAACCGAAGGCAGTAAACGCGACCCTTCTGAGGTCGGGATCACAGTGGGGGATCCGCCTTCAATAATCGAGACGACACTGTTAGTAGTTCCCAGGTCAATTCCGATGATTTTTCCCATATTCACTCCTTATTATTTGAATAACTAGCATAATTAACGTGACTAAAGCATAATAATTATTTGATAGAAGGATATTAACATTTTGTCTGACGGATATATGCATGGAGCCCCAACTGGATAGAAAACCATGTTTTACCTATCTTCAAAACACAAGCATTGTTATCAGCAGTCAGCAATCCCTTATAATAGAAGTAGAAAATGTCGAAAGGACCATGAAATGAGCAAAAGTTCCAGTTGGTTATTTGGTGCAGTGCTTGGCGGGCTGGTAGGCAGCACGTTAGCCCGTCTGTACGCGCCTTATTCAGGTAAAGAATTAAAAGCTAAGATCTGCGACTACGTCAAGAATGTGCGTTATGAAGTTGAGCAGGCCGGTGTTGAAAAGCGGGCTGAACTGGAAGCGCAGCTTGAAGAGTTACGTTCAGGGAAAGCTTAACCCCTGCTCTGAGAAGGATCAGGGATAAGGGGTGCCGGTGGGGGCTGGTCCGGTAGTCGCAGTCGGTCCAGGTGTGGGGGTGACAATAATCGGACGCGGTGTCGGCTGGACTGTGGGTGTGGGCAGGTAGGTGCTGGGTTCGGGTGTGCTCAACAGGTCGTTGATGCTGCCCTGGTCTGGCTGGGGCATGGTTGAGACGTCATCCACGTAGGCGATCCCGGCACGGCAGGCCTCCTGCAAATTATAGGAAACGTTTTCCCAGGTTAGCGGATTGCCATTATTGATGGTGCGCTGCATAGCGTTGCCCAGGCAGCCCGGACCCGCGTTGTAATTCAGCAAAGTGAACTTCCACAAATCCTCATACTGCGCGACCTGGCCAGGCTGGCGCCCAGTGCTGTTGTAAACAATCTGGCGCACCTGCTCGCAATTTGCCAGGATGCTGCGCGCAAAGATGCTGATGCTGAAGTTCGCCTGGGTCAGGTCGATCCCCACCGGGCAATCCGGACAGGCAGCATTGACCTTCTGGACGAGGGCTCCGCGCAGCATTTCCTGCTCAGCAGGATCGAGGTTGCCAAACCCACGCTGGCAGGTTTCGTCTGCCAGAATCAGCGGGCAAAACTGACTATAGAAAGCAGGGTTCCAGAGCAGCACCGCATCCGCGCCAATATCGCTCAGGTGCCCCAGCCCCGCCTCGCGGACTTTTTCATAGATGCCAGGCCAGAATTGGCTTTCGCGGCTGAAGATGTTTTTCATCAATTGGGCTGGCACACCAGTATCGTTCGCAACCCGCAGTATTTCCGAGTCAAACTGGTTTTGCCAATCATCCACCACCCCTTGGGCAGCTTCCATACCGCAAGCATTGGCAGCGCCATTCGTTTCAAGCCCGCCTGCAGGGCAAGAAGTGGCTTCCACCAAGCCCTGCTTGATGAGCAAACCCGCCAGGAGGAAATACTCGTTCGTCGACACCAATTCATCCGCCAGTTCGGGCGTCTTGAGCCATGAGGGCGGCCCATCCACCGGCAGGAAGGACTGCCAAATCTCGGAACAGGTGGACTGACCTTCTCCCATCCACTGGGAACTGAGCACATCCACATAATAACTGGGTTTATCGGTTGCGGGTTGATCGGGATTGGCAAAATCGCCCCATGGTATCACGCGCACCTGCGCGGTGTAGTGATCGCTGGAATCACCATAACTCGATTCCGCCCAGAACTCAACCAAAACGCCTTCCATGCCAGTCGGGCTGAGCGGCAAGTCGCACGCGCTGCCCGGGCAGCTAAAACCGGCGCCGTTTACAGTGCCAAGGATTTGAATGATTTGTTCGTTGGGGAGCGGCTCCAGCGCCTGCAGACGCAAATAGGGGAGTGTGGTGCAATTGGGTTGCCCTGGTTCCTTATTGCAGCCGGAAATTGAAACAAACACTTCTGGTGAAGGCAGGCTGATTTCCACCTTGCGCTTGGAGGGGGTGACACTTGCCTTATGAAGATATAACCCCTTGCATTCCTGGGTATTGGTGACATTTTCGTCGAAAACGCAGGCACTGGTCCCCAACCACTGCTTTTGAATGGTGGATCCACAGTAATAAAGCACTTCGGAAGCATCCGGCCAGGATTCGTGCTCGGTGTAAACCTGGCAGACAATTTCGGAGGTTTTCCATGAAAGCAGCCACCACTCGTAGATGGTGTAGTCGACTTCGATTGTAACCGAGCGTTTAACGCCGGCGGAGGGCAGTGAAATTGACTCTGCAGGAGCAGTTCCGATCAGACCCAGCAAAAGACCACACACCATCAGGACTCTGAGGAGTGGGGGTAAATGCTGATGCTTGGTCTGTCTAAACATCTTCTCCTTTTTAAATTTTACGGATACGCGGGCGGTGTTGGGGTATAGAAAACCGCGGTCGGTATCGGATAAGGTTCAGAATACGTGGCAGTTGGTGCGCGGGTTGCAGTCGGCTGACCAGGCTGAGTTGGTGTGCGGGTCGCGGTTGGCTGACCAGGCCGAGTTGGTGTGCGCGTCGCGGTTGGCTGCCCGGGTTGAGTCGCGCTCGCTGTAGGCTGCCCGATGAGCGTGCTGGTCGGCCAAACCGGCACATACGCTGTCGCCTGGGAGGTTTGCGTAAGCGCGACAGCAATGGTCACCTGGGCTTCGTACGTCAGCACAATTTCCCCAAGTGGGGAGGGTTCACTGATCGCCGTCAATGCCTGGTCAAACACCTCTGCCACCTCCTCTTCGCGCGGAAGTAAGACTACGGTTTGGGTGTTATCAGGCAATTCCCATTGGCGCAGCTGCTCCCATCCCAGCACAAAGTAACTCACCCGATCCGGATCGCCCAAACGCAGCGCCAGAGGAACGCGGAGAAGGAGATCCACCAGGGAGATGTCGGTTTCGAGATGATCCTGGTAAGAAGCATACAAAACCGGCAACCGGGCTAATCTGCCATTTTGAACTAATTTGGTAAAGAGCAACTGCAAGACCTGCTGCTGACGGCGGGTGCGATTGACCTCATCACCGTCATCATACGAAACATAACAATACACCTTGTCGCCATTCATCCGGTGCGTGCCGGCGGGCACCCCCCCACACGCATCCCGGATCGGAAAGAGCACGCTCACATCCAAACTGCCCAGGTCATCCACCAACCATTTGAACTCGGTTGGATGGACCAGGACGAACTTGTCGGGGCGGATGCCGAAATTGTATGCGAGTGTGTCGCGCACAAGTTCCATGCCGCCCAGGGCAAAAGCCGTGTTGAGTCGCTGCATCGTGTGGCCGGGGAGATAAACAAACAGGCTGCCCGGGATCGAGATGACGCTCGCCTTGGACAGCCGCTCATTGATCAGCAGCAGATGGATGGCATCCGTGCGACCGCTGAAGGGTTTTTCCGCCTCCGTGCCCAGGAGCAGCCAGATCTTCACGTCCTCATCCAGCTCCAGCCGGGGTGCGGCAGGTGGAATGGCGGTGGCAGCGGGGCTGCTGGGCGGCGCGAAGGTAGGCCAGACATCCGGAGTGGCGGTGGCGCTGGGCTTCACGGTTGCGGTGGGAGTGGCGGATGCCCAGGGGCTGAGCATCTGGTAATTTGACCCTCTTGGAGGTCTGCCCCCACCGGAACCGCAGGCATTGATCATCAAAACCAGGGCTACCAACACTCCGGCTGCAAGCAAAGCTTTGCCCCGGCGATAAATTGGTAAGGTTCCGGTCGTTTTCATAAGCTTAACGCAGGGCGAAAAGACACCCCACCAGCGTAAAATTATAGCATAGCCAACGAGAGTCAAGGAAAATTGAATCAGTGATACAAATTTATGAATTTTTACACTGATTGCGCTGACCTCCTGGCTTCGTGTAGGATTTGTAAACCTCGATCGCGCCGGTCTCTTGACCGTGCGCAGGGGCTGACTGGTAGGCCTCCTGTAGTTCTGGCTGATTGCGCCGGCCTCCTGGGTGCGAAGCCTCCCTGTGGGAGCGCGCGCAGGATTAGTCACTCACGATCGCGCCGGTCTCCTGGCCGCGCGCACGATCTGACCGTTAGGTCTCCCAATGTTTTGCTCAGATTGCAGCAATTTCCTGACATTATGCAGGATTCTAACTTCAAATCACAACTCATTTAAGTAGTGATTGCGAAAGACCTTCGGTCAACTAACCATGCTCGGCCTGTGCCCGCCACGAAGGGGACGAGTATCGGGAGCCCGGCACGATCGGAGGGTTGCTGATTGCGCCGGCCTCCTGGGCGCGAAGCCTCCCTGTGGGACTGCGCGCAGGATTAGTCACTCACGATTGCGCCGGCCTCCTGGCCGCGCGCAGGATCTGACCGGGAGGTCTCCCAATGTTTTGCTCAGATTGCAGGAATCGCCAGACCCTCTGCAGAAAGTAAACAATTGTGACTGTTCAGTCATGTGTTTAAAAGATGATTGACAGATGAGACCTTCGGTCAACTAAACGTGCTCGGTTAGGAAACCGGCACGATCATGAGAAGGGAGACCGGCACGAACAGACCGGCACGATCAAAGAAGGGAGACCGAAGAAAATCAAGAACCTTTCTTTATCGTTATCATCAGACCCCCTGCGGGATTCTTTTCTAATCCAACAGTCCCAACTGGCTTGTGTCTTTCCCTTTTTCTCGCTTCGCGCGTCTGAAGGTCTGATTCACCTGCTGAATCGGGGGCATGTCGATCTGCTTTCCATCCAAGAGTTCTTTAATGGTCAGGATCTGTACTCTCGGATAATCCCTGTTCCAGGTCTCGGAGTGATAATAGCCTGCCTGGGCAGCCTCCGCGCGCATGGGCTTTGTGGCTTCTTCAAGGCAGATGTAAACCCCGATCTCCGCCTTCTCCCGTTCCAGCACCCCGATCAAATCGCGGATGTGGCTGACGTTCACATGCTGCCCGCCCTTCACAGATAGAACGACTTGCTTGGTCTTGCCGGAATTGTCATCATGGAAGTAGAGCCGCCCATCAATGCCGTGGTCCGAACCTTTTTTCTGGTCAGCAGGCCTTGCACCCACCAAGCCAAGCGCCCACCATTGGAACTGATATTTATCCTGTTCTGCCAGGGTTTTAGCTTCATCAATGGTTGTGGGTTCGCCAATCACTTCGTATTCGAGAGCATCTCCAAAAGCATCTTCCATGCGCCTCTTGATCAGACCAATCGCAAGATGGGTAATGTCGATCCCGATCCATTTCCTGCCAAGCTTTTGAGCGGCAGCAATCGCCGTACCGCAGCCGCAGAAGGGATCCAACACCACATCGCCCGGATTGCTGGAAGCGTTGATGATGCGTTCAAGCAGGGCGAGAGGTTTTTGAGTGGGATAACCGAGGCGTTCCGCGGATTGGGCACTAATGGGTGGAATATCGTCCCATAAGTTAGCTATTACAGGTTGTTTTACCTCGTCTAGATAAATTTTGCGGCTTGGGCGTCCGTTCGAACTCCATACAAGCTTCCCCTCTTTATCCAACTTTTCGAGTTTGACCTGCTCCATCATCCAACCCCATTTAGGAGTGTACCCGTTATATTCATAGATTAGGTTGGGACGAACTCCTAAAGCCTGGTTTCGTTCTACTAAATGAAGGCGATAACGACGACCATCTAGTTCTTGAAACCGGTAGAACTGGTTAAGGTATGATTCTGAATGAGCCTGTCTCGGAGGAATGAAGAGATAATTGTTACTCTTGGTATAGAAAAGAATCGTATCTGTAATATCACCAAATTTCCTTGTTGTTGTGTTGTGCGAGCTCGTTCGCTTCCAAGTAATTTCATTGCGATAATTCTCCACCCCAAACACCATATCCAGCAGCACCTTCAAATAATGGCTCGCCGTCGGGTCGCAGTGCAGATACAAGCTGCCAGTTGGCTTTAAAACACGCCTCAGTTCCTGCAACCTCGGCGCCATCATCGTCAGGTAAGCCATCATGTTGCTGGAACCCAGGATCAGGTTGAACGCCCTCAGCGCATCCGCGACCGGTCCGCCTTTTTCCACCTCGCGCGTGTAGGTCTGGATGGCGTTCTGGTCCCACTGCCAGGTATCTTCAAACGCCTGGATCTGCGCGCTCGATTGCGACCCATCCTTTTGGGCAAACAGCACATTGTAGTTCGCGTTGGAATTAAAAGGCGGGTCCAGATAGACCAAGTCAACCGACTCGTCTTTGATATACCGCTGCAGTATATCCAGATTATCCCCATAATAAAGCGTGTTCATGAACAAATTGTATCAGCTATCCACAAAATGCTGAGGTTTTCCCCCATCCTAAAAAATCAACTCAGTATTAAGGTAACTAATCCGAGGCGAATCTTAATTGATTTAATCTTGTTCTTTTTACCCAGGTTTCATGAGACTTTGTCATTGCCGATGATTCTTCTTTTCTTGCTTTGACTGAAGTGAGTTTAGTACTACCTACAAGCTTTCTAATCCTAGGTCTTCGTAGAAATGCGGGAATATTAATTTCTGATTTGACAATAATCGAATCAAAGTCAACATCTAAAATCACAAACAAGTCTTTTCCGTTAAATTTGTAACACTTAACCCTTGAACCATCCACATCAACTACTTCTCTTATAGCTTTCAAGTTAAGAGTGTGCTCAAGATACTGTTGCGCTTTTTTGAATTGCTGGATGTTAGCCCTTGGAGAATATTTATAGGTAAACATATTTATTCCTTTTTAAGACGGTCGTCTACTTCCTTATTCGTGGTTGAAGCTGACTTAATTATATCACGATACGCTTCCTCCAATGTTAAATGCTTGTCTAAGGTCTTATGCTTTATCATTTCATCAAAAGTTAAGTTGGGCTTTACCTTATCTAGAATAGCTCTTGCTGCCTGATCTTCCATCATATTTCTAGCCTCGGTTCTGTAAGCATTTCGGAGTTCGAATGCTTGGATAGCTTGCTCTCTTAAGCTTTTCGAATAATCAAGAAGATTAGGAATATTACTTACCTTTTTAGCATACATTCTCCTAACTTCTATGTTTTCATACAGCATATCGTAACAATTATACCCTTTTTCAAATATCTTTGATAAGATTTCTC
>Ga0079098_1027337_pt1 | contig 14989 bp, 17 predicted proteins | sample ADurb_H2B_01_Slu_FD_74559 | JGI IMG/M metagenome (GOLD analysis project Ga0079098, IMG submission 74559) | Active sludge microbial communities from Illinois, USA, of municipal wastewater-treating anaerobic digesters - ADurb_H2B_01_SludgeMetaT... | ecosystem: Engineered > Bioreactor > Anaerobic >...
AAAAAATTAAACACAATATATAGTATAGAACAAATGACCGATAACTGTTAAACCTGATATTAAAAGGGCTGGGAGGGGATAGAAATGAAATGCCCTTATTGTACTCAACCGGATAGTAAGGTATTAGACTCTCGATTGACGGAGGAAGGTTCTTCAGTCAGGAGACGAAGGGAATGTCCTGGTTGTGGAGAAAGATTTACTACCTATGAAAGGGTAGATCAGTCTCCTTTAATAGTAGTGAAAAAAGATGGAAGAAGGCAACCTTTTGACAATCTAAAACTTTTCAATGGCCTTTTAAGGGCTTGTGAGAAAACCACGTTGACTAGAGAGTGTTTAACAGATTTAGTTCAACAAGTGGAGAAGGAAATCCGAGATAAACGGGAACGAGAAGTTACCTCTTGGGAAATTGGTGAAACGGTAATGAATAAACTAAAAGATTTAGATCGGGTAGCTTATTTAAGATTTGCTTCTGTTTATCGTGAATTTAAGGATTTACATAATTTCCAAGAGGAGTTAGAACGTTTGATTGAGGATTAGAGGGGGAAAGATTGATGTTTGAAGCAATTAGAAAAAGAGATGGACGGATAGTAGAGTTTTCCACAGGAAAAATTAGTAATGCTATTTTTAGAGCTGCTCAGGCCGTAGGTGGGGCAGATCGAGTAAAGGCAGAAATGTTAGCCGAAAAGGTGGTAGATTATTTAGGTAATGAATTTCGGGATAATGTTCCTCATGTAGAAGAAATCCAGGATGTAGTAGAGAAAATTCTTATTGAAAGTGGTCATGCTAGAACTGCTAAAGCTTACATCCTCTATAGAGATAAAAGAAATCGGATGAGAGACGCTAAAAATGAGCTGATGGACATTGTAGAGGAAATCCTCAAAGAAACCAGTAGAGAGAATGCTAATATCGGCCACAGCCCTAGTTCTAAAATGTTTCAGATTGCTTCGGCAACTAGCAAGAAATATTATCTAAGTCGTTTCATCCCGGAGAAAGCAGCTAATGGACATATCCGGGGGGATTTTCATATTCATGATTTAGATTACTATAATAAGACCCTTAATTGTTTACATATTCCTTTAAAAAGACTACTAAAAGAAGGCTTTAATACTGGACATGGTTATATTCGGCCGCCTAAAAGACCGTCTTCTGCTACTGCATTAGCAGCTATCATTTTACAAAGCTCTCAAAATGATATGTTTGGTGGTCAATCCTTTGCTCATTTTGACCGAGATATGGCAGAATTTGTCCAAGGATTCTCTGAGGAAGAAATCTATCAAGCTATGGAAGCTTTAGTGTATAACTTAAACAGCATGCATTCTAGAGCTGGTAATCAGGTGCCATTTTCCAGCTTAAACTTAGGCTTAGATACTTCTCCAGAAGGTAGAATCATTACTAAGAGTTTTCTTTTAGCCTATGAAAAAGGGTTAGGCCAGGGAGAAAACCCGATCTTCCCTAATGTTATTTTTAAGCTGAAAAAAGGGATAAACTTTAATCCGGAAGATCCTAATTACGACCTATTTAAGATAGCTATTCGGGTAGCCTCTAGAAGAATGAATCCTACTTTCTTATTTATGGATTCTTCTTTTAATGCTCCTTATGGTAATGAGGTATCTACCATGGGCTGCCGGACTAGAATAGTAGCTAATCGGCATGGAGAACAAGTAGCTACTGGCCGGGGAAATTTAGCTTTTACAACCATTAATTTACCTCGTTTAGCTTTGAAGGCTAAGGGGGAGATGCAGCTTTTTTATAAATCCTTAGAGGAAATGATGGATTTAGTAGCAGAACAGCTTTATCACCGCTATAAAACCCAAGCCAAATTACGGGTTAAGGATTTACCTTTTGTTATGGGGCAAAGTCTTTATCTTGGTTCCGAAAAATTGAAAGAGTGTGATTTTATTGCTGAAGCCATTAAGCATGGAACCCTTTCCTTAGGCTTTATCGGCTTAGCAGAGACTCTTTTGGTCCTGACAGGCAAACATCATGGGGAAAACCTAGAGTCCCAGAGACTAGGCCTGGAAATTATTAATTACATGGCCGAACGAGCTAATTATTACTCTGATAAATATGATCTGAACTACAGCTTGTTCGCTACTCCGGCGGAAGGGCTTTCTGGTAGATTTGTTGGTCTAGATGCCAGAGAATTTGGTATTATTCCTGGAATTACCGATCAGGAATACTATACTAATAGTTTTCATGTTCCTGTTGGCTACCCTATTGGTTTCGCCGAAAAAATCAGCATAGAAGGGAAATACCACGGCCTTTGCAGTGGGGGTCACATAAGCTATGTAGAGCTCCCTGCTCCACCGCTGGATAATCCAGAGGCCATGGAAACTATTATTCGCCATATGGCTGCCAGCGATATTGGCTATGCCGGTATTAACTTCCCTATTGATGAGTGTAAGGTTTGCAATTACAGCGGTATTATCCCTGATCAATGTCCACAATGTGGTTCCACCTACATCCGGAGAATCCGCCGGATTACCGGTTATCTAAGTTCTCTAGATAACTTTAATGCTGCTAAAAAGGCAGAAGTTAGAGATAGAAAAAGTCACGAAGCAGAATAAAGTCATTGGTAAACAATGAGTAATTAAAAAGAAAGGACTTCCGAGTTGAAAAACTTGGAAGTCCTTTCTTGTAGAATTATTAGTTTTAATTTATCTTATAAATTGAGGTAGAATATGTGATTAGGCTAGTAAATAATCTGTTTGAAGAGGTTATATTTTAGCTAAGGCTGGAAAAGATTATTTTTTCTAGCAGGAAAATTAAAATAGATATAGAACAAATATACAGTAATGTAAAATTTAAAATTAATATGAAATAAAGAATCTCTGAGCTAAATTACCTAAAGGTTTTTACCAATGGTAACTAGCCGGGGTAAGTGGGGAAACCTGCTTGCCTTCCTTGTTGAAAAAGAGATTGCAAATTTTGAAGACTAGAGGACTAATATTCTTTTGACAAGGAATATTAGTCTTTTGTTTTTTTTTACTATGGTTATAATATTTAATATTCGAAGGGGGATTAGATGTCGATGTTTTGGGAAAATGGAGTTACCCTTTTTACCAAAGGTGGTCTAGTAATGTATCCACTCTTTATCTGTTCTGTTTTAGTCTTAACTATTGTAGTGGAACGTTGGTTTTACTATCGAACTTTACAAGTTGATGTTGAAAAATTGTTAGCTAAGATTAGGGAAGCTTTACAAAAAAACAATAAGCAGCAAGCTTGCTAGCTATGTGAGAAGCTTTAAATCAAATTAGTCAGTTAAAGGTACGTCTAAATTATCTAGATACTATTATTACTTTAGCACCTCTTTTAGGTTTGCTAGGAACGGTAACAGGCATGATTAATTCTTTTAGCTTACTTAATATGAATAGCGGTAAGCCTTTTGCTATTACAGGTGGAGTAGCAGAAGCTTTAATTGCCACTTAGTTGTTAGGCTATTTATTATTGGCGGGAGGAAGCAAATGCAATTAAAGGATTATCACCAGCACCGAAAGCCGGAGTTAATGATTATTCCCATGATAGATATTGTTTTTTTTCTTTTAGTTTTTTTTATGATCAGCATGCTTTCTATGGTAGAACAAAAAGGGGTTCCAGTTAGTTTACCGCAAGCGGTAGCTACTGAAAATCAGATAAATAAGAATGTAGTTTTGACAATTACCAAAGAAAAAAAACTTTATTTTAATAAAGAAGAGATACCTTTACAAACTCTTGGGGCTAGACTTGAGGCTGAGATGAAACAGAATAGGGGGCTAACAGTAGTGATTAATGCCGATAGAGAGGCAAAACATGGCTGGGTAGTTAAGGTAATGGATCAAGTAAAGAATTTAGGAATAAGTAAACTAGCTATAGCTACAGAAGGCAAATAGACCTAGCAACCTATCCTAAGTACTAATTTAATAAGAAAGGAGGTTGACCAAGGGGATTTCCTACATAACTTTGAAGAAAAAGAGGAGGTAAAAATGAAGAAGAAAGTTATAAAGGTTTTAGCATTACTGGTGGGTTTCTTATTTATTTTTTCTAACCTAGCTTTTGCTGCTGAAACCAAAGATGATGATGTTACTACTTTAAAAGAAGTAGAAGTTACTGCTACCCCTTTGGAGAAGTATTTGGTAACAACTAGTGTAATTACTGATAAAGATATCGAGAAAAAAGGAGCTCAAAATTTAGCAGAAGCTTTGGAGGGTGTACCAGGCTTAAATGTTCACCGTGGAGGGGGCAAGGATACTACTGTGGTAGAAGTTAGAGGAATGAATACTGACTATACTAAGATTTTCGTTGATGGTGTTCCTTTCAACCCGGTAGCAGATCGGAAAGTTGATATTAGAATGATTCCTACTAATAACATTGCTAAGATTGAAGTAATCAAGGGACCGACACCAGTTGTTTATGGGACAGATGCCATTGGTGGAGTTATCTTGATTACTACCAAAAATGGTAAAGATTATAAAGGTGGTAAGATATCCCTTTATGGGGGCGAATATAATACTATAAATGGAAATGTTTCTTATGGCGATGGTAATGACAAATTTGATTATTTTGTTAGTGGAGGGGCAGAGAAGACTAATGGTTTCCAGGAACACGCCAATAGAGAGGCTAAATATATCAATACTAAATTAAATTGGCAGTTAGATAATAACTCTTCTTTAACAGTTTTAGGTGGCTATTCTACCACTGATAAAGATGGCTTGAATAAAATAGACCCTGTAGATGGGCATATTTTAGAGTCAGCATGTAAAACATGTAGCTTTTGGAGTGGCTTAAACAACTGGGAATTCAGAGACTGGGAAAGAAGTTACCTGTCCATGTCTTACCAAAATCAAGTTAGTGATAAGTTTAATTATAATCTGAAGGCTTACCGCTTCACTGATAGAAATGGGCTATGGGCTTATGCTAATCAATCTGGTAAAGGATATGAAAAAGGCTGGAACGCTAGCTATTGGGACAGTACTTTAACAGGTCTTGAATTACAGGGTAATTTAAGATTAAACTCCCAACATCTTTTAACATTAGGGACAGTTTACAATAAGAATGATTACAAAAAATCCAACAGTGCAACATCTCGTCCTTATGAATATGGTTGGGATGAATACAATGTAGATACTACCGGCTATTATTTACAGGATACTTATACCCCTAGTAACAAGACAACTGTTACCTTAGGTCTTAGACATGAGAAAAATGAAGCTACTAACAAAGATAATAAAAGCAACACTAAGTCAGTTGACAACCCAAGTCTTAACGTAGTTTATCAATTGGATGAGAAGAACACCTTAAGGGCTGCTTATGGGGAAACATGTCGTTTTCCTACTCTAGGGGAGCTTTACTCAAAAAATCCTAACCCGGATTTAAAGCCAGAAGAAGCAAAGAATTATGAAATTGGTCTTAGACATACCTTTGATAATAGTTTAACTGGTAATTTCTCTGTTTTTAAGAACGACGTAGAGCACATGATTATTAAAGATAATACTACTAATAGCGGATTTGATTATGTCAATCTAAACTACGCTAAAATAAAGGGTCTAGAGCTGGAATTAAACAAGAATTTCAATCCCCGGTTAAGTGGATTTCTTAATTATACTTACCTAGACACCAAAACCCAAATTCAAACAGGAACTAAATCTAATTATAAGTATGAAGAACGGGATCTCCAATATACTCCCCATAATATCTTCAATTATGGCTTAACCTATAAAGGAGATAAAGGTTATAGCCTTGATGTAACCGGTCATTATGTGGCTAAAAGGGCCACTTGGGATGATGATGGCCATACTATAACTGACGGAAGAACTGGCAATCAATATTATCCAAGCATTTCTGGTTACCATGTAGTTGACTTAAAAGTTAGTCGAAAAATCAACGATAAGCAAGACTGGTTCATTATTTGCAACAATCTCTTTGATAAGAAATATGAAGATGAGCTATTCTACGTAGCTCCGGGTAGAAATGTAATGATAGGTTCCAATTTCAAATTCTAGGTGGATATAAGTAAGGCAGAAGATTTTCTTCTGCCTTACTATACTATCTCGAAAAGAGGTTAACAAATGAAGAAGAAAATTGAGTTTTATGCTTTTACTTGTTCCTTAATTATTAATTTTCTCATCTTTATTATATTGGGTTGGTGCTGGGCTCCTCCTAAGGAAAAAACAGCAAGAACTACTATTGAAGTCCAACTAATCTCTCGACCATTACCTATAACACCAAAGGTAGTAAGGCGGGAAGTAGTAGAAAAGAAAACAGCAGTTTTACCGCCTAAAAAAGAAAAATTAGTCCAGGTAAAGAAGCAACTGAAATCCAAAGTAGATGAATTTAAAGAGCTTAGAAGCTTTAATCCATCTACTCAAAGAATTTTCCCTCAAACTAAAGCAGAGAAGATAATAAATAAAAGTAACAAAAGTCAGTCTGATGGTTCAGGTGGAGTAAAGGGACTTACCAAACAAGATAATGGGGATATATCCTTAGATAGAGGAAATGGAGGTTCATCTGGTCAGGGTAAGGCTGATTCACAGGGAGATCGGGACCAGGACAAAGAATCTAGTGAAAAAACTATCGCTAATATAGGTGACCCAGGTGTAGTTAGCCCTGATTATGAATACACTACTAAACCTTCCTACCCAATGGAAGCACGAAAAGAAGGCTTAGAAGGTCGGGTAAAGGTAAGGGTTTTAGTAGAATCGAATGGGAAGGTAGGGCTGGTAAGAATAGTTAAATCTTCTGGACATACTATTTTGGATCAGGAAGCTATTAGAGCAGTTCAAAAATGGCGTTTTAGACCTGCTAAAAGAAATGGCAGTAATATAGCTTGTTGGGTAGACATTCCTTTATCTTTCAAACTACAGTAGAGAGGAGGTCTACTTTTTGAAGGAAGAAAAATTAGAGGGAATTTTACTTTCTTTAGGACATAAAGTCAAGGTTCTAAATCAGCAAAGGTTGCTTAGTAAGAGAAATCAAGTATATTTAGTAGAAGTTATAGGTGATGGTTGGCCAGAACTGTTAATAATGAAGTATGGTGAAGCTTCCTTAATTGAACAAGAGGCGGGTCTTCTTAAAATACTTAAAAAAAAGGGGATTACAGTCCCTAAAGTTTATTTACAGGTAGAGAATTTGTTCTTTTTAGAATATATTCAGGGGAATAACTGTTGTGATTTTATTAATAGTGGGCAAAAGGAAGAAGAAATTGACCTTTTATTGCGGGAAATGGCTTACTGGTTAGTTGATTTTCATAGTTTAGATCAATCAGGGAAGCATTTACTGAAAGGGGATTGCAATTTGCGTAATTTTCTTTGGGATGGAGAAAAAGTCTATGGTATAGACTTTGAAGAAGTTGTTTATGGGTGTCCCTGGACTGATGTAGGGGAAATTTGTTCTTTTATTTTGAATACCAAACCTGCCTTTACACCAGGTAAGTTTTTCTTAGCAAATAAGTTTTTAGAGTATTATAAACTCTTTAGTGGTCAAGCTTATCCATCTGACTTTAAATCTTATATCAATTTAAGTCTGCTTAAAGCTGCTAAGAGGAGGCCTGGAGAAACAAAGATACTCCAGAGAATGGCAGAAAAGATTATGGAAGGAAACTATATAACCCTAGATAAATAGGAAGGTGATGAAAATAATGGCTGAATTAATTATAAAGAAAAAATGGCGTTCTTTTATAAACAGATTTACTATAGTAGACTTAGTGACTATGGCTATGTGTGCTTCGTTAGGCATTGCAACCAAACCTTTAATTATTCCTTTGGCTCAATTTATTGCCTCTCCTTTTCTAATTCCTAAAGGGGCCGTGGCCGGTGGATTTTATATGCTTTGGCTTATTTTAGGGAGAGGTATAGTGGATAAAAGAGGAGCAGCTACTTTGACGGCTCTAGTCCAAGCTATCCTAGTTCTAGGAATGGGGAGCTTTGGTAGCCATGGGATAATTTCTTTAGTAACTTATCTTTTGCCAGGTATAGCAATAGATTTAGTTCTGCTAGTTTGCGGTCATCGAGTCTGTTGTTGGGGTTGTGCCTTAGCAGCAGGGATAGCAGCTAATGTAACTGGGGCTCTTCTTTCTTCCTTGATTTTCTTCCATCTGCCTTTGTTGCCGCTCCTTATAACTTTAGGTGTTGGAGCCCTCTCTGGGGGAATAGGAGGAATAATAGCTTACCAGATTTTATGTCAAGTAAGAAAATTTAATTTTCAATAATAAGGGGGAGTAGAGTGATGAAAAAAAGAATATCCTTTTTCTTACTTATTTCTATCTTACTAATAATTTTAAATTTTAGTTCTTGGGTCACAGCCAGTGCTGCCCCTTGGCAAGTTAGTATTTGGGGGCTAGATAAACAGTCCAATAAGATGAAGTTAGTGAGCTTAGAAAAAATTAAAAAAATACCTCCTGTTACCTTAAAGGCTACTCTTAGAAAGAGCGATGGGACTGTACAGACCAATAATTATACAGGAGTTAGTTTAAAAGAATTTCTCAAATATACAGGACTAAAAAATGATTTTAAGAGTGTGCAAATAGTGGCAAAAGATAGCTATCTAATAGAGCTGGATAAAAACTTAGCTAGTAAGAAAGGAACTATTTTTGCTTATCTAAAAGATGGACGAAGATTAAGTGAAGAGGATGGAGGACCTCTTCAGCTGGTAGTTAGCGGGGAGACAGGAATGTATTGGGTTAGACAAGTTGACAAGATTATAGTGAAAAGGTAGGAAAAAATAATGAAGAAGATAAAGCCATTGATTTTAATGACTACTTTTCTGATTTTTTTACTCTTGCCTATTGCGGCTTTAGGGCAAGATAGTAGCACGAGTGGGCGCTTAGAGCTCTGGGGAGATATATCTGAACGAGTGCTAATTATAGATAGGGGGGACTATACTAAAAAGGAACTAATATTATTAGGTGAGAAATATCAGGGTACCCCTTTGCTAGAGATATTAGCAAAAAGCAAGATTACAATACCTCAGGCAATCTTAGTAGTGGGAAGAGATGGACGGACAGTAGAAATTGATGAAAAATACTTAGGACGAGGATATTTAGCTTGGACTACTAAGTATGGGGTTCGTTTCCTTTGCGAAGATCTTCCTGCCCCTACTTCTATTCAGGATGTAATAAAAATTGTCTTAATTAATTCGCAAAATAGTACGGTGCGAATAATAATAGAAAATGCCGGACAGAGGACTGTTTATTCCATGAGCAAGCTACTATCAGGTGAACTGAGACAGTTTTACCTTCTAGAGGGGAAGGTAGGAAAATATAGCAGCAAGGAACAGTCCGCTCAAGCCGATGTACTAGTTTGTCACCTAGGAATTCCAGTTAAAGAATTAATCAAATATAGTGGCAGAGACTTAGATAAGGTAGTAGCCTTCGATAAAGCAGGAGAAAAGAAACAATTCAGTTCTAATGCTTTTCTAAGTTTAAACTGGAATAGGTTTACCTTGCTAGAGCCTCAGATAGGGGGAGAAAAAATGTTAGATGTAGAAAGAATTTTAATAGAATAGGGTGAAAAAGTGGCGATTATTGAAATTTGCGAACTTACCTATAGAGGATATCCGTCGGGGGAGCCTATTCTGAAGAATATAAATTTAAGCCTAGGCCAAGGTCAATTTTTAGGGATTATGGGACCTAGTGGCTCCGGTAAAAGCAGCCTTTGCTTAGCCTTAAAAGGTATTCTTACCCACTACCACCATAACCGAATAACTGGGAGAATACAACTAGCTGGGCAGGAAATTAAGCAATACTCCCCTGCCCAATTAGCCTTAAAAGTAGGTATGATTTTCCAAGATCCGGATACTCAACTATTTTCTTCTACAGTAGAGGACGAATTAGCTTTTGCCCCAGAAAATCTTTGCCTTTCGGTAGATGAGATTGAAATAAGGGTGAAAAAAGCTTTGCAGTTAGTAGGAATGGAAAAGTACCGTTATCATTCACCGCATCAACTTTCTGGTGGGGAGAAACAGTTAATAGCTTTAGCGGCCGTATTAACTCTTGATCCTGATATTCTAATTTTTGATGAGGCAACTGCACAATTAGATCCTAAAGAACAGATACGAGTAGAAAAAATTATTAGGAATCTACATAGGAAAGGGAAGACTGTTATTGTAGTGGACCATAACTTAAACACTTTGATGCAAGCTGATAAATTACTAATCTTAAATCAGGGAGAAATAGTAAAAGTGGGAACTCCTAAAGAAGTTTTATTAGATTTAAATTTACTAGAAGAATATGGCTTACAGCAGCCCTTATTTCCTCTTTTGTGGAGAATGTTAGGAATCGACTCTCCTCCTTTGGATCATGAAGAGGGGTATTTGTTATTAGAGAGGATGGTAAACAATGGCTATCCTACAACTTAAAGAAGTTTCTTATGCTTATAATCAAGATAATAAGGTTATTAAAAATATTTCTCTAGATATTTTATCAGAAGATTTTTGGGCCTTAGTAGGAGCTAACGGAAGTGGCAAAACTACATTAGCTAAAATACTTACGGGAATTTTTCAGCCTTTGGATGGACAGTATCTAATTGACGGCAAGAATAGCAGAAAGATTACCTTAGGTGAACTAGGAACTCAAATAGGGTTTGTACAACAAAATTCTATTAAGCAGTTTTTTACTTCTTCTGTAAATCAAGAGATAGCTTTTGGTTTAAAGAATAGAAAGGTAGAAAGGACAAAAATAGAAAGAACAGTAAAGGAGATTCTAGAATATTTTTCTTTAGAAAAGCATAAGGAATCCCATCCTCTTACCTTAAGTCAAGGAGAAAGAAAACGCTTAGCAGTAGCTTGCATGGTTGTTTTAAAGCCTAAGTTCATCATTCTGGACGAGCCAACTGCTGGTTTAGATAGACGTAACAAAGGCCTTATGTTAGACTTTTTAAAAAAAATTAATCAGCAGGACAGGATAGGTATAGTGGTTATTACCCATGATCTAGATTGGGTTAGTTCCTATGCCAGCAAGTTAGCTGTTCTAGCTAACGGGGGAATAGCTTATCAGGGGGAGATCAGGAAAGCTTTTTTGCAGAGGCAAATCTGGCATGACTTGCAATTCCCACTTCCGCAAATTATTGAGGTTTCTTATAAGCTACATGAGAAATTTAACTTACCTTTCTGTTTAGACGAACAGAGTTTAGTTCGGGAGTTAAAAAGGGTGTTGGGTAAATGAATGATTTAGATCCCCGAACTAAACTAACAATTATCTTATCCTTGTCCAGCTTGACTATTATTTTTGATAAATTTTTTTTGCTCTGTGGGTTGTTATTAATTAGCATTTTACTAACTTGGATTACTATAGGTTCTTACATTGCTATAGTTAGGATTCTAGAAAAAATGTGGCCTCTTTTTCTTAGTCTTGCTATTACTTTAACTATTTTTGCTTCCTTCTCTGAGGCTTTAACTAGTATTCTGAGAATAATTATCATAGCAATTTCTGCTCTAATATTAACTACTACTAGTCCTAGAGACTTTATTCAGGCTCTCTTGTCTTGGAGAATCCCCTATGAGATTGCTTTTATGGTTATGGTAGCTACCCGATTTCTTTTCATTTTTAGGGAGGAGGCTAAGGACACTTTTCTAGCTGTTCAAATGCGGGGAGTAGAGATAAATAAGTTAAAGTATAAAGAGAAGATTGAACTATATATTAGCCTTCTTTTGCCATTAGTTTTTAGCGCTATTAGTAAAGCTTACAAGTTAGCCATTGCTATGGAAGCTAGAGGATTAAGGGCCTACCCGCAAAGAAGCTTTTTTCGACAGCTTAGACTAAAGAAAATAGACTATTGTTTAATGGCTAGTACTATTCTAGCCACTGTTATTGTTATTTTTATAAATATTTAAAGGGGGAAAAATGAAAGTTTTTAGTGTTTATGGTTACTCTGGCTCAGGCAAAACTACTACCATTGAAGAAGTTATCAAAGAGATGAAAAGAAGAGATTATGATGTTTCTACTATTAAAGATATACATTTTGAAGGCTTTACCATGGACACAGAAGGGAAGAATACTTGGCGTCACCGACAGGCCGGAGCTAGAGTAGTAGCCGCTAGAGGTCTCCGGGAAACAGCTATTATTTTTCCTTGTTCATTATCGTTGAAAGAGCTAAGTAGATTTTTTAATGGAGATTTCTTAGTCTTAGAAGGTTTCAGAGAAGAAAATATAGCTAAGATTCTTTGCGTGGATAATCTAGAACAAATTGAAGAGCAGTTAAACCATTGGGTCTTTTGTATTTCCGGCAAGATTTCCAATAAGATAAAAGAATATAAAGGGATACCGGTAATTAATGCTTTAGAAAGTCCAGAAAAACTGGTGGATCTAATTGAAGAACATTTTCTATCGAAATTCCTTAATGAAAGATAGAAGCTGTTAAAGTATCCAAACACAAGCATCACCTAGAATTAATTAACTCTAGGCGGTGCTTTTTTATAAATGAGTAAAACTAGTTATTTTTTGCAGAAAAGTTTTTAATTACATAGCTATCTAGTAATGTTCCGTCTTGCTTAAAAGTATTAAGAAGTAAGTAATTTGTTTCAACAGAAACTACTAGGTAATTAGGTTGATCTTCAGGATTATAAAAAAAGGCATCATAAGCTATAGAAGACAAATTTTTGTAGAATTTATTACCACTTCTGCCTACTGTATAGTAGATTGTCCCTCTATTGGTATCATTTATTACCTGATTATTAAAAATTGGATAGGTTCTAGCAATTACGTGCTCATGACCATTAAGAACTAACTTCACATTGTATTTATCTAGAACAGATTGAAAGGCTTTAGTGACATCTTCATTTCCCCTAGGAGAAGTAGAATAGATAGGCTTATGGAAAAGAACAATTTTCCATTGCTGTTTGGTAGCTTTCAAGTCATTTTCTAACCAATCCTTTTGTAATTGCAAAATATCCCCTAGACATTTTTCTTCCTTTCCTTGGCTGTCTAGAATAACAAAATGGACATTACCATAATCAAAGGAGTATGCTTGGCTTTTTAATCCTTTTGGGCCATTTTGGGAAACTTTGAATTGCTTTACCCAAAAAATTGGTGGACCATCTATGTAAGTATTAGGATTATAAGTCTCGTGGTTACCAACTACGGGGACAAAGGATATAGTATCAATAATTCCTTTAGAAGCATCAAACCATTTATTCCAGTGAAGATAGCTTTGTCCTTCCTCTACTAAATCACCTAGGTTAATAAAAAATTTTGCTTGGGGATTTGCTTGAAAAGCCTTCTGGCAAGTAATCATCCAGGTTTTATATTCAGGATTTTTAGCATCGCCACTTTGACTATCTCCGAAAACCAAGAATTTAAAAGAATTGGTTTTGTCAGCTTCGGTAGTGAAAGTATGAAGTTCTCCCCATTCCTTTACTGTACCAACTTGATAAAGATAAGTGGTACTTGGCTTTAAGTGAGTTAACATAGCAGTATGTAAGTTTACTGGACCTAAATCAGTGTCAAATTCCTCAGATGTAGCTTTTATTGTTATAGCTTTTTGCAGAAAGGCAGCTTTGTTTCTGGCTTCAACATATCGTAAGAAACAACTAATGATAGATGAGTCTGTTTGCCAAGTAATAACTTGGGTAGTGTGGGGATCATCTACCCAAGTGAGGGTTAGATGTTTAAATGTTTGAGATGAAGCTTGAGCTGGGTAATTAGCCAAGTGCCCAAAGATTAAGGTTAGAAGTATTACCAGGCTAGCTAATAATTTAATATTTCTTTTCATTTCTATCCTCTCCCTTGCGTTGTTCAAGGCCTAAGTAACCAGTTCTTTGGTCATTAGCTACCCATGGATAGTACCATCATTTTTGAGTTGGTTCATTTTTACTACTGTTTTATACTATCCATAAAACGGCATAAGAAACAAATTCAATACTAATTTCCAGAGAACTTATCCATTCCTTGAGAGTAAATCTTTCTGTTTTCATTATAATACTTTCTTGGTATAAAGGAAGGGCTAAATGCTACAAGCTAAAGAAAAGGAGGTTTGCTTATGTTCAATTTTAATATAGATGATACTAACTTAGACAAATGTTTAGAAGAGCTAAAAGAAAAATCTCAGAAGTCAGGGGATGCCTATGACCTTTCTTTAGAAGAATTCCTTACAGTAGAATTTTTAACCAAGCAGACTAACTTTACATCTTTGGAAGAAATGTTTGCAGCAGGTAACTTGGTGGGAAAGGATTGTTGGAAAAGCTATTCTAAAGAGGATTGGGATAGATTTATCAGTAGTCAGACTAAATTTAACAGTTGGAAGCAGTTAATACATGCTGCTGTTCAGGAATGGTTTGTTAATAAGTTAGGCTCTGACAAAATTTTCATGCAATAAATGAAACTAGTTGCGCTACAAAGGTAAGTTAATTATAATAAATATTATTAGATTAGTGCTTAAGTAGGTGAAATTTATGAAGAAAACCAATGCAGCTAGACTTTTAGATAAGCTAAAAATTAGCTATCAACTAGGGGAGTATGAGGTAGATGAGTCAGATTTAGGGGCGGAAAATGTAGCCCGGAAGATTGGAATGCCTTTGGAGCAGGTCTTTAAGACTTTAGTAGCCAGGGGGGATAAAACAGGAATCTTAATGGCCTGTATTCCCGGTGGGGAAGAATTAAACCTGAAGGCTCTAGCCACCCTTAGCGGAAACAAAAAGGTGGAATTAGTACATCTAAAGGAAGTCCAGCCTTTAACCGGTTACATTAGGGGCGGGGTTTCCCCCTTAGGGGCTAAAAAGCATTACCCAGTATATTTGGATGAGAAGGCCCTACAATTTGCTATTATTGCGGTAAGTGCCGGGATGAGAGGTTGCCAAATCTATCTTAACCCTCAGGACTTAACGGCAGCTGCAGAGGCTACTTTGGGTAATTTAACTAGATAAAAGAGAAGGCTGTTAATTACAACAGCCTTCTCTTTTGCAAGATTAATGTTGATGATGGTTCTTATGATCGTGGTCCAAAGCATTAGCCACTGCTTCAGCAAATTCTCTTGGTCTCATTCTAGCCTCTACATGAATATACATAAGGCGGGGTCGGTCAAAA
>Ga0079098_1002498_pt1 | contig 14514 bp, 12 predicted proteins | sample ADurb_H2B_01_Slu_FD_74559 | JGI IMG/M metagenome (GOLD analysis project Ga0079098, IMG submission 74559) | Active sludge microbial communities from Illinois, USA, of municipal wastewater-treating anaerobic digesters - ADurb_H2B_01_SludgeMetaT... | ecosystem: Engineered > Bioreactor > Anaerobic >...
CTTTCAGAAGTTTTATATAAACTTTTTATATTACATAAAAGGGTAGAAAACCAGATAAAAAAATTATATCTTCAAAAATAGGATTTGCTCACCACCAGAAAACTTCGTACTCTTGTTTGGTCAATTTACTTGAATTTGGGATAAAAAAATTTTTAATATTAATGAGTTCCTCTATGAAAATACTTATAATAAACAGTAGTGATATTGGCGGCGGGGCTGAGAAAATTGCTGTGGATCTACATAGCGCTTACCTGGAATCAGGTTTGGATTCTAAACTAGTTGTTGGCAAGAAGAAGTCTTCTCTTTCATCTGTATACGAGATACCAACAACTGGGTGGTTTCAATTCTGGAATGAGGTCGACAGTCATTTGCTCAAGTCACAGATCAAAGGTGCTTACCGTCTACATAAACTCGTTAAGGAAATAAAAGCACCTCATTGTGAGTATGCACGGAAGATGGGCATAGAAAATTACCACTATCCTGAGTCGAGACGCTTGATCAGAAATTTGATGAATGATGTTGACATTATTCACATGCATAACTTGCATAATGAATATTTTGACATGCGCATGTTACCATCATTGTCAAAGAAGAAACCCATCCTGATCACCATGCACGATGAATATCTGTTCACTGGTCATTGTGCCGGAACTCTTGGTTGTGAACGCTGGCGAACAGGCTGTGGCGACTGCCCGCATCTTGAAACCTACCCATCTGTCAAAAGAGATAACACCAGGTTCAACTGGAACAGAAAGCAGAAAATCTTTGCCAAAAGCCAGCTGTCTTTGGTGGCTCCGAGCGCTTGGTTGGCGGAGCGTGCCAGACAGTCTCTGCTTTCTCACCTTCCTGTCAAGGTAATTCCAAACGGAATTGATCTGTCCGTTTTTAAACCCGGGTCTCAAAAAGCCGCGCGGGCTGCCCTGGGCTTGGACTTGGATGCATTCATCATCCTCTACACTGCAGTTGGTGGGCGGGTAAACCAATTTAAAGATTATGAAATGCTCGACCGGCTTGTCCTTCGACTTCAAGCACAAAATTTCGAGCGGCCTGTCATATTGCTTGCGGTAGGAGGTCCCAAAGAATTCAAACGTAAAGTGAATGACCTCACGATGATCGAAAAGTCTTATGTTACCAATGCCGAGGAAATGTCCAGTTACTATCAAGCTTGTAATCTTTATATCCACACCGCTAAGGCAGACAATGCACCACTGGTAATCTTGGAAGCCATGGCATGCGGAAAGCCTGTCCTGGCTACCAATGCGGGTGGGATCCCGGAGCTTGTTAGGGAGGGCGTTACAGGCTTCACGGTCCCTGTAAGTGATGACGAGCAGATGGCGCTGAAGGTGCTGGAAATGGTCCAAAACCCTGATCGTTTGAGGTTGATGGGTTTGAATGCTGCGGAGATTGCAAAAAATGAGTACGGGCTTGACCGAATGGTTCAGAATTACCTGGATCTATATCATGAATTAACTGATGAAAGAAACGAGCAAAATGCTGCATGAACTTCCAATAGCTCCTCAAGGTAAAACAGGCTGGCCGTGGACTGAAGCCAGCTCTCCACTTCCCGCCAACATGCCTGATGGTTCCCCTTGGCCGAAGATCAGCATCGTTACTCCATCTTTCAACCAGGCTCAGTATCTGGAAGAAACTATCCGCTCGGTACTGCTGCAGAATTACCCTAACTTGGAATATATCATCATCGACGGCGGCTCTACCGATGGCAGCGTGGAGATCATCAAAAAGTATTCACCCTGGCTTACCTATTGGGTGAGCGAACCGGATCGCGGCCAAAGCCATGCAATCAATAAAGGATTTCAGCATGCTACAGGCGACATTTTAGCTTTTATAAATTCTGATGATTTTTATCTACCAGACGCATTTATGCTTGTGGCTGAGAACTTATCAATAGATTACCAGTTATTTGTTGGTATAACTTTACAAATTGACGCCGATGGAATTTTGTCTGGTAAGCGTCGAGCCCCAAGCCTTGCTGTGGATGATGTTGCTGATTGGCAAAAAAATTGGTTTCGTCAACCGGGTTGTTTTTTCTCAAAAGAGGTTTTTGAAAAAGTAGGGGGAATCGATGAGAGTTTAAATTACTCATTAGATTTTGATTTATGGGTAAAAATTTTAAAAGTTGGGGATGGGAAGTATATTGAAAACGAGTTAGCCGTTGCTCGAAATCATCCTGGAATGAAGACTCGAAACAAGGGCGGAAGAGGTTTTGCAGAAGATAGAATCGTCCAGATAAATACTGGTTACACCGAATTGACAATAGAATACATTTCGAACCTTTATGATGAATTGCATAGCTTTAAGTCGAAATTTCGATGGCTATATTCGGTAAGAAAGTCACTGAGTAAGCTGGTGAGAAAGGTTCAACATAGGGATACCAGATGAAGGCAGCAATACGTGAATTATGGCCTGAAACTATGCATAAAAAATGGATGGATGAGAAATCGAAGAAAAACGTTGTAACCGTAATCATTCCCACATTCAACCGTCGAACGATGATCATTGACGCACTGAACTCAGTTTTCGAGCAAACTTATCGTCCGATTGAGTTAATCGTCATTGATGATGGCTCCACCGATGGGACGAGAGATGCGATCGAAAAGTGGCAAGAAGCATGTAATGAGGATCTTTCCTTTACTCTTCAATACTTATATCATGATAATATGGGGGTTTCTGGGGCAAGAAATTTGGGATTAATCGAATCGCATGGTGAATACATTCAGTATCTCGATAGTGACGATTTACTGCTTCCGAATCGAATTTTTGTTTGTGTTGACGGGCTAAAGAAAAACCCTACTATCGAATTTGTTCATAGTGCAATCTATTGGGATTATGGAGATAGTTCTCGCCGAGGGTATGTCTTATCCGGAGCAGCAAGGATTGGAAGCGATCCTAGTCCAAGAAGTTACCTTTGGACAGCTGCTGGTTTATTCAGGCGGAAATTAATTCTTGAATCAGGACCATGGAATGAAACTCTCCGAATATGTGAAGATGCAGAATATTTTTCCAGGCTTCTCGCGATAACTGACAACTGTCTGGCATTAGCTGACGCATTGGTTATTAAACGAAAACATTCGGAATCCAGATTGGCAGACGTAAGAAACGAAGAAAGCGGTCTCAGGAATAAATACCAGTCAATATTATTGCAGGAAAAAGTGTTCTCGAAATTTGGTGATGACAGGGGGACCACTAATGGAAAATTGTGGGTAGTTCAGGATGCTTTTTCTGCAGGCCAAATTACCTTCGGAAAGGAAATTCTTACAGAAATTTACGATGAATGTAAAGGAAGTATTAGGTTTCTTGTCCGATGGTTTTTATTGCACTGTTCAACAATTTTCCCTAACAAAGTAATAACAGCTTTATGGAAGAATATTACCTACCTACGAAATGAAATAAAATGGAAGTTGGACATGTTTCGAGGGAAAATAAAGAAGATCCCTAAAGACTCTTGAAATTATGCCAAATTAATTCCTCAATCAATCCAAGATTTCTGCAATGAACCCAAGTGAAAGATATGAAAAAAAGTTGATATGTTTGAAAATGTTGGCGTTGTCGTCAACTATTATTGGAAATCATCCTTTCCAACGAGTTCCCGATTCATCACTCTTGTGTCCTTGTTGTCCCTCCTAGAAGCTGGATTCAAAGAAAACATTATTTTGGTTGACGGCTCACCAATCCATGATCCTTTCATCCATGATCCTTTCATCGAAGAAAATTGCGAGAATTTGGGAATCCGTTCGATTTATACTGATAGTAATCTGACCTTTGCAGAAGGATACAACCTTGGAATTGAACACAGCAAAGGCGAATATATCTGCCTAATGGCAAACGATATTTATCCTACTCGCGACGCGTTTGAAAAACTGTACAAATGGATTTCTTTGCCCGACGTTGGTTGTGTTTTCCCTTACCTTTCCTCAAGTGATTACCCTGGGCAAATTCCAAGTTTCGTACGAAAGCCTATTACGTGTGAGCCTACATTTATGACTCTTAATATCAATCTCTTTCGTCGATCTGTGCTTGAAGAGATTGGCGGATTAGATGTCGACTTTTCTGGTGGGTATAATGATATTGTAACTTTGGCAAGTATCAGAAGCCTTGGTCACAAAGTGATCTTGGTGGGGGACACAAATGTTACTCACCTAGGCAGGATGACCATTTCTCATGGTTCTAACTATGTAATAAGCAAAAATGATTACGAGATTTTTATTAATAAGTTTCCACATTTACAGGCTAAACATGGAAAATGGGGATATAAACATTGGGTCAAACCATTTGCTGTTAATAGAAAAGTAGCCTTGTCTTGGTGGTTGTGTCAAAATATTCCAAGCACTCGCGTAAGAAAATATTTAGAACGAGAGATAATCAGGCTTGAACCTGAGTTGACAAAATGCTAACCTCTGTATGAGATGGCCATACTGGTTTCTAGAAATATTTATTATCCGATAATTGCTTTCAAAGACCATAAAGTGAGTTATTTTAATATACCTTGTTGTGTAAGATAGTACTCTATCCTAAAAAAATTTAGAGAACCGAAAAGATTTATCCATGCTATACGATGTAAATTCTGAGAAATGTGTGAAAACAGCAAACAATCAAAATACAATGCCACGAATAAGTGTGGTTACCCCTTCATTAAACCAAACTCGTTTTTTGGAAGAGACTATTTCTTCCGTAATCTCCCAAAATTATCCAAATACTGAATATATTATTATTGATGGGGGTAGCACAGACGGAAGCCAGAGTATCATAAGAAAATATGAATCAAGTTTGTCTTACTGGATAAGTGAGCCTGACAAAGGTCAAAGTTCAGCTATCAATAAGGGGTTTTCCAGATGTACGGGTGACATAATCACGTTTCTCAGTAGCGATGACATCTATCTTCCTCATGCATTTTTCTTCGTTGCCGAACAATGGCAAAAGCTTCCAGAATTTGGAGCGATCGTAGGCGGTTTCAAATTTCTAAATGAAAAATCTGCACTATCCTCAGCAGTTATCTCCCCTTACTTGCCTTACCAAACCCCAATTGATCTTTCCTTAATTCCACCTGAAAAATGGCGATTGCATCAGGTTTCCACTTTTTATTCCAGGAAAGCACTTGATCAAGTGGGAAGGTATGTTCGTGAAGATCTGCGTTATGTGATGGATCGGGAGCTATTATTCAGGGTTGCGAAAAATTTTGAGATCGTTTTGGATGAAAGACCTTATGCTGCTTTCAGGCGTCACTCCGAAAGTAAGCCGATGTCAAGTTTCATTCCTTTTGGTGAGGAATTTGGTCGATTATATTTAGAATCACCTTCAAACAACAAGAAGGACCAAAAATTCAAGCAAAAATTGGCTCGTTTTTATCACGCCAAGGGTTTTCTTCATCTTGCTAAGTACCATCCTGATTTAGCCGAAAGTAACCGGGCATTTACTCAAGCAGTGAAAATATATCCAGAATATTTATTAACTAGAAAATTCTGGCTGACATGGGTTAAACGAGTATTAAAAATGATCCAGAACAATGATTAATTTCTGTGCCCCTTTAAATATGTCAATCTACTTATCATATGACTAAAGACAATAAACCCCACATCGTCCTGATCGTCGCCCGAGGGGAAGCCGTGCGCAACTTTCTCTACTCCGACACGCTCGCCATCCTCTCGCGCGAGGCTCGGGTAACGCTGCTGTCTGCCATTTACGACGAGAAGTTCATCCAGCGCTTTGGTCCGCAGGTTGAGCGCATCATCCCGCTGCCTGAGTTAAAAGAAAAATGGATTGTCAAATTCCTGCGGGAACTGATCGACATGGCGCATTACCGCTGGATCTGGACCGAAAAGGTAAAAAACAAGTGGGAGCTGCTGGACTCCGAAGCCCGTACCCCCAAACAAAAGCTGCGCGTCAAGCTGTTCAAGGCTTTTGCGCGCCTTTTTGCCTCCCGTGCAGGTCTGAACTTCCTGGCGTTTTGGGAGTATCACCTTTCGATCCTCCTCAACCCGACGCCCTTTTTCAAACAGACTTTCAGCGAACTTAAGCCTGACCTGGTGTTCAACTGTTCCCACATCCACGCCCCGCGGGGGGAGATGCCGGCACGGGTTGCCCACCAGATGGGCATTCCCACCGCGACCTTCATCTTTTCCTGGGATAACCTCTCCTCGAGAGGACGCATCTTGCCGCCTTATGATCACTTTTTAGTCTGGCATGAAGGCATGCGGGCTGAACTGCTGCACTTGTATCATTTCATCAAGCCCAACCAGGTACACATCACCGGCACTCCACAGTTTGATTACCATTTCAAGCCGGAATACCAAATGACGCGCGAGCAGCTGGCAAACCACGTTGGTTTTGACCCAAGCCGCGACTTCGTGCTTTACACCACCGGCATGGATCGCGATTTTCCCGGGGAGGTGGCGCATGTGCGTACGGTGATCGACATCTTAAAGGAATTTGACCCCTCAATCCGACCGCAGCTGGTGGTGCGCACCTACGTGAAGGGCAACAGCCCCGAGATGGAAGCGCTTGCACATGCCAACACTCCGGATGTCTTTTTTCCGCCGGTCTTGTGGGATACCAACTGGTTCATGCCGCAGGAAGAAGACCTGGCGATCTATAGCAGCTTGCTAAAGCAGTGCCTTTTTGGCATCAATCCCGCATCGACAGTGTCGTTGGAACTGATGATGTTCGGCAAGCCGGTCATGAACCTGGGTTTTGACCCACCAGGCTCTAACCTTCCCAAACCACTGCGCTGGCAGCGGCACATCGGATTTGATCACTACCGCCAGGTCGTGGCGGGTGGGGGAGTGCGCGTAGCTTATTCAGTGGAGGATATGCGCACCATTATCCAGGAGTACGTCCATAGCGGGAATTGCCTGCGCGAAGAGCAGCAGAGGTTTCTTGATGGTTTTTTTGGTCCCACGCTGGATGGCAATAGTGGCAAGCGGGTTGCTGAGGTGATCCTGCGCCTGGCAGAGGAAGCATGACGGCAGACAAGCATGTGCTTTTTATTGCCACATCAGCCAATGCCGAGCACGGCAGGGGCGGACGCCGGCGGATCGTTGATGTCGCGAACCAGGCACGCCTGCGTGGCTTTTCTCCCCACTTGCTTTGCTTTTTGCCGTTCGCCCAGGTGCTGCGCGGACTGCGATTCTGGCGGTCGGGGCGTGCCAGCCTTTCGGCAGAAGCAAATAGCCCGGTTTCTTACGCGCCCATGCTCCCGCTAACTCGCTTCGTGTTGATGGAGCAGCTCAATCTGCTCTGGTGTGGCTTGGTGGGTTGGCGGGTGTCTCTGCGCACCGGTTGCCGTTTGCTATATGGGCATGGCACAAACGCTGCTGGTATCGCACTTGTTGCCAAAAAACTTCGGAAAGACGCACGTGTCATCGCGGATGCGCACGGCGTTGGTTCAGCGGAATATGCTTACGCCACGGCAGCACCTGCAAATGATAAGCAACTCCGTCATCTGCAGAGAGAAGAGCAGAGGGTACTATCGCTTGCTGACCAGGTAGTTTTCGTTTCTGACCATATGCGTAATTATTTCCATGAGGTGATGAGGCGTGATTTCAGCTCAGCCCGGGTAATTCCCTGCGCGGTGGATACGGCATCGCTTCCGGCTGCTGAAAGCCGCGACCTCTTGCGTGATAAGCACGGCCTGGCGGAACGATTTGTTGTTGCTTATGTCGGGTCTGCGGTGGCTTACCAACAACCGCGCCCAATGGTAAATCTGTTTTGTCAGATTCGCGAGTTGATACCCCAAGCATTCTTCCTGGGGATCACCCAGTCCCCCGAGGTCTTCCGCGATCTGTTGACTGAACTGAGGGTTCCTGAGCATGATTACCTGCTGACCAGCCTGCCGCATGAACAGGTCATGGAGATGCTGCAGATGGGGGATGTTGGCTTACTTTTACGCGAGGGGTCCCTCTTGAACCAGGTTTCCTCCCCCACCAAGTTTGCTGAATATCTGCTCGCCGGACTTCCCGTCCTCCTTACCAAACATGTCGGAGACTATGGTGTAATTGCCTACCGCAAGGGTCTTGGTCATCTCGTGGATCTTGATAACTTGCACGTGGATCAACCCCTCTTGGATTTTTTGCTGAGCATCCAAACCCACCGCCAGGATTATCTCAAGCGCTGCCGCAACTACGCCCAGACAGATCTCTCCTGGGAGCATTATGGCAAGGTTCTGGCAAAATTGTTAGAAGATGCAGCCAGTAGTTGGAGAGACAAATAATAAAGTCATAATCGAACGTTCCTTTGGCCATGCCTTCATAATGCCCATTAGCTGTCAACCATGGCCTATAATTCACTATCAGCCATGAGCTACCACCTATCAGCTTTCCATAGGAAATAATTCAAAAATGCCCAAACGAATTCTAACTTGCATCGGTACCCGCCCTGAAATGGTAAAACTGGCGCCAGTGATTAAAGCGCTCAAACAAAACCCCGAGGAGTTCGAAAGCCTGGTTTGTTTCACCGGTCAACACCGGCAGTTACTCGCCCAGGCTGCCTCAGTTTTTGAGATCCAGCCCGATGTAAACCTGGATCTTATGCAGACCGATCAGGGGTTGGCGGGTTTTGTCGGCAGAGCACTTCCAGCCCTACAGGAAGTGTTGATCAATACACAGCCAGACATGGTCCTGGTGCAGGGGGACACTTCCACAGTCTTTTGCGCGGCGCTGGCTGCTTATTACCAGCAGATCCCGGTTGGGCATGTGGAAGCTGGTTTGCGGACTGACAACAAGTACGCGCCTTTCCCGGAGGAAATGAACCGCCGCCTTACCACCCGGCTGGCTGACCTGCATTTTGCCCCCACCGAAACCGCCCTTCGGGCGCTTTTGCGTGAGGGTGTTCCTGCTCAGTCAATTCATGTCACCGGGAACACGGTCATTGATGCTCTGCAGTGGATGCGTGCCCGCCTGGAGCATTACCAACCACAACTACCAGTGTCTCTTTGGGAAGAGTTGGCTGAACGGCGTGTGGTGCTTATCACCGGGCACCGTCGGGAGAACTTTGGTGAAGGCTTCCAACAAATTTGCGCCGGGATTGCCGCAGCTGCCCAAAAGCACCCGGATGTGCTGTTTGTGTACCCGGTTCATCTCAATCCAAATGTTCACCAGCCAGTGATGGAGCTGCTCGGAAATATTCCCAATATAACCTTGCTCGATCCGCTTGATTACAACGATTTTATATGGCTGATGAATCGCTCGTACCTTGTCCTGACTGACTCAGGCGGCGTGCAGGAGGAAGCTCCCGCGCTTGGAAAGCCTGTACTGGTGATGCGGGACGTCACCGAACGTCCAGAAGGAATCGAAGCAGGCGTGGCCAGGCTAGTTGGGGCTGACAGGCTGCGGATTTTTAATAACCTGGAAGAGCTGCTCACTGATCCTCAAGCTTATACGGCGATGGCGGTCAGTAAAAATCCTTACGGGGATGGGCATGCTGCGGAGAGAATCGTAGAGATTCTTAGATCGTCTGGTAAATAAGGAACAGTGAATCTCCTCGTTATTTCCCATAAAGAAACATGGTCAGACCAACAATCTCCCACTGGTTTTTCAACCAAGGGTGGGTTTCCATTCCAGATGGAGGCGTTATCGGAGCTTTTTGATGAGACACAAATTCTTTCCCTACAGCGTGCTTCGGATCCTCCTCCAGGTCTTGTTCCGCTAACTGGAAACCACCTTCAGGTCAAAACCCTTCCCGAACCACAAGGGCATGATCTCAAGCGAAAACTGCGCTTGCTGCTTCACTTACCCCGCTGGCTAATGACCGTCTGGCACGAGGTCGCGAAAGCAGATGCAGTACACACGCCGCTGCCAGGTGATCTGGGTACGGTAGGAATGATCGTCGCTCTACTACAGAAAAAGCAGCTTTTTGTGCGCCACTGTGGACGATGGGGCATTTCTTCCAGCGTTTTTGACGGGTGGCTGCAGCGCTTTTTGGAAAGGATTGCCGGTTCACGAAACGTCGTGATGGCGACTGGCGGTGCCGACCATCCTCCTTCAAGCCGCAATCCAGCTATCTCATGGATCTTCTCCACTGCCCTGACAGCAGCCGAGTTGGACGAAACTCCCACAGCCAAACCTTGGAAGCTTGGCGAACCTCTGCGGTTGGTAACCGTCGGCAGCCTTCTGCCAGGGAAGAACATCTCCGCCCTGATAGTAGCTCTGCCTGAACTGCATGCGCGAAATCCCGAGCTAAGCCTGGAGGTGATAGGCACCGGCCGCCTGCTGGAGGACCTGCAGCAGCAAACGCGACAACTTGGTCTTGAAGAGATTGTGTTCTTTTCAGGCAATTTGTCGCACGATGAGGTGTTGGCACACCTCTCCCAATCCCATGTTTTTGTTTTTCCCACCCATTCCGAAGGCTTTCCAAAAGCCCTGCTCGAAGCGATGGCTTGCGGACTGCCAATCGTTGCCAGCCCGGTGTCGGTAATCCCCAGTTTGCTGGAGGGGGGAGCAGGACTACTCTTGAACGGACAGGATGCCGCCTCGATAGCAAATGCCCTGGCTGATCTGCTCTCGGACCCGGAAAAGATGGCTGCCATGGGACGCCTGGCCCGGCAAAGAGCGCAGAGCTATACGCTTGAACGCTGGCGGGATGAAATTGGTCAGCGCCTCTCGGAAGCGTGGGGTGAACCACTCAAACAGAAATATGTTGTTTCTGATCAAGGAGCGGAACTTGCCTGATTTGCGCGGAAAAATTGGGCAGATCCTTTGGAAGCTTGGCATCACACCTGCCCTTACGAGGCGCGTCGCCCGCCACGGACGCTTTGCGCTCGTGATGCATGGAGTCTCACCAGTTTTTGATCAAACCTTGCCCGCATCTGTACAGCCGCATCACACCGCGCAGGAGATGCGCTTGACGCTTTCCTGGCTCAAACAGTACTTTGCCATCCTCACACCTGATCAATTCCTGAATACGGACCATCCGGGAGTGCTGCTGACATTTGATGACGGTTTTGCGAGCAATGTTGACGTTTTGTTGCCAATCCTTGAGGAATTTGATGCTCCGGCGGTGTTCTTTGTGACCGTTCAGCACGTGCTTAACCCACGAGATTGGCTGCCGGCAACCAGACGTTTGGTTGAACAAGTTTGGCGTAAAGCCGAAGATGTGCCTGAAACAACCGCGCGCAACTTTTTTGATGGCATGACTGTTGAACAGTTGCAAACTTGCGCGCATCATCCTCTGATCACAATCGCCTCTCATACCATCTCACACCCATTTCTTTCAGAGTGTTCGCTTCCGGAACAGGAAAATGAAATTTCTGGCAGCAAACGCCAATTGGAAGAACTGGCAGGAAAGCCAGTAGACCTTTTTGCTTATCCGACTGGGGATTATGACGAGAATGCCCTCCATCAGGTTGAACAGGCTGGTTACAAGGCGGCGTTTGCGGTGGACCCTCTGAAGTTAGGTGCGTTGCGGTTCGAGATTCCGCGTGTGGGGCTGTATTCTTCAGACCCATCCTACCTGGGGCTCAAACTCAGCGGTCTGCATCGACCTCCGCTACAAGGCGAAATCCTTTTAGATTCACGAAACCTTTTGGTCGCGTAATTTTTCCGATGGCAACTTCTGATAATAAACTAAAGATCATTTTTCTGATCAACGAACTGGGCAAGGGCGGCAGTGAGCGCCAGCTTTACCTGCTGCTCAAACATATGGATCTGGACGCAGCTGAACCTTTGGTGGTCGTTTTCAATCCGAGTACGCTCACCGACTATGCTGATGCCATTCGTTCTCTGGGGATCCAGGTTTTATCTCTGCCAGCTTCGAAGAATTCACCTCTCAAAAGGCTTTTCTGGCTGATCCGATTCTTCAGGGAGGAAAAACCAGACGTGGTTCATTCCTGGAGCGCGCCGGATAACCCCTATGCTGGCATTGCTGGTCTGTTGGCGGGCGTCCCCCTTCGCCTGGGTTCCTTCCGTGATTCTTTGGCAAACCGCGGTTTCCTCAATCTATCGATATTGTTCCAATATCTGGCTATCCATACCTGTCCCATTCTTGTGGTGAACGCTCAGAGTATTCTTGAAGAATTGCTCGTCCACGGTTTTTCCACAAACAGGCTCTTCCTCCTCGAAAATTGCGTTGAAATTCCACTTAATTCTATTGAAATTGACCTGCCAGAAGCACTATCCAGTGAATTCCGTTTGGTAGGTACAGTCTGCAATATTCGCCGCAAGAAAAATGTTCACATCTTTATTGAAGGAATATCTCTCCTAACCGATCGTTTCCCCGACCTTCGCGGCGTGATTGTAGGACAGCCTATCCCTGATGAACTCGATTATTACCAATCCATTCAGCGATTGATCCAGGAAAGAGACCTCACTGAAAAAATCATCCTGTTGGGATTCAGGGATGACGCGCCGCTTTTGGTGCGCAAATTCGAGGTTTTCTGCCTGCTTTCTGACTTCGAAGGATCTCCCAATGCTGTGCTCGAGGCTATGGCAGCCGGACGACCTGTGATTGCTTCAAACACCAGCGGTATTCCTGATCTGGTTCAGGATGGCGTAACGGGTTATCTCGTGCCGCCTGGGGATGCGACAGCCTTTGCCAGCGCGTTGGAAAAAATGCTGAACAACCCTGACCGGGAGGAAATGGGTGCCAAAGGTAGAAAGCGGGTAGAATCACAGTGCGGCTGCCAGGATTCAGCGGCACGATTGCTGGAGCTATACCAGCAGCTTATGAAGAGGAAGAAATGACTATTCAATTACTCACTGCCGCAGAAATCGATCCAACCCAGCTGACAAGCTTCCTTGAACGTTTCTTTGGCAGCACCAAGGCAAACTTCTTGCGCGAGCATGGCTCCTGGCTGCATGGCGGTCAGGAGAATCGGTGGGTTTTGCTGGTGGATGGGGTGCTGGCTGGGTATTGCGCTGTGATTCCCACCCAAGTTTGCGTTGAGGGCAAGGAATTGTCTGCCATCTGGTGGGTGGACATCATCGTCGCACCGGAATTCCGCGGGCAGGGTTTGCAGTCCCATTTCGATCAGAAACTCCAACAAGACAACCTTCTGAAACTGGGATTTCCCAATGAGCTGGCTGCAAAGATTCATCGCAAGCATCAGTGGGGTGTGCGTGAGGATTTGCAGGTGCGGCTTTGCCCGCTGCGCCCACTGAAAGTGAACCAGGTGCGCACTGCCCAGGGCAAACGTGGTGTTTTGCTCAAGGTGGGAGCGATTGCGCTCAGCCCGATCATGGCTGCTTTCAGGCTTTGGCTGCGCGTGCACAAATCGCTCCAGGTTTTCACCCGGGAAAGACCCTCGGCGGAAACATTGGCTGGGATTGTGAAACGAAGTCCAGCGCAGGCTTTCCCAACCACATGCCGGGATGCAGCCTATTTTCAACATCGATTCCTGGATGCTCCCTACGCGGATCAACTTGCCTGGTTTTTCTATGGTCCTGCGGAAGCGCCCACCCACTATCTGATTACGAGGACCCTGCAGCATCATGGAGTGACAGTCACGCGCATCCTCGACTATTTTGGAGATTTGTGCGCCGAAGAACCGCTGCGGGCATTGTTGCAGGCCGCGGCAGTGGACGCGGATCGGAAAAAATCCTCACAATTGACAGTGATGGTGACCTTGCCTTCCATGGAACCTCTATTTAAGGCGGCAGGCTTTATCTTCAAGGCAACCGCGCGATTTTGCTGGTTAAGCAGCGACCCGGTTATAATGGAGTCCTTTGCCAGACCCTTCTATTTCACTCTGGCTGACAGCGACAATGACGAAATTAGCTGACTATGACCGATAAAATCATCTCCCAACCCCTGACTACCTCTTCCCGATTGGGTATAAGCCGTTATCGGGGTAAACAGCTGCCTTATACAGCCAAAATCCTGTTGTTTTTCTTTTTGCAGGCTGTGCTTGCATTGGTTATCCGCCAGGCGAATGTCGTTTCAACACTGCACGCTTATGCAACGATTTTGGTGGGATTATTTTTCCTAGTAACAGATAAGGAACCCTATCGGTTGGTCTATTGGATGGGTTATGTGGCTGGGGCTGAATTGTTATGGCGTGGCACAGGGGCAAATGTTTTCTGGGAGACCGGGAAGTACGCTATTATCCTGATCAGTGCATTGGGCTGCCTTAAGAATTTTGGCAAACATCCGTTTAATTTCAGCTTGGTACCTTATTTTTTGTTACTTACGCCAGCGATCTTTTTAATGCCGTCGTTCAATCGTGAGACGGTCGCGTTCGCGTTGGCTGGTCCCTTTGCTCTCGTCACAGCAAGCCTGTTTTTTAGCCGCCTGGAGATAAACACTGCGCAATTGAAGACCTTATTGCTGACAATCCTGGCTTCCGTGTTGACCTTCTCCATTCTCGCATTGGTAGGCCTGCTCAACGCCGATGCAATTGAATTTAGCGGTGCTTCAAACCCAATTACGTCTGCCAACACGGGTCCCAACCAAGTCTCCTCGGTGCTTTCGTTGGGCGCTTTCGCGGCATTCATTTATGCATTTTTGGAAAAGGAACAAAAATTCCTGCGATTCCTGGTGATCGTATTGGGAATCGGCTTGTTTGTCCAA
>Ga0079098_1031780_pt1 | contig 14501 bp, 17 predicted proteins | sample ADurb_H2B_01_Slu_FD_74559 | JGI IMG/M metagenome (GOLD analysis project Ga0079098, IMG submission 74559) | Active sludge microbial communities from Illinois, USA, of municipal wastewater-treating anaerobic digesters - ADurb_H2B_01_SludgeMetaT... | ecosystem: Engineered > Bioreactor > Anaerobic >...
GTCTCTGCATCTAATGATAACTATTCGATTTTTGCTAAACTTCTTTTGCCTTGCATTGGGGATGAGTAGCTAATTCTTTTTCCGGAACTGCTCTGTCTTTGAGAAAGTTTACCATCAATATTCCAACAATGATAAAGGCTCCCCCTAAAAGTTGAATAGGCAAAATACTTTCTTGCAAAATAAGATACCCACTAACAACCGCCACTATAGGAACAAGATTTAAATAAAGGGTAGTTAAGGTGACGTCTAGTTTGCTTAAAGCGTAAAGATATAAAAAATATCCCAGGGCAGAGCAACATACTGCCAAGAAAACAATATTGCCAAAAGCCTTGAGGGAGAAAAGATGCCAATGCTTATATTCTAGTAAAGATAGGGGCAGTAGAAAAATGGTCCCCCAAAGAGTCTGATAAGTAGTTAAAAAAATCCCGGAATATTTCCCTTGCAAAGATTTATTTAGTCCAGTATAGAAAACCCAGGATAACATAGCCCCTAGCATTAAAAGATTGCCTCGAAAAGCAGTAGAGCTAAAATCAATCTGCCCGTTAGCTGTTACTACCAAGTAGCTGCCTACTACGGAAACAACTATTCCCAGTAATCTCAAAGGGGCTACTTTGCTCTTAAAAATAACTACATCCATAATAATGGCCATAATGGGAGTTAGGGAAATAATCAAAGAAGCATTGGAAGCAGTAGTTAATTTCACTCCAGTATTTTCAAAGAAAAAATAGGTGGTTATTCCTAAAAAACCTGCCAGCAACATTCCGTTGCGATCAGCCTTTTCTACTCTAGCTTCTGGTTCTACTCTTTTAATAATGGCTAAAAGAATAGCTGTAGCTATAGCAAAACGGATTAGAGCCATGGTTAGGGGCGGTACTTCGCTAACAGCTATTTTGATACTAATAAAGGATACCCCCCAGCAAAAAACTGTCACTAAAATAGCCAGATTAGCTAAAACCTTAGTTGTTAATAATTTATTCATCATTGACCTCCATAACTGTTATTCTTCTTCAGCATAAAAATCTAAATAAGAGTAGTTCTTCCCATCCTTTTGCCAACCCACAATAGAATCCATATTGACATTCTGGGCAGCCCGGAAGATGGATTTGTCCACATCAGTAAAATTCTTTTTCATCTCTTTAATTAAAGCTTTAATTTCATAACGTTTATTGCCTGTTTTTTTAGCAGCCACCATACAAGCGCAATTCAAAGGCCAAATACCGCTATTCTGGATGTAATTTTCAATATGCTGCTCTCTAACATAGTATAAAGGGCGAATCAACTCTAGACCTTTAAAGTTAGCGGATTTTAACTTAGGCAACATAGTTTTAAAATTACCGGAGTATAACAAATTTAGCATGGTTGTCTCAATAACATCATTAAAATGGTGGCCTAAAGCCAGTTTATTGCAGCCTAATTCTTGGGCTTTAGCATATAAGGCCCCACGCCGCATTTTAGCACACATATAGCAGGGATAATCTTGAGCAATATTATCAATTATTCTAAAGATATCTGATTCAAAAAGATGTATAGGTATTTCTAGATATTCACAATTCTCCAGTAACAGCTTTCTAATGCTCTTATGATAACCCGGGTCCATAGAAATAAACTCTACTGTAAAACTAAACCGCTTATGCCTCTGCAATTCCTGGAATAGTTTAGCCATAAGCATACTATCCTTGCCGCCGGAAACAGCTACTGCTACCTTATCCCCCTCTTCTACCAAAGCAAAGTCTTTAATAGCCTTAATAAAATTTGACCAAATGCTTTTTCTATATGTTTTAACAATACTGCGTTCTATTTCTTGCAGAGATTTTCTTTCACTAAAAGGTACTAATACCTTACAGCCTTCCCCTGCAACACCGCTGGTCTCATTATCACTGCTCATTTCATCACCTCATTTAATTACGAAACTATTATAACATCTTTGTAATATTTTGTCTTAAAAAGTTCTTTAGTTTTATTTTGGTTAATTCAGTATTTAATATCTTTTCCCACAAATAAATAGTAATTCCACCAAGGAAACCAGTTTCTGTTAGCGAACTATTTATTAGCTAATAGATTCAATTTATAAAGGAGGCCCTTACCTTGCAAATTCTAATTGTTTTATCCCTTCTCCTCAATCTCGCTTGTCTGGCTCTATTGTTTTTCCTTTTGTCTCGCAATACAGGACAAGAACTTGCTTATTATCTTCAGAGCCTGGAAAAAGGCCAAGAAAGAGTAGAGAAAGCGGTGAAGGAGGAAATTGCTAGAAACAGAGGAGAGTTTACTAATAGCGCCAAAGGTCAGCTAGACCAGTTACATGCTTTTTCCACCCAACTACAGACCCTCACCCAAGTCAACGACCAAAAATTAGAACAAATAAGATTAAGGGTGGAAGAGCAGCTAGAAAAAATGCGGGCTACTGTGGAAGAAAAATTGCAATCCACCTTGGAAAAACGTTTGGGGGAATCCTTTAAATTGGTCAGTGATAAATTAGAATCAGTACACAAAGGCTTAGGAGAAATGCAGACTTTAGCCTCCGGAGTAGGGGACTTAAAACGAATAATGAGCAATGTAAAAACTCGAGGTATCTGGGGAGAAATTCATCTAGGAAATCTCATCGAACAGTTATTTACCCCGGAGCAATATGAAAAGAATGTAGCTACCAAACCAGGTAGTAATGAAAGAGTAGAGTTTGCTCTGAAACTCCCCGGCCGGGATAAAGATATTGTCTGGCTGCCCATTGACGCTAAATTTCCCCAGGAAGATTACCAAAGACTTCTGGATGCACAGGAAATGGGAGAACCTGACCTGGCAGAAACCGCGGCCAAAGGATTGGAAGCTAGAATCAAGTCTGAAGCTAAAGATATCTGCACTAAATATATCTCTGTACCAGAAACCACCGATTTCGCTATCCTCTTCTTACCCATAGAAGGTCTATATGCGGAAGTCCTGCGGCGGCCGGGTCTTTATGATACTCTTCTGAGGGATTATCGGGTGGCGGTCTGCGGCCCTACTACCCTCAGTGCCTTCCTGAACAGTCTGCAAATGGGTTTTAGAACCTTAACTATTGAAAAGCGTTCCAGTGAAGTTTGGCAGACCTTGGGGGCGGTAAAAAATGAGTTCAATAAATTTGGTACCCTCATTGAAAAAGCCCAAAAGAAACTTCAAGAAACTAGTAATGTCATAGGTGATATCGCCACTAGAAGCCGGGCAGTCAAAAGAAAATTAAAGAACGTCGAAGAATTATCTAATGAAGATGATCTTAGCCCTCTAGAGGAGAACTCCGCCTTACCTTACGCACCCCACCCCGAGGGTTAGGTACATCGCCAAGATAGCGAGGTATTACATGATAATGCAAATGAAAAATAGTTTGTCCCGCTGCCTCCCCTATATTTACCCCTACATTGTAGCCATCGGGCTTAAACTTTTGATCTAGAATTTCTTTAACTATAAATAAAAGCTGATTAATAGCTGTTAGTTCTTCCGGAGAAGCATCAAACAAGTTAGCAATATGCCTTTTAGGAGTTATCAGAACATGCCCAGGGTTTACAGGAGATATATCGTAAAAGGCCCTGGCCAGTTCATTCTCAGCTATTATTTCAGTTCCCGGATTACTACAGAAAACACATTGTTTCACTTCAACACCTCCTTCAATTCCCCTGAGAACAATATGCTGAATTCTTTCCTCCATCCCTACTGATATTCTATTCAACCTGAACAAAAAGACTTTTTAAGCCATTTAAAAGACTAACCTGGACACTACCTTCTTGTATCTGCGGTAGTTGAGGCACTAGAACTCCTAGAATTTCTCCCATGTCTACCAGTATCTTTGTTCCTGCAGCAGCCACTTCTTGAGAATCTAACAGCCCCCAATTTAATTCGTCCAGAAGATGTATTAACTGCACTGTTAGTGGCAGTAAACCGGGTTTCCCTTCCAGCAGAAAAAGATGTTGAAAAAATTGGGCTTTAGGTAGGAGTCCAGCAAGTTGGTAGCTCTGCCAAACATCCTCTTCTTGTAAGCCATATCTTTTTAAACGGGCAAAGACAGAATGTTGAGCTTGAGGAGTAAGGCCATCTTGTTTGGCTAAAGCTTCCTTTAAGGCAGTTTGTACCGTTTTCCCGATTAATTCTCCTAATTTATTATGTTTCCCGGCATTACGAGAAACTAAGTCTGCGTCGGCATTACTGACAATAATGGTTCCGTCAGTACCAGATCCGGTAGCAATCCCTGTAGAATAACAGCTAGAAGCCATTAGTTCTTGCAGAGCAGCGGCCTTAGCTTCCGTAGCCGTAATTAAAGCCCGAACCATAGTTTCAGGGGGCAGATTGGCATTAATAATTAAAATAGTATTAATAGTTCCAAGTGTTTCCCTTTCCTTAGCCCCATGCCAATCTATATAAGCTGCCGGGTCTCCCACTCTGCCACCGTTGCTTTTTACCCCTGCTGTTACAAGGGCCGTTACTTCTAAGCCAGCAAAACTATCTTTGACTATAGCTACATTTTTCATGGATGCCGCAGTGCAGAGACCAGCAGCTTTAGTAGGATCTAAACCCATTTCTTTGGCTACTAAAGCCATATGCTCTTCATAGGTAGGTGCTTTCAACTCAGCAGACATCCCAGAACCGGGGTTACAATCATTATTAAAAATCCCCTCCAAGTTCTCCTGATACCCACCGTTAAGCACAGAGGTACTAAGGACTTTTCTTTTTCCCTTAAAAGGAATAACAATATTTCTGTGAAAACAGTGAACTTCATCTCCTGTAGATAAAGTAGTAAGTCTCAAGAACGACACCCCTTTAACTATTTTCCTCCCTACAAGCCTAAAGCTTTATTTTGCCGGGATAAATACTGAATCCACTGTTCTTTGGTCTTAGTAATAAATTCATAAATCAGATACTTAGGTTCTACTTCCTCTATTAACTTTTGAATAGCCGGATCATCAAAGGGTTCATGCTGATCAATATTAAAAATATATTCCATAGTCTTTTCTTTTTCTACTTGAATACCTTTATTCGCCAGAACATAAGACCCAGAAAGGGATTTATGTAAATGTATTCCCTGAATATGTTTTTTTGCACTCCCCTAGACCATCAACCACCTGCAAAATATAGTCAATACCCTCTCTTTCAGTAGTTAACTGTGGATTAGTATTCATCAAATGTCCAGTGTCTAGCATGAAACCTTTATGAGGATAGTCAATATCCGTTAGGAGTTTTTCCGCCAGTTGAGGCTGAAGAAAGGTCAAGCCACTTAACCAGAGATTCTCTAATAAAAGAGTAACCTTAGTATTTAGGTGGGAAAATATCTCATTAATTAGTTGAATGCTAGCTGTCACCACCTCCTCATGGCTGCAAGTGAACTGCTGGTCAAATAAATGTTCTATTTGAGTATGACTAACATGAAAAACAACATATTCAGCTCCAATTTTTTCAGCTTCTAGAATTTGTTGACGGTATTTTTGTACTAAATCCTCTTTCTTATTACCACCGTAGTATTCTCTAACCTTTTCCTGGCTGCCGAAATATTTTAAGAGAGCCTTTTGATTACCTTGCCAAAAGTCCAACCAAACAGAATAATGAAGAAGATGTATTCCTTTGATTAGAGGAGAAGGAATAACTAAAGGATTCCAAGGTTCACAGATTAGAACTAATCCGTTCTAAATCGGTAAGATGATTAGAAAAATTGAATAATCTTAACATCTAACTCCTCCTAAGACGAATTAAGTAAAAAGACCAAAGCCTATTCTTATCCTCTGGGTCCCCACATAATAACAGATATACCTACTAAACAAATCAAAGCCCCTACCCAATCATACAAATCTGGAGGATTTTTATCTACAGCCCAACCCCAAAGGAGAGAGAGAAAGATAAAGACTCCTCCATAGGCAGCGTAAATACGGCCAAAATTAGCGTATTGTTGTAAAGTAGGTATTATTCCATAAAGAAAAAGTATTATTCCTCCGAAGATACCCCAGCTAAGAGGCTTTCCCTCTCTCAGCCACAGCCAAACCAGATAACCGCCGCCAATTTCCGCTAGACCTGCAATGATAAAAAGAGCCACTGCTGTTAGTTTTTCCAATCTCCTTGCCCCTTTCCTAGAATGATTAGTGAATAGCCATTTTCTTAAATCTTCCGCCCATGACATCATGAACATTCTCTATAGCTACAAAAGCTCCTGGGTCAATATCTTCAATAATACTTTTGAGCTTAGAAATTTCTAAACGAGTCATAATGCAGTATAGCACTTCTTTACCCTCACCACTGTAGCCGCCCTTGCCATAAAGGTGAGTAACTCCACGTCCTAAACGACATTGAATAGCTTCTGACAGTTCATTGGGAAAATCAGAAATAATCATTACTGATTTTGATTCATCTAAGCCCTCTATAGCCACATCAATCATTTTGAAAGCTATAAAATAGGCAATTAAAGAATACATAGCTTTATCCCAACCAAAAACAAAACCTGCACTGCCTAAAATAAAGATATTAAACAGCATTACTATTTCACCTACAGAGAAAGCAGTTTTACGGTTGGCTAAAATAGCTACTATCTCCGTACCATCTAAAGAACCACCATAGCGGATAATGGTCCCTACCCCTATCCCTAGAATAATACCTCCAAAAACAGAGGCTAAAAGCAAATCATGGGTAAGGCCGGGGATTGGGTGAAAAAAGTGAACAAAAATAGAAAGGCAAGTAATAGAAAAAAGAGTAGAAATAGTAAATGTCCTGCCTATATGGTTGTAACCAATAACCAGAAAGGGAATATTGAGGAAAAAAATAAATAGACCTAGGGGAAGCTTGGTCAGAAAACTAGCCATAATAGCTATACCAATAATACCTCCATCAATAATAGAGTTAGGAATTAAAAAAATTTCCAGCCCTACAGCAGCCAAGAGAGCTCCTATAAACATAAAAAAGAGTCTCTTGATTGTATCTTTGGTTTTTGCCTGCTTACTTCTAGCCATAACATCATCCTTTCTCTAATATTTTTTACCTTATATACTTTCTTTGCTTTTATACTCAAAACCTTTTATAAACTGGATATAAAAAACCTGCAGAAGTTATTCCTCCTAATATTGTAATATTAATTGCCTTAATTATTTTTACTCATTTGTAGATTATAATATCCTCTCATCCTAGAGAAACTACTGACAAGGAGGGAGTATTGTGAAATTTGATAAAAAGGACTTACAGAAGATTGCCGGTTATGGTTTAGGAGCATTTTTATCTCTACTAGGTATAAAAACTGTTACCAGAGGAGTCATGGATAAAGAGTTTGACTCAGCTTTGCATACTATCTTCACCGATATCTATGATGAAAATCTCTGGGAGGCCTTTTCCTTTACCAATAGAGTGGGACTCCAAAATATCATTGAGAACAAACTAAGGGCTACTAATCAGGGATTACCTTTAGAACGTCCCCTAGGTCCGTCTAAGAAATTTCCTAGTTTAGATGATTTGATGTTTTCTATCAATGAATTTTATATTATGCCTACCCCTTTAGAAGCCCAAGTAGATACCAAAGTAGTTATTGGCAAAAAAGCTGCTAACCCCCTTACTCTCCCCTTCCCTATTATGGCTTCCCCAATGGCCTATGGGACTGCTTTGAGTAAACAAGCAGCCTTGGCTTTAGCCCGGGGTGCATCTAAATCAGGCACTGCTTATAATTGCGGTCAGGGACCCTATTGTCCAGAAATAAGAGCAGAAGCCAGTACTTATATTTACCAATATAATCGGGGTAGTTGGAATAAAGACCCTCAAGCAATGATGGATTGTGCAGCCATTGAAATCCAGTTCGGTCAAGGAGCAGTAGCTGCCGTGGGCAATAAACTAGAAGCTAAGCATATGGACATAGAACTACAGAAAGCTTTTGGACTTCCGCCAGGAAAGAATGCTGTCACTCATTCTCGGCAGCCAGAGGTCCAACATCCTAAAGATTTAACTAAACTGGTAGAACGATTAAAAAAGGACGGTGGGGGGGTACCGATAGGTGCTAAAATTGGTACCGGTAAATACCTAGAGGCGGATCTAGATTGGTTATGTAATAGTGGAGTTGACTATATTGTAATCGATGGAGCCGAGGCAGCTACTAAAGGCTCTGTACCACTTTTGCAAGATGACTTTGGAATACCTACTATCTTTTCCATTGATCGGGCAGTTAATTGGCTACAAAAAAACAATTTTAAAGACCGTATAAGCTTAATCGCTTCAGGAAAAATAAGAACTCCTGGCGATGTTTTAAAAGCTTGTGCTCTAGGAGCAGATGCCTGTTACATGGGTTCTACTTTGCTCTTAATCGTTAGTCACCCTGCTACTTTAGCAGCCCTTCCCTTTGAACCCCCAACTCAATCTATCTGGTACTTAGGTAAATATAAAAATAAACTTAATGTGGAAAAAGGATCTCAGATGCTGCATAATTTCTTTCAGGCATCTAAAGCTGAAATAGAACAAGGAATTAAAGCTTTAGGAAAGACCTCTTTAGGAGAAGTTAATAAAAATGACCTAGTATCTTTAAATGAGATGATAGCTAAAGCTTGTAATATCCCTATGGTTTATGAACCTTTTCATTATGACCCAGATTGCAAGACCTTAATGAAGGAAAGTAATAAAGGGAGAAAAAAACTATTGGCTAGACTTAGTAAAAATTCCCTTAATTAATCTTTATCCTCAAAGCTACTGTTTTTCAGTAGCAATAGCCAATTTAGTAACCCCAGCATTTTTTACTACATCTAAAACGTTAACTACCCAGCCATGTTTAGCATTTTTATCAGCATTAACCACTACTGTTAATTGGCTGCTGTCTTTTCTCTGTTCTGTTACTAACCGCTGACCTAATAAATCTAAGGACATAGGTTCTTTATTAAAATATAACTGACCGTCTTTAGTTACTGTTAAAACAATATTTTTGTTCATTTGCTCTTGACTCGCCGCCTGGGGTAAATTAACCGTTAACCCCTTTTGTTCTACCATAGAAAGCATGCTAATCATAAAAAAAACTAAAAGAAAAAAAATGATATCAATCATGGGAATAATCATTAATTGAGGTTTTTTATGTTCCCGGTAGTTCCTCAATCTCATTTACTCTCCCCCTCCCAGGGTAAAAAGTTCAAAAACCGAGTAGCACTTTTCTCCATTTCCAGAATAAAGTAGTCAACTCGACTGGTAAAAAGACTGTGTAAAAGTAAAGCAACAATAGCAATACCCAAACCAGTGGCGGTTGCCACCAAAGCCTCCGCTACACCTCCGGTAATAGCAAAAGGCTTACCACTACTGACATTCAAAAGGCTAAAAGAGTTAATCATGCCAGTAACAGTACCTAATAAACCTAGGAGAGGTGCAAGGGTAACAATGGTATCTAAATAATTAAGACGGTATCTTAATTGGCTAATCTGATGGAGAGCTTCTTCTTCCATAGCTTCTTTGATGCCAAACCGAGCATTTCCCGGAAACTCTAGCCCTGCCGCTAGCATCATTCCTACTGGCCCTCCTACTTGCTCACAAATATGTTGAACTTGATGCTTATCCTTATCCTTCAGAGCTTCTTTTACTCTACCTAACAGCCCATCATTATCTCTTTCCATTTGTCCATAATAAAGCCACCGCTCAATGCCAATAGCGAGAACAAAAATAGAACAAAACAGCAAGGGATACATAACTAAACCGCCTTTAAGGAAAATCCCCAAGGCATTATTAAAAAATTCCATTTTTCTTTCTCCTCCTCTTGATTCTAATTTTCCCTTTCCAGAGTCATTTTCTAAACTTTGTACTGCCAAACCATTTGGATAAGATTCCGTACGCTATCCCTAGAATCCATCGTTAAATCAAGTACTTCTTGAGATTTTTCCACAACCAGGGTTGCTTTCTCAGCAATATCCTGAGTAGCTTTTGCTTCCTGATTATTGGCTGAAGTGATCTCTTCAATGGTTTTAATCATACTTTGGGTGGCTGATGTTATTTCTTCCGATACAGAGCTTAAATCGCAAACAAGATTGTCAATTAACTGTGAGTCACTATAATACTGCTCACTAGTATGTACCAAACTATCGTAATCTTTAATCACAGTAGTCTCAATAAAGTCCAAGGCTTTTTCTGAACTTCTTTTTAGATTCTGTACTGAGGATACCACCTGTCTATTAATGCTTTGAATCTTATCAATAGTATTTTTAGAGTCCTCCGCTAACTCCCTAATTTCATCAGCAACTACCGCAAAGCCCCTTCCTGCTTCCCCTGCTCTAGCCGCTTCAATAGCTGCATTTAAGGCTAAGAGGTTAGTTTGAGAAGCAATCTGTAAGATCGAATTAGCCAATATATTAATTTGCTCTACAGCTTTTGATTGTTCTAATGCGTTTCTTAATTCCTGATTAATGTTATCTCTAATCATAGAAGCAGTTTTCTGAGATTTTAAAGCTTTTGCCTTCAACTCCTCTGCTCGCTGACTGACAGCTTCCACTGCAATAGTTCCCTGCTGTGCTTTAACTGCAATGCTGTCAATATTTTTTTCTATTTCCCAAGCAACAGTATTCATTTCTTTGGTTGTTGTAGCTATTTCCTCCATACTAGCTGCTATTCCCTGAGTATTTTGGTAAACGTCTCCTAATTCTGAATTCAAGTCCACAATATGCTGGTTGGTCTGTCCCACCATTTTTTCTACCTTACTTGACTCACTTCTAACAGTACGAATAATCCTTCGAAAAGACTCTTGCATTAGATTGACATTCTCAGCCAGTTCCCCTACTTCATCCTTGCTAATAACTTCAATCTTTGTAGTCAAATCCCCTTCGCTTTTAGCCATTTCCTTAATTTTAGCCAAAATATTAAGGATTGGTCTAACAACATTTTGGGCTACAGATAACCAAGCCAAAAAAGTAACGATAATTCCCATGATTATGGATACAAGCATAATCATTTTGGCAATAAAAGCAGCTTGTTTTATTTCTTGTATAGCCATATCTGTGTGTTTATAAGCATCATATTTAAACTTGTCCACTTTATTGTTAATGGCCTCAGCGGTTATATCAAAGTCGTCCATTAATAGATTTCCTTGCCCAGGGCCGCCCTTGATATAACCCTGAGCCATTTCTTTCCCAGTCTCATAATAGGGTGTAAATTCTGTTTCAATACTGGTAATTTTCTCTTTGTCTTCAGGATTAAGAGCTTTTAACTCTACTAAAATTGTTTTTGCTTTTTGAGCATACTTTTCTGCTTCAGTAAATCCATCATCATATCCCTTGGCAGCTCTAGTAGCGCTGATATCTGTAAGCCACTGCTGTACTTGAACTACACTCAACTTCAATTCATCCGCCTTAGTTAAAGTAATAAAATTTTTTTGTTTCATAACTTCTACTTTTTTCTCAATCCTATTAATAAGGTTAACCTGAATAACAGCAATAAGAAAGAAAATAAGCAACATCCCTAACATAGGTACTATAGTTTTAGTTCTAATACTCTGCATATAGACGACCACTCCTTCTAGCTAAAGATTTTTGCGAAGAACATAGCAAAAAGCACCCTGTCTAGACAGAATGCTTTCAACACCTTTTACAAACTTTGCTTTTGTTTTTTCCTCTGCATAACTTTACCTGCCCCATAAGCTAAACCAAAAACTGCTAAAGTTCCTACTAAACCGGCAGCAGAGGTAGCTAAGGATTCATTTTTAACTCCTGGCATAGCATAATCAGGAATTAGAGAATGAACAATTTCTTTACCTTCGCTAACAGAAGAAAACTTTAAATCTTCTGCGGTTTTGTCTAAGCCATCTGGAGATTTAGAAGCAAAGGGAGACAAGAAAACACCAATAGCCAAGGCAATAAGTAAACCAATCAAAATTTCTTTTTTCATCCTAATCACCTCACACTTTAGCAACATCGTTAATGATGTCAGATCTTACTTTCAAAACATAGGAGATAGCCATTACAGTAATAGCTGCTTCCCCAAGACCAATTAGCAAGTGAACACCCAGCATAGCTGGAAGCACTATTTTCAGAGGAACAGTACCGGAAATCCCTAGTTCTATAGAAGTGGCTGTGGCTGCTAACATTACAGAACACCAAGCAGCAACAGCTCCCCCAATTAAAAGACCTTTGTTTCCCCCAAGGATATTACTAATCCCCTTGTAAATACCATAGCCAGCTAAACAGCCTATAATCCCCATATTAAAAATGTTAGCCCCTAATGCAGTTAAGCCTCCATCTTGAAAAAGAAGACATTGAACAATAAAGTTAGCGGACATGACCAGTACTGCCGACCACGGACCTAAAAGAATAGCAGCTAAGGCTCCTCCTAAAAAGTGTCCAGATGTTCCCCCAGCTACCGGAAAATTAATCATCTGAGCAGCAAAGATGAATGCTCCCATAACTCCCATTAAAGGAATTTGTCTTTCCCCTAGTTTTTGGTTAACCTTTTTTGTAGCATAACATATTGTACCAGCAGTAACTACACTCATGCCAGCCCAAACTTTAGTGTCTAAAAATCCGTCAGGTATATGCACTTTGTTTCCCCCTTTGTAAATTTTTCTTTATAAACAGCCTTAACTCTGAATCCAGAATAATCAAGACTGTTATCAGCGAGAGACTCCCTTCCCCAGCAGCAAGAGGGCTGAACTCTTTTAACCAGAGAAAGGAAGAGGAGAATGGTTTTTAAATAAAAATAGCCATGAAGTATTTAACTCTATTTCTATAGAGTGGTTAACCTTCATGGCTAAATTATTAACGATATTATTTTTTAATAATATAAATAACTGGAATGACCTTCAGATCACTCATTTATTAATTACTTTTATAATATATTAATGGCTAAAAATTGTCAAGCTTTTTAGAGAAAATTCTTTAACTCCCTCAACAAACATACATTATTTTCTTAGCAGCCTCATAGGCTAAGTATGTCTAGGCTAAAAACTAAGTAAGAAGGAGTTTGAAGATGAGCAAAATTATAACCTTTCCTCTTCACCAGCCTATCATTAGAGAGTATACAACAGGCTATGACATTACCGAATGGTTAGGAGAAAAAAGCATTAACATTATTATTAAGAAAAATAGCAGTTGGAAAGACGCTCTCCATGCCATTTATATTTACAGAAGAGGCGGCCCACTGATTAATTATTTTGATAGAAGGGAAAATCCTGCTAGTTATTTCTCTTTTAGACAGAAGCTAACTGTAGAAGAAAAGAAAATAATTAGCAAATGGCTGAAAAAAATTTCTAGCCAAAGTTCTTATAAAAGAATCCTTTCTTATCTGAAAAGAAAATCTCAATAAACTATTTTCTTTTAAGGATGCATAACCACCTTCAAACAATTATCCTCCCGCCGGGAAAACTTAGCATAGCCGTCCATGGCCTGATCTAAGGAAATATTATGAGTAATAATATCATCCGCTCTTAATTTTCCTTCCCGGATATAACCCAACAGTTCATCCATATAATTCTGTACTAGGGCCTGACCGCATTTAATAGTAATTCCTTTAGAGAAGATGTCACCAATAGGGAAACCGTTAGCCTGAGCTCCGTAGGCTCCCGCTAGTCCTAAGGTACCGCCATGGCGAACTGCTTCTATTTCCCAATTGATGGCGGCCACAGAACATACAGCAGGCTGATCTTCCGGTCTTAAGCCCGGAGGGGAGGGGAGACCTAATCTTTTGGCAGTAACCATAGCCGCTACGGCCAGTTTAGTAGGTTCTGCTTCTAACCCAACGGCATCAATAACTACATCTGCGCCCCTGCCCTGAGTCATTTCCTGGATGGCTTCCCCAGGATCTTGGTCTTTAAAGTTAATGGTCTCTATTCCTGGATGAAGTTTGTGGGAAAAATCCAAACGATAAGGTATATGGTCTACGGCAATTACCCTTTTAGCCCCTTTAAAGTAAGCACATCTTTGAACTAATTGTCCTACCGGTCCACAACCAAAGACAGCTACAGTATCCCCTGGCTTAACACCGCAGACATCATTGATCCAATAGGCAGTAGGTAAAATATCAGTGAGAAAAAGCACCTGCTCATCCCGTAAGTCTTCAGAAATTCTAATGGCACTGACATCTGCATAAGGAATTCGTACATATTCCGCCTGTCCACCAGGGAAGCCACCATAGGAATCACCATGACCAAAAGCAGCCCCGATTTCTCCGTGAACATTAGAACGAACACAATGGGTCCATAACCCAGCCTTGCACATATCGCATTCACCACAAGCTATGGGGAAAGGAACTAAAATTCGGTCACCTTTTTTCCACTTCTTAACTTCTTTTCCCACCTCTTCCACAATGCCCATAAACTCATGACCAATAACAAGACCATTGGGTACATGGGGGTATAAGCCATGGTAAATATGTAGGTCAGAACCACAAATACAAGTAGAAGTAACCCTAATGATTACCTCCCGAGGATCGCAAATTATCGGGTCCGGTATATTCTCCAGTGATAGTTCATAAGGCTTATGATAGACAACGGCCTTCATTTTTTCATCTCCCTTAATTTTTAGTTAGTTTGTCTGGGCCAAAGACAATCTATACTCTAAAGGGAAAAAGCC
>Ga0079098_1003785_pt1 | contig 14500 bp, 13 predicted proteins | sample ADurb_H2B_01_Slu_FD_74559 | JGI IMG/M metagenome (GOLD analysis project Ga0079098, IMG submission 74559) | Active sludge microbial communities from Illinois, USA, of municipal wastewater-treating anaerobic digesters - ADurb_H2B_01_SludgeMetaT... | ecosystem: Engineered > Bioreactor > Anaerobic >...
CAAGTGTAGATTACCAGGTAGCCCAGTTTGCTCAGATGAAAGGTTCTTATGCTATCTTAGTAAATAAAATTGACTTAACTGGAGCAGAAAAAGGTTTAAACAAATTACAAAAAGAATTTCTAGGACACAATATTATTCCTATTTCAGCATTGCTAAAGGATGGATTTAAAGAGGTGAAAGCATTTGTCTGGGGAAATATTTAATATTGTAAAAGAATTATTGGCTGTAGCTCTAAGTGGTATATGTATAAAAATGATGGATGATTTTCTAGACAGAGAAATAGATAAATTACAAGGGAAAGAGACTTTAGTCCAACAGCTAGACTCAGCAACTCTTCCCTATAGCTTAATTCTAATAGTAATAGCTATGGCTTTAGACTCAACTTTAGCAGGCTCACTTTTCTTAGCCAGCTATATTATTGGAATGGGGAAAGAGAGTTTTAGCGATAGTTTGCGTCTTCTGCCTTCAGGACTTCCTAATTATTTAGAGATGCTAATGGGATTAGTTATAGGAATTGGATTATGGGGTTTTTCTGAAATGGTTAGTTCATTGACTATTATTCTAACTATACAATTCTTTGACGATTACTATGACTATCAATTTCAGAAAGAGCGAAGTTCTAGCAACTGGGTACAACGAACAGGTAAACTAGAGACCATTTTACTAATCATAATCTGTTTTCTAGTTTCTTTAATTCTGAATATGCAAAAATTAGTTTTAGTCCTAGCTGTTGCCCCTCTCATCGTCTGCTTTTTAGAAAAGCCTACAATAGGGAAGGAGAAGGAAAAAATGATAGCAGCTTGGCTAATTCTCTTAGGGTTAACTACTTTTTTAATGGGATATACTATAGGAAAAAAATGTGGAACAATTAGAGGCTTAGAGGAAGGACTTCGCCTAAGTCCTCTACAAATACGGCAAGTAAGTCTAGAAAAGGGACAGTGTCAAATATGTGGTAATTTACCACAAGAAATAAGGTCTGAATCTAAAAGCGTATTATTGTTGAAAAATACTAATTAATGAGATACAATATTATTATAGTTAACAAATGGTAATAATATCTGAGGAGACTTTGAAAGGAGGGGTGAGTTAGATGGAATTTAGTAAAGTTCAGGGTTTAGGAAACGATTTTATTATCATTAATGACTTAGAAGAAAAAATAAAAGATTATTCTTCTCTAGCCAAGAAAGTCTGTAATAGGAATTTTGGTATAGGTGGAGATGGTTTAATGGCTGTATTACCTTCTAATAAGGCTGATTTCCGGATGAGAATCATTAATTCAGACGGTAGTGAACCGGAGATGTGCGGCAATGGCATTAGATGCTTTGCTAAATATGTTTATGATAAAGGTCTTACTACAAAAGAAGATCTTACTGTGGAAACTTTAGCAGGAATTATTAAGCCTAAACTAATTCTGGAAAATGGTCAAGTGAAACTAGTAAGGGTGGACATGGGAGAACCTAGATTACTAAGAGAAGAAATTCCGGCTCAAGGAGAACCAGGAAGTAAAATAATTAACGATACTTTGACTGTTCGCGATGAAAACTTTCAAATTACTTGTGTTTCCATGGGAAACCCCCATTGCATTATTTTTACAAATGATGCTGATAATTTAGTTAATAAATATGGTCCCTTAGTTGAAAATCATAGCTTCTTCCCAAGAAAAACTAACGTAGAGTTTGTAGAAGTACTTAATAATAGAGAAGTAAAGATGAGGGTATGGGAAAGAGGAGCAGGCATTACTTTAGCCTGTGGCACGGGAGCTTGTGCAACTACTGTAGCATGTGTCTTAAACACTAAAACAGATCGAAAAGTGATGGTTCACCTATTGGGGGGAGATTTAGAAATTGAATGGTCTGCAGAGAATAATCGAATTTATATGACTGGGCCTGCAGAAATAGTATTTGATGGTAAATTATTGTAAAATAGTTATGAAAGGAATGTGATAAAAATGGCAAAAATTAATGAAAATTATCTTAAACTACAAGGTAGTTATTTGTTCTCCGAAATTGCAAAAAGAGTTAATAATTTTCAACAAGCACACCCAAATATTGAAATTATCCGCCTAGGTATTGGAGATGTTACTTTACCTTTAGCTTCTGCTGTTGTTAAGGGACTGCATGATGCGGTGGATGAAATGGCTAAAGCGGAAACCTTTAAAGGGTATGGGCCTGAACAAGGATATGACTTTTTAGCCAAAACTATTATTGAAAATGACTATAAGCCCCGTGGTGTAGATATATCTACTAATGAAATATTCATTAGTGACGGTTCTAAATGTGATACTGGCAATTTTCAGGAAATCTTTGGCTTAGATAATGTAGTAGCTGTAACTGATCCGGTTTATCCAGTATATGTTGATACTAATGTTATGGCAGGACGAACAGGTACTTTTAACTCTGAAACAGGTAAATATGCCAATATAGTTTATATGTCTTGCACCGAAGAAAACAATTTCGTTCCACAATTACCAGAGACTAAAGCAGATTTAATTTATCTATGTTTTCCTAATAACCCTACTGGAATGACCATTACTAAGGAAGAACTAAAGAAATGGGTTGACTATGCTAAAGCCAATGGTTCTATTATCCTTTATGATGCTGCTTATGAAGCTTACATTCAGGAAGAACATATTCCACGTAGTATCTATGAGGTAGAAGGAGCTAAAGAAGTCGCTGTGGAGTTTAGAAGTTTTTCTAAAACAGCAGGTTTTACTGGAACTAGATGTGCTTTTACTGTAGTTCCTAAAGAACTTAAGTGTTCTGATAGTAAAGGCAATACTTATTCAGTTAATGAACTTTGGAATAGAAGACATACCACCAAATTTAATGGTGTTCCCTATATTATTCAAAAAGGAGCAGAAGCTGTTTATAGTGCAGAAGGTAAAAAACAGATCAAAGAAACTATTGAATATTATATGACTAATGCTAAAATCATTAGAGAGAACCTTATTGGCTTAGGATTAACTGTTTATGGAGGTGTAAATGCTCCTTATATTTGGCTTAAAGCCCCTAATGGCATGAAATCCTGGGAGCTCTTTGATAAACTCTTAAATGAGGCTAATGTAGTTGGAACTCCGGGAGCCGGCTTTGGGCCAAGTGGTGAAGGCTATTTCCGTTTGACCTCTTTTGGCAGTAGAGAAAAAACTCTAGAAGCTATGGAAAGATTTAAAAGTAAATTAGTCTTATAGTTTTCGATACTCCAAACTAATCTTAGTTTGGAGTATTTTGCAGACAGGAGGGAAAAATTATCGAAGAAATTGTAGAAAAGGAAAGAGTTATTTTAGTAGGCCTGGAATTGTCTAAGCAAAGTAGTGAAGATCTGACCTACTCCCTGCAAGAATTAGCTCAGCTAGTAGAAACAGCAGGGGGAGAAGTAACAGGGCAAATAATTCAGAAAAGAGATAATCCTGATGTAGCATACTATGTTGGTCAAGGAAAAGTAGAGGAAATTAAGGGTCTCTTATTAGAGAAAGAAGCTGGTACGGTAGTTTTCGATGATGAACTTTCAGCTACCCAACATAGAAATTTAGAAGTCAGACTAGAAGTTAAGGTATTAGATAGAGCTCAGCTAATTCTAGACATCTTTGCGCAGAGAGCTCAGACAAAAGAAGGTAAATTACAAGTAGAATTAGCTCAACTAAAATACTCTCTTGCACGCCTAACTGGAAAAGGATTAGTTCTCTCTCGTCTAGGAGGAGGCATTGGTACTAGAGGTCCGGGTGAAACCAAACTGGAGGTAGATCGACGGAGGATTCGTAAACGAATTAGTGATTTAGAGAGAGAGATTGAAGAAATCCGTAAACATCGGCAGCTCTTAAGAATCTCTAGAAAAGAATCTTCTTTGCCTGTAATAGCTTTAGTCGGCTACACTAATGCAGGTAAATCTACCCTATTAAACACGCTAACAGGGGCCCAAGTTCTAGCAGAGGATAAACTATTTGCTACTTTGGACCCTACTATTCGCAAGGTCAAGCTAGAAAATCAACAAGAAATTTTGTTAGTTGATACTGTCGGTTTTATCCAAAAACTACCTCATCATTTGGTAGCAGCTTTCCGAGCTACGCTGGAGGAAACCAAGGAAGCTGATGTTTTAATTCATGTTCTAGATGCCAGTCATCCTAAATCCCTAGAGCAAGCCCAAGCTGTCTGGGATACTTTAAAATATCTCCAGATTATAAATAAACCGATTATTACTGCCCTCAATAAAATTGATAGAGTGTACAATCCTCATGATTTACAGAGATTAGGGAGAGAACTGCCGAATTCTCTAGGAATTTCAGCAAGGCATCGTCTAGGTCTCACTAACCTCCTAGAGAAAATTGCTGAAGTATTATCCAATCGCTATAAGATACTTTACCTAGCCATTCCTTATCATGAACAGCGGATCTTAGCTAAGCTACATGAAGAGGGAGCAGTGATTTCTGAAGAATATTTGGAAGAATCTATCAAGGTTAAAGCACGTTTGGATAAAATTTGGTTAAATAGATTAGAAGATTATTTATTAGAGAAAACGGAGGAATAGTGTTGTTAAAAGAATTGCACCAAGCTTATGAAGAATATTTTAATTTTCATCCCAAATTATTAGAAATAGCCCAGCGATCAGAAGAACAAGTGAAAAAATATTGGGAGGAAATTGACCAGATTGCCCACTATAACCAAATAAAAGTACTGAGAGCTTTTCAAGAAGCTAGAATCGGTGATTATCATTTTGCTGGTTCTACAGGTTATGCCTATGGGGATTTGGGTCGGGAAGGATTGGAAGAAGTTTATGCTAAGGTCTTTGGTGTGGAAAAGGCTCTAGTTCGCCTGCAAATATCCTCAGGTACCCATGCCATATCTTTGTGTCTCTATGGAGTCCTTCGTCCGGGAGATGAATTGCTCTCAGTAACCGGTTCTCCTTACGATACTTTAGAAGAAGTTCTAGGGACCCGTGGTGAAGGCTATGGTAATCTAAAAGAATGGGGAATCAGTTATAAAAAAGTAGAATTGAATAAAGAGGGAAAAGTAGATTTAGCAGCAGTCGAAAAGTCTATTAACGCTAAGACTAAGATGGTTCTACTTCAGCGTTCTCGTGGTTATACATGGCGACCTTCTTTAGGAGTAGAAGAAATAAAAGAAGTTGTAAAAGCTGTAAAAGGAATTAAAAAAGATATTATCTTTTTTGTTGATAATTGTTATGGAGAATTTGCTCAAATAATAGAACCCACTCAAGTCGGAGTGGACTTGATGGCTGGGTCACTGATTAAAAATCCTGGAGGAGGAATCGCCCCTACTGGAGGATATGTGGTGGGTAAAGAAGAATATGTCAAGATGGCTGCTGCCCGCCTTACGGCTCCTGGAGTAGGTGAAAAGATTGGAGCTACTCTAGGAATGAGTCGTCTACTCTACCAGGGTTTTTATTTAGCACCCCATGTAGTAGCTGAATCTTTAAAAGGCGCTATCTTTACTGCTCAGTTGTTTAAGAATCTAGGCTTTCAAGTCTCACCTGAACCAGGGGAGAAAAGAGTAGATATTATCCAAGCTATTCAAACTAAGAATCCAGAAAGCTTGATAGCTTTCTGCCAAGGTCTCCAAGAATTTTCTCCTGTAGATTCCCATGTCCGACCACAGCCTGCCCAGCAACCTGGTTATGGAGATAGAGTCATTATGGCAGCAGGAGCTTTTATTCAAGGAGCATCTATTGAACTAAGCGCAGATGGCCCATTAAGAGAACCTTATATAGCTTACTTACAAGGTGGCTTAACTAAGGAACAAGTTAAGATAGGAGTCCTGGGAGCAATACAGAAAATGTATAATCAAGAACTACTTAAGCTATAGCAAGTAGGTAGGTGATTAACATGGAGGTATTCACCATCAAAAAAGTAATAGGGAACAATGTAGTAGTAGTAGAAAGAGCAAGTAAAGATTATATCTTAACAGGAAAAGGTATTGGATTTGCTAAAAAGCCTGGTGAAAAAATTATGAAAAATAGTACTATTGAGAAGATCTTTGTTGAACATATGGATAAAGATATTATAGAAGCAACAGAAGAAATTATCACTATGGCTGAAGAAAGCTTAGGAGAAAAATTAAATCAATATATTCATATTGATCTCCTAGATCATATTAGCTTTACTATTTACCGTCTTGGAGAGAAAATGGATCTAGTTAATCCTTTCTTAGCTGAAACTCAGATATTGTATGCTGAAGAATTTGCCTTAGCTCAGAAGGCAGGCAAAATACTGGAAGAACGGTTAAGAATAAAAATTCCCGACTCAGAAATTGGCTTTATTACACTACACCTCCATTCAGCTCGAGCAAATTGTAAAGTTACACAAACTTTACGGAACACGAGTTTTCTAACATTTCTTGTAGCAATGGTAGAAGAGGAATTAGTAATTAAGCTTCCTCCTAATTCCTCTGAGTATGCTAGATTAATTAATCATCTGAAGTATGCTATTGAAAGAATTGAAAAGGACCGTTTTGTAATCAATCTAGTTCTTGACAGATTAAAAGATGATTTATATAATGAATATAAGATAGCTAGTAAGATTGGTAATAGTATTTCTGATTATTTAGGTAAAGCAGTTCCTGAAGACGAAATTGGTTATATCACTTTACACCTTTATCGTTTAAAAAATTATATTAATAATAGATAGCGTGTTACTGATTAGATCAGGCATAAGCTAAGGAAGATAGGTTAATTACTATCTTTGTTGGTTTATGCCTTTTATATTTGATACAGAAGGAGATGCAGGGATGTTTAATTTTTTTAAAAAAGACAAAATATTCAAAATAATAGCCCCGATAACAGGTAAGGTCCTAGATATTAGCCAAACTCCGGACCCAGTCTTTTCGGAGAAAATGGTGGGAGATGGTGTGGCCATAGAACCGATAGAGGGTTTAGTATTAGCTCCCATTGATGGTGAAGTGGTTCAACTCTTTCCAACTAAACATGCCATTGGTTTAAAAGCAGCCAATGGAGTAGAAGTCCTCATACACATTGGTATTGATACAGTGAAAATGCAGGGGCAAGGATTCTCTAGTTTTGTCAATCCTGGTGATAAAGTGAAGATTGGAGATAGACTCTTAGCCTTTGACCTATCATTAGTAGAAGAGAGAGCTAAATCTGTTATTACCCCGATAGTCATTACTAATTTACCTCCATTAGAAATTCTCAAGAAATATGGAGGGAATGTCATAGCCGGTAGTAACCTCATTCTAGAGGTAAAAGTAGAATAATCCTGGTTTAAACGGTAGAAGCCGTTTAAATAAAACAATATTATAAAGGGGGAGAGACTATGAGTAAATCCAGTGCGTTTGGCTTCTTACAAAGAATTGGTAAAGCATTAATGCTGCCCGTTGCTGTTTTACCAGCTGCAGGACTTTTACTTCGTTTAGGTCAACCCGACGTCTTTAACATTCCCTTCGTGGCAGCTGCTGGGGATGCTATCTTTGCTAATTTAGCTTTACTTTTTGCTATTGGTGTAGCCATTGGGCTAGCGGAGGATAATAATGGTGCCGCTGGTTTAGCCGGTGCAGTAGGTTATTTTGTACTTACCAAAGGTGTGGCCACAATCAATGAAAAAAATAATATGGCAGTCCTGGCAGGAATTCTTGCCGGTGCAGTAGCAGGAGTTCTTTACAATAAATTCAAAGACACTAAACTACCAGACTTTTTGGGATTCTTTGGGGGTAAAAGATTCGTCCCTATCATAACAGCAGCTACTATGATTATCTTAGCAGGTATTTTTGGTTATATCTGGCCAACTATACAGGCTGGTATCAATAGTATTGCTAACTGGATCATTGGTGCAGGAGCTCTAGGAGTATTCGTTTTCGGTTTCTTAAACAGAATGTTAATTCCATTAGGACTACATCATATCCTAAATAGTTTCCTCTGGTTTGTCTTTGGTGAGTATCCTAAAGCTGACGGAACTATGGCTACTGGAGATTTAAATCGTTTCTTTGCTGGTGACCCTACTGCAGGCGGGTTTATGGCTGGTTTTTATCCAATTATGATGTTTGCCTTACCTGCCGCTTGTTTCGCTATTATTACTATGGCTAAAAAAGAAAATAGAGTAGCCATTACTGGAGCTATGCTTAGCATAGCCTTCACATCTTTCTTAACAGGTATTACTGAACCTATCGAATTTACCTTTATGTTTTTAGCTCCTATCCTTTATTTATTCCATGCCTTACTTACTGGAGTATCTATGGCAGTGGCCTATATCTTGGGAATTAAACATGGTTTTACTTTTTCTGCTGGAGCAATTGATTATTTCTTGAATATGGGTTTGGCTACTAACGGATGGTCCCTTATTTCTGTGGGTCTAGCTTTTGCAGTTATTTACTATTTAGTCTTTGTCTGGGCTATCAAAGCCTTTAACTTACCAACACCAGGACGTATAGATGAAACGGAGGATACAACTGGTGGTGCGAATGATTTAAGAGGAATTGCAGAAGCATATGTTGATAGACTTGGTGGACTAGAAAATATTGAGGCTATAGACTCATGTATTACTAGACTCCGGTTGACCCTCAAGGATACTAGTATTGTTAATGATAAAGAACTCATTCAGTTAGGAGCTTCTGGTGTTTTAAGGCCTAATAAGAACAACATTCAGGTTGTTGTAGGTACAAAAGCCGAATTAATTGCTGAGCAAATGAAAAAAATCTTAACTGAAAAATAATTTGAATCAACTAAGGAAAATGATATGGCAGCTGTAAATCGTTGCCATATCATTTCTGTCTAGAATAGGGTGAAAAAATGCGAGCATTAATTAATGGACGACTAGTCCTGGAAGATGGTATTTATGAGAATAAAGTAGTATTATTAGATCAGAAAATTCAAGCAATCTTTTCCAAAGAAATGCTACCCTATCAATCTGATTGGGAAACTATTGATGTAGCAGGGAACTATATTTCACCTGGCTTAATTGATATTCATATTCATGGTGCTGGTGGAAGTGATACTATGGATGGAACTTTAGATAGTCTTAATATTATTAGCTCAACTATTATTAGAAATGGAGTAACAGCTTTTTTACCTACTACCATGACTATGGAGAAAGAAAAGATCTATCAATCTTTAGAGGCTATTAGACTAGCCCGTTCCCAAGGAACATCGGGAGCTAGAATCCTAGGAGCTCATCTAGAAGGTCCTTTTATTAACCCTAAGTATAAGGGAGCTCAAAAAGAAGAATATATTATCCCTCCTAATCCCCAATATATTGAGCCATACCTGGATGTGATTAGAATTATCACGCTAGCACCCGAAATGGATGATAATACAATGTCTTTTCTACAGCCCCTAAATGAAAAGGAAAAAATTGTTTTGTCTATAGGACATAGCGATGCTAGATATGAAGAAGCAATGCTAGCTATTGGTAAAGGCATCACACATGCTACCCATATTTTTAATGCTATGGTCTGTTTCCATCATCGTGAGCCGGGGATTATTGGTGCTATTTTCAATAGTAATATTACTTGTGAACTAATTCCTGATAAAATCCATGTTCATCCTGCTCTTTTTCCAATCTTAGTTAAGGTAAAGGGAATAGAGAATTTAATTCTTATTACTGACTCTATAAGAGCAGGAAATATGGCAGACGGTGAATATGACTTAGGCGGTCAGAAAGTAATAGTAGCTGATGGTACTTCTAGACTTGAAGATGGAACGATAGCCGGAAGTATTCTCACTTTAAACAGAGGGATAAAAAATTTTCAGGAAGCTACTCGGCTCCCCCTCCATGAAGTAATCAAAATGGCCAGCCTCAATCCTGCTAAGTTACTTAGAGTAGAAAGGCAAAAGGGTAGTATTATGGTGGGTAAAGATGCAGATATTATTGTCTTTGACCAACAGATTAATGTGAAAATGACTTTTGTAGAAGGGGAATTGCTATATGAGGATATATGTGGTGGATGATTACCAACATCTAAGTAAAAAAGCTGCTAACTTAGTAGCCAGCCAAATTGGCCTAAAGCCTAATAGCGTTTTAGGTTTGGCTACAGGTAGTACTCCGGAGGGAATGTATCAAGAATTGGTACGTCTTCACCACGAAGATGATTTAGATTTTAACGAAGTGGTTACCTTCAATCTAGATGAATATTACGGATTAGATAAAGATAATCCACAGAGTTATTATTACTTTATGGTGAAGAATCTTTTTTCTTTGGTAAATATTCGTCCGGAGAATATACACATCCCTAATGGAAAAGCTGTTGATATAGAAATGGAATGTAGGCAATACGAAAAAGCTATTAAGAGTACTGGCGGAATAGATCTCCAAGTCTTAGGAATAGGAAGAAATGGACATATAGGATTCAATGAACCGGATGTTAAATTTGAAGCTATTACCCATTTAGTATATTTAGATGAAGAAACTATTGAAGATAATTCTCGTTTTTTCGAAAGGGTTGAAGATGTTCCTAAAACAGCCATTAGTATGGGGATCAAGACCATTATGCAATCTAAAAAAATTCTTCTTCTAGCTAGTGGGAAAGAAAAAGCAGAAATAGTTAAAGAAGCCTTACAAGGAGGGATTACTCCAGAAACTCCGGCTTCTGTCATACAACTTCATCCTGATGTAACAGTAATTCTAGACAAGGAAGCCGCTGTTTTATTAGAGAAAGGAGATGATAGTCTCAATGACTAAAAGAATTCTAGATGCTGCAGGATCTGATTTTAATGAAATGGCAGGGAGAGATCTGCTGAATTCTATCCGGGGAGCAGAGGGTAGAACTATAGTAGCGGAAATTGTTACTCCTTTTCCCCCTCTTCTTCATGATATAAGTAATCCAGAGTTAGCGGCAGCTTTTGGAAGCGATATGATATTACTCAATTTCTATGATGTTAATGCCCCTATAGTCAGAGGCCTTCCTGCAGAGACAGGGAAAGAGGTGGTAAGAGTACTTAAAAGGTTAATAGGAAGACCTATAGGCATTAACCTTGAGCCTGTAGATGAGAAAATTCAGGTCTTAGGTGAAAGACTTAGTCTACGACCAGGTCGACAGGCAACTCCTGAAAATGCTGAAAAAGCATTAGAGCAAGGAATAGATTTTATTGTCCTAACAGGGAACCCTAAAACAGGAGTAACCAATGAACAAATTGTTCATGCTCTTACCAAAATGAAAGCTATAATAGGGGATAAAATAGTATTTATTACCGGAAAAATGCATGCGGCGGGCACTCTTAGTGATGCAGGCAGCAACATTATTGACTCATCTACTATTGAAAAATTTATCACTGCGGGCAGTGATGTAATTCTCTTACCTGCACCTGGTACTGTTCCTGGTATTACTACTGAATATATCAAGGAAATGGTAGACCTTATCCATCGAAAAGGAGCCTTAGCTATGGTAGCTATCGGTACCTCCCAAGAAGGAGCTGATGAAAATACTATCCGTACTATTGCGCTACAAAGCAAGATGACAGGGGCTGATATTCACCATCTTGGAGATGCTGGTTATTCAGGAATTGCTATCCCAGAAAATATTATGGCTTATAGCATTGCTATTAGAGGTAAACGGCATACTTACAGGAGAATGGCTATGTCTGTTAACCGTTAGTCAAAAGATTAGGAATATATCCTAATCTTTCTCTATAGTATAGAATGTAATTGACTTTTTAATCCTAATATCTTAATATATAAATATAAAGTTATTATTTTAAAAGGAGTTGATAATAATGAAAGTGTTAATCGTTGGTGGTGTTGCTGGTGGTGCAAGCGCAGCAGCACGTCTAAGACGTTTAGATGAAAAATGTGAGATTATCCTATTTGAAAGGGGTGAATATATTTCTTTTGCTAACTGTGGTTTGCCTTATTATATTGGAGAAATAATTACAGAAAAAGAAAAATTAGTAGTTCAAACTCCTGAAAATATGAAGAGAAGATTTAATTTGGATGTAAGGGTATTAAGTGAAGTTATAAGTATTAATTCTATTGAAAAAGAAGTAAAAGTTTATGACTATAAAAATGGTAGAGAATATATAGAGCGCTATGATAAATTGATTCTTTCTCCCGGAGCTAGTCCCATCAAACCTAATATTCCCGGTATAGATGCTACTAATGTTTTTACTTTGAGAAATATACCAGATACCTATAGCATAAAAAATTTCGTGGATCATTACCAACCTAAGAGAGCTGTAGTAGTAGGTGGAGGCTTTATAGGAATAGAACTGGCAGAAAATTTGGCTGAAAGAGGTATTGCAGTCACTATAGTAGAGTTGGGGAATCAGGTAATAGGTCCTTTAGATTTTGAAATGGCTGCACTGGTTCATCAACACCTCAAGGAAAAAGGCATGGAATTATATTTAGAAGATGGAGTTCTTTCCTTAAGGCATGAGGAAAGAAATAGTACTGTTTTACTAAAAAGTGGTCAAGAGATTAAAACTGATATGGTAGTACTTGGTATTGGAGTGGCTCCAGAAGTCAAATTAGCTAAAGAGATAGACTTAGAACTTGGAGAACGAGGCGGCATCAAAGTAGATAAAACTTTACAAACTTCCGATCCTAATATTTATGCTGTAGGAGACGCTATTGAAGTAATGGACTTCATTAATGGCAGTCCAACTCTAATTCCTTTAGCAGGACCAGCAAATAAACAAGGTAGAATCGCCGCTAACAATATATGCGGGTTTTATGAAGAGTATGAGGGGACACAAGGAACTTCTGTTTTGAAAGTATTTGATATGACTATCGCTACTACTGGTAATAATGAGAAAGCTCTTAAGAGAGCCAATATTCCTTATCAGAAATCCTTTATTCATTCTCTTTCCCATGCAGGGTACTATCGTGGAGCCATGCCTTTATCACTAAAAATTTTATTTTCTCCTAATGATGGAAAAATACTAGGTGCTCAAGGGGTAGGGTATGAAGGAGTAGAAAAGAGAATTGACGTTATTGCCACTGCTATTAGAGCAAGAATGAATGTCAGCGACTTAGAAAAGTTAGAATTATCTTATGCTCCTCCTTACTCCTCAGCTAAAGATCCAGTGAATATGGCTGGTTATGTAGCTGCTAACATTCTAAAAGGGGATTGTCAGATTGTTCACTGGGACGAAATAGCCAGTTTGGATAAAGGAAAGACTATTCTTATAGATGTCAGAACTCCATTGGAGTTTAGCATGGGTTCCCTTCCAGGAGCTATCAATCTTCCTTTGGATGATTTGAGAGATAGAATAGAAGAAATCCCCAAAGATAAGGAGATAATTCTTTTCTGTCAAGTAGGATTGAGAGGTTATCTAGCTTATAGAATATTAGCCCAAAATAATTACAGAAATATTAGAAATTTAAGCGGAGGCTATAAAACCTATTCAGCAGTTACGCAGGAACAATCTAATCGTAATATTTATCGCTATGAGGAATTAACAGTAAGAAAAACAGGTGAGAAATTAACAACTGACCCTAGTTCATTAGAAAATGATATAAAGGTTGATATGAAAATAGATGCTTGTGGATTACAGTGTCCAGGCCCTATTATGCAGGTCTACAAGGCTCTGAACTCCATGAAGCCAGGAGAAATTTTAGAAGTAACTACAACAGATCCAGCTTTCGGAACTGACATAGAGGCTTGGTGCGACCGAACTGGTAATCAACTGTTGAAGATAGACAAATCAACAGGCTCAGTTAAAGCTTATTTAAAGAAAGGTAGTGGTGAAGAATTAACAAGTAAACCAATTGCCATGGGGCATGATAAAACTATAGTTGTTTTTAGTGGTGAACTAGATAAGGCTATAGCATCTTTTATTATAGCTAATGGTGCAACGGCTATGGGGCGAAAAGTAACTATGTTCTTTACCTTCTGGGGATTGAACATCCTAAGAAAACATGATAAAGTGAATGTTAAGAAAAACTTCCTAGAATCTATGTTTAGCATGATGATGCCAAGGGGGTCTACCAAGTTAGGTTTGTCAAAAATGAACATGGGTGGTATGGGAGGTAGAATGATTAGGTATATTATGAATAAGAAGAACGTATCTTCGCTGGAAGACTTGATTGCACAAGCTAAGACCCAAGGTATAAAGATAGTAGCCTGTAGTATGTCTATGGATGTAATGGGTATTAAAGAAGAAGAGCTTCTTGAAGGTGTTGAGATTGGTGGAGTAGCATCTTATCTAGGAGCAGCTGAAATGGCAGATACTAATTTATTTATTTAGAAATTGAAGGGTGATCAAATGGAAGATATGAAGGACTATATCCAAAAAAGTGAGATTTTAAAAGCAATCTCTCATCCTGTAAGACTATGCATTGTCAAAGGATTGATGGAGAATCAATGTAATGTGACTAAAATGCAAGAGTGTCTTGATTTGCCCCAGTCTACAGTTTCTCAGCACCTAGCCAAGCTTAAAGCAGCAGGGATAATTCAGGGAGAAAGGAATGGATTAGAAATCTGTTATCGTGTTGTTAATGAAGAGGTAAAAAGAATAATAAAAGTCATTTTTAAAGATTAGGATTTTTTCCTAATCTTTTCTTCTTGCTAGCCTTTCAGTCTTTCTTAAGGCGTAGATATCAGTCATT
>Ga0079098_1031762_pt1 | contig 14057 bp, 11 predicted proteins | sample ADurb_H2B_01_Slu_FD_74559 | JGI IMG/M metagenome (GOLD analysis project Ga0079098, IMG submission 74559) | Active sludge microbial communities from Illinois, USA, of municipal wastewater-treating anaerobic digesters - ADurb_H2B_01_SludgeMetaT... | ecosystem: Engineered > Bioreactor > Anaerobic >...
TTTTTTGAGTTCATTCCTACAGAGAATTCATGGGAATGATAAACATACTGGTAAAATTTTTGGTCCAGCTAAGCAATTAGCGGAGGGAGAGTTAGAGGTTCTTAATTGGAAAAAGAAACTACAGCAAGCTATTGAGGAAGAAAAATATGAGGAAGCGGCTATTCTTCGGGATAAGGTCAAGGAGCTGGAGAAGAAGGCTGGGTTGGAGGGAGAATAATGAGTTTTGTCAATCTTTTTAGTAGATGGATGGATGGTCAAGGCCCTGAGTCTGATATAGTCATTAGCAGCCGGATTAGACTAGCTAGAAATCTCAACTCCCTTCCTTTTCCCCGCCGAGCAGATCTTAACAGTCTGCAACAAGTGATACAAGAAGTAGAGAAGTCCCTGCAAAAGAATAATTCACCTCAGCTGAAATTAATTAAATTTGCTTCTTTACCTTTAGTGGAAAGACAAATTTTAGTGGAAAAGCATTTAATTAGTCCCCAACATGGGCAAAATGAACAAGGGGCTCTTTTACTAAATGAGGATGGCTCCCTTAGTGTAATGATTAATGAAGAAGATCATTTGAGAATTCAATGCATTTTACCAGGCTTACAATTGACAGAAGCTTGGCGGCAGACCCAGGAGTTGGATGATGATTTAACCAGGGAATTAGATATTGCTTATGATGAGGACTTAGGGTATTTAACCTGCTGTCCTACTAATGTAGGAACTGGCCTTAGGGCCTCAGTGATGATTCATTTACCGGCTCTAGCTTACTTAGGACGTTTAGAACCAGTACTAAGATCTATAACTAAGGTTGGTCTGGCGGTAAGAGGTACTTATGGAGAAGGGACGGAAGCCCGAGGGAATATCTTTCAGATATCTAATCAAGTTACTTTGGGTCGGAATGAAGAGGAAATTCTGGATAATATTCAGAGAGTTACCACACAAATTGTTGAACATGAGAAGAATGCTAGGGATATCTTGGTTAAAAGTGGGAAAGTTAAACTAAAAGATTTAACTGGCAGGGCCTATGGAGTTCTTGCTAACGCTTATGTTATGACATCTACTGAAGCCATGAAATTACTATCAGATTTGAGGCTAGGGGTAGATTTAGGCTTAGTGGAAGGGCTTAGCCCTAAACTTCTTAATCAGTTGTTAGTCCTAATTTATCCTGCTCACCTACAAAGGTTGCAGGGAAAAGATTTAGAAGAACATGAACGAGATTTTTATCGGGCAGCTTTATTAAGAGAGAATTTAAGAAAAAGGGAGGAATAAGGATGTTTGAAAGATTCACTGAACGGGCAAGACAAGTTATTTATTTGGCTCAAGAAGAGGCTAAGAGATTAAATCATCCTTACATCGGCACTGAACACCTTCTGTTGGGCTTAATCAGGGAAGGTGAAGGGGTTGCTGCTAAGGCTTTACAAGGTATTGGTATAGATGTAGAGAAGGTTAGGGGAGAAGTAGAAAAGGTTATTGGCCGGGGACAGGGTGTTTTACAATCTGCACCGGAATTTACTCCTAGAGCCAAAAAAGTTTCTGAGTTAGCTTTTGCTGAAGCTCGTTCCCTAGGACATAATTATATTGGAACAGAACATCTTTTGCTAGGATTGATTAGAGAAAAAGAGGGAATTGCGGCTAGGGTGCTGGTAAACCTAGGGGCTGACTTAGCTAAAGTAAGAAACCAAGTTATTCAGTTACTAGAACAAGGTCCGGGAGCTAACTATGAAGGGGCTAAAGTTAATCCCGAGACCCCAATGTTAGATGAGTTTAGTCGGGATTTAACCGCTTTAGCTAAAGAGGATAAAATTGATCCTGTTATCGGTCGGGATAAAGAGATTGAGAGGGTAATTCAAATTTTAAGCCGGAGAACTAAAAATAATCCTTGCCTAATCGGTGATCCAGGGGTAGGAAAAACAGCAGTGGCAGAAGGCCTAGCCCAAAATATCGCTAAAGGGGATATTCCAGAAACTTTACAAGATAAAAGAGTGGTTGCTCTAGACTTAGCTTCCCTAGTGGCAGGAACGAAATTTAGGGGAGAATTTGAAGAACGCCTAAAAAAAATCATGGGGGAAATTCGTCAAGCCGGAAATATTATTCTTTTTGTTGATGAGCTGCATACTTTAGTAGGGGCCGGAGCGGCGGAAGGAGCTATGGATGCTGCTAATATTTTAAAACCTGCCCTAGCTAGAGGTGAATTACAATGTATTGGAGCTACCACTTTAGATGAGTATCGCAAGCATATAGAGAAAGATTCTGCTTTGGCTCGGCGTTTCCAAGCTATTCTAGTGGGGGAACCTAGTGTAGAGGATACCATTCAAATTCTTAGAGGATTAAGAGATCGCTATGAAGCTCATCATAAGGTTAAAATCACTGATGAGGCTATTGATGCAGCAGCTAAACTTTCTGATCGCTATATTACCGATAGATTTTTACCAGATAAAGCCATTGACCTTATTGATGAAGCAGCATCTAGGGTAAGACTAAAAACTATTGTTGCCCCTGTGGATTTGAAGCAGATAGAGGAAGAAATTAATAAAGTAAGAATGGAGAAAGAAGCAGCCATTAAATCCCAAGAGTTTGAACAGGCAGCTCGTTTAAGAGATAAAGAGCAGCAACTGAAGGATACCTTAGCTAAAGAAAAGGGACAATGGGAGGCAGAAAGGGATACTGGTAAAGTTTCTGTTTCTGAAGATGATATTGCCCATATTGTAGCTAGTTGGACGGGAATCCCGGTAAAGAGAATGGTAGAAGAGGAAGGAAATCGTCTTCTGAAATTGGAAGAGGAGCTTCACCAAAGAGTAGTAGGACAAGATCAAGCGGTGAAAGCGGTATCCAGATCTATTCGCCGGGCCAGAGCTGGATTAAAAGATCCGAAAAGACCTATTGGTTCCTTTATTTTCTTAGGACCTACCGGAGTAGGGAAAACTGAGTTAGCCAAAGCCTTAGCTGAAGTATTATTTGATGATGAGAATGCTATGATTAGAATTGACATGTCTGAATATATGGAAAGGCATGCTGTTTCTCGCTTAATTGGTGCCCCTCCGGGATATGTGGGTTATGAAGAAGGAGGGCAGTTAACGGAGAGAGTTCGCCGCCGCCCTTACTGTGTACTTCTTTTAGATGAAATTGAAAAGGCTCATCCAGAGGTATTTAATATCCTGCTGCAAGTATTGGATGATGGCCGTTTAACTGATGGTCAGGGCAGAACGGTAGATTTCCGCAATACTGTTATCATTATGACTTCTAATGTGGGAGCTAAGTTCTTAGATAGAGAGAAACTGCTTGGTTTTACCGCTGAAGCGGAGAAGACAGAGAAAAAGCATGAGCACATGAAGGAAAGAGTGCTAGAATCAGTGAAAGACACATTCCGTCCGGAGTTTATTAATCGTTTAGATGAGATGATTGTTTTCCACGCTCTAACCGAAGAACACCTGGAAGAGATCATTGACCTAATGTTGAAAAAAGTCAGAGAAAGATTGGTGGAGAAGGGAATTACCCTAGAAACCACTGCTGAAGCTAGAAAGCTTATCGCCAAAGAAGGATTTGATGTTGCTTATGGAGCAAGACCTCTAAAGAGAGCCATCCAAAGGTTAGTAGAAGATCCTTTATCTGAGGAGGTAATCAAAGGAACTATTAAAGAAGGAGATACAGCCATAGTGGATGTCAATGAAAAGGGAGAGATTGAAATTAAAGGACAAGAACATGCTCTAGCTTAAATAAATTTTATCTAGGATATACTATTAAATCCTTTTTCCAACTGCCAAGTTGGAAAAAGGATTTTTGCCTTTCAAGGGGAGAAGAATCTTCTAATTTTCTTTTAATGAGAAGGAAATTATAGTATAATTAGAAAGGAAAAGTTTAGAAAGGGGACTTGGGAAATGGCTAAGGAGAAAATCAAATTTATTTGCCAAGAATGTGCTTATGAGTCCCCAAAATGGATGGGGAAGTGTCCTGGCTGTGGAACTTGGAATAGCTTGGTGGAGGAGGTAGTAACTAAAAATCCTCCAGCTTTAGGCACTGTTTCCGGAGGAGCACCCCAGCCCATTAGTCAAATTATATCTTTAGAGGAAACTAGAACCGTTACTTCTTTACCGGAAATGGATAGGGTTCTGGGTGGTGGTATTGTAGCTGGATCTTTGGTTCTTATTGGTGGAGATCCTGGGATAGGGAAATCAACTATTCTTTTGCAGGTAGCCAATTTCTATAGCAGGCAGTATGGTAAGGTCCTTTATATTTCTGGGGAGGAATCCCCCCAGCAGATTAAATTAAGAGCAGAAAGATTAGGAACGTTATCGCCTAATTTATATATACTTTCTGAAACTAATATGGAAGAAATAGAGAGACAGGTTAATGCTTTACAGCCTAAACTGGTCATAGTAGATTCTATTCAAATGGTCTACAATCCTAGGCTAACTTCTATTCCTGGCAGCATAGGCCAGGTCAGGGAATGCACGGGAATTTTAATGCGGATAGCTAAAGGTAGCGGCATTCCTATTTTTATTGTTGGTCACATTACTAAAGAAGGAACTCTGGCTGGTCCTAGGGTTTTAGAGCATATGGTGGATACTGTTCTCTACTTTGAAGGGGAAAAACACTATGCTTACCGAGTTTTAAGGGCAGTAAAAAACCGTTTTGGCTCTACTAATGAAATTGGTATTTTCCAAATGGGGGAAAGGGGTTTAGAAGAAATCCCTAACCCCTCGGAAATTCTTTTAGCCCAAAGAAGCCTTGGGGTGTCTGGGTCAGTAGTAGTTTCCAACTTAGAAGGTACTCGGCCCCTTTTAGTGGAGGTTCAGGCTCTGGTTAGTTCTTCCAACTTAGCTTCTCCCCGGCGAACTACTACTGGATTGGATTATCAAAGGGTGGCCCTGCTTTTAGCAGTATTAGAGAAAAGGCTAGGGATGTTCCTATCCAGTCAAGATGTTTATGTTAATGTCGTGGGGGGAGTAAAACTGACAGAACCAGCGGCGGATTTGGGAGTGACTGTTTCTATAGCTTCTAGCTTTAAGGATAGAATTGTCAGTGCTAACACTGCTGTTATCGGGGAAGTTGGTTTAACTGGCGAGGTTAGAACGGTAAGTCAATTAGAGGCTAGAATTGGCGAGGCGGAGAAAATGGGTTTTGTCCGTTGTATAGTTCCTGGCCATAACCTAAGAACTAGCAAGAAAAAAGGTCAGGTGGAGATTATTGGGGTGGAAAGGGTAGAACAAGCTCTAGAATTAGTACTAGGAGGTGAATAGATGGGGGAGGAAAAATTAGAGGATGCTTTTTCTAAGATTTTACGTTTTATTGCCCCCGGTACTGCGCTGAGGGACGGTCTAGATAATATTCTCCGAGCCCAAACCGGTGCCCTAATTATTATTGGCGGCGATAATGAAGAGGTCATGAAAGTAGTGGATGGTGGTTTTGATATCAATGCGGATTTTACCCCAGCTCGCCTTTACGAATTGGCTAAAATGGATGGCGGGATTATCTTAAGCAGTGATGGAAAGAAGATTCTAAGGGCTAATACCCAATTAGTACCGGACCCTTCCATTCCTTCCACAGAAACAGGAACTAGGCATCGGACGGCGGAAAGGGTAGCTCGCCAAACCGGGGAGGTAGTAGTGTCTATTTCCCAGCGTAGGAGTATAATTACCCTTTATAAAGGTAACCTAAAATATGTTCTCAAAGATATTCGAGTTATTTTGGATAGGGCTAACCAGGCTATTCAGACTTTAGAAAAATATCGTTCTGTTCTTAATCAGGCTTTGAATAGCCTAAGTGCCTTAGAGTTCGAGGATTTGGTTACCCTCTTGGATGTTGCTACTGCTTTACAAAGGATTGAGATGGTTTTAAGAATTTCTGGGGAGATCGAGCGCTACATTAGTGAGCTAGGCGTGGAAGGTCGTTTAGTTAGTATGCAGTTAGAAGAATTATTAGTAGGGGTAAAGCAGGAAGCTAAGTTGATTATTAAAGATTATATGATCAACTCTGATGAACAGCTATTAGAGAATGTAAGGCAAATCTTCAGCAATAATTCTCCCGAGGATTTCCTAGAATTAGGGGTAATTGCTAAGGCTTTAGGATTTGGTGGAAACACAGGTTTAGATATGTCAGTTTCACCTAGGGGTTATCGAATTCTGCAAAAAATTCCTCGCTTACCTGCTGCGGTAACGGATAATCTTATTGGCACCTTCAAAACTCTACAGAGAATTATGACTGCTTCTATTGCAGAACTAGATGATGTAGATGGTATAGGGGAAGTAAGGGCTAGGGCTATTAAAGATGGCTTAAGGCGCTTAAAGGAATTGACTCTACTAGATAGACATATTTAAGCTAAAAAAGACAATAATAAAAGTGGGTAGTTAACCCACTTTTATTAATATCTTACGTTAAATTAAAAATTCCTAAAGTATTTACTTGCTTACATTCTTTACTTAAAACATCATTTAAGTTTAAATCTAAGGAATTGCAAAGAGCTACTAAATAGAAAAGATTTTTCCCTACTTCCTTTTCAATGGTCTCTTGGCAAGCAGGACACAAAAAGCCATAAAGGTGAGTTTCCATGTATTGTCTTAATTCGCGAAAACTAGCATCCTCGGGTATTTCAGGTTTTTCGGCTTTTATTTTTAAACAACCACACTGGGTGATAGATTTAACAACGGCTCTATTGACTCTAGCATTAGACTCTTGAAACTTGGATAAAACGTCTAGAATACTTTTATGTCTTACCAAGGCTTTAGAAACTGCCTCTTGAAAGTTTTCACAAATCTCGCTACTTTCCATGGATTGCCTCACTCCTCACATACCTTGATTGCTTTTTATCATTATACTTTTATTCCAGGATTTTTGTCAAGGGAATAGTAAAAAATGGATAAACCCTTGACAAATTATAGATATTATGTTAAAATAATCATTCTCTATTTGACAGGAAGTTGGCTTTTTGCTAGACTAAAGAAAAGATATTGAAAACATTGACAGCTTTCGGCAGAATTTTGCCTAAGATTAAGCTATGATAAAAGATGAATTACATTTATTGGCAAAGGAGGTGAGATGGAATTGGAGAAAAAACTGGTTCGGGGTTTTTTAACCCTACTAGGATCAGCTTTAGGTTACCAAGGTTCCACCTATATCTTGCACCTAATGAATATCTGGCCTCAGGAATCTTTAAGTATAACCATTCTTGGCTGGGTAGCCGGTGCTTTTTTAGGAGGATTTCTTTTCTTTTTACTAGCACCTTATTTAATTAAGCTGGTGATGCAAATAATTTCTTGGGCAGAAGTTCGTTTGCAAAAAGTTCCACCTCAGGATATGATTTGGGGTTCTATTGGACTAATAATCGGACTTATAATAGCTAATCTTTTGGTACTGCCGTTTTCTCGTTTACCTTGGATAGGTCAGTTTCTACCTCTCTTAAGCAGTATAGTTTTTGGTTATCTGGGTATTAGTCTAGCTATTAAGAGAAGGGAAGAAATTTATAATCTACCTACAGTATTTCCTAAGCTAAAGGAAAAAATGAATCCTCTAAAATTTAAAGCTGCCAGGAATGAAGCTGATTTAGAGGAAAAGCTGGATAATTCAGTAGCTTGCAAAATTTTAGATACCAGTGTCATTATTGACGGTAGAATCGCTGATATTTCGGAGACTGGTTTTCTAGAAGGAACATTAATAGTGCCCTCTTTCGTTTTAGAAGAACTGCGCCATATAGCTGATTCTTCTGATGCCTTAAAAAGGAATAGAGGCCGGAGGGGTTTGGACATTCTCAATAAAATGCAAAAACAAGAAGGAATTAATATTTGTGTTGATGAACACAATTTAGATGATGATTTAGAGGTAGACAGCAAATTAGTGAAGTTAGCTAAAATTCTCAAGGGTAAGATTTTGACTAATGATTATAATCTGAATAAGGTAGCAGAATTACAAGGGGTAACCGTACTGAATATCAATGAATTAGCTAATGCTGTTAAATCTATCGTTTTACCAGGAGAAGAGCTTTATATTAGCATAGTTAAAGAAGGTAAGGAAGCAGGGCAGGGGGTAGCTTACTTAGAGGATGGTACCATGATTGTAGTGGATGGAGGAAAGAAATTTATTGGCGAGCTAACCACTATTGTGGTCACTAGTGTTCTGCAAACTGCTGCTGGAAGAATGATTTTTGCCAAACCAAAATTTTTAGAGAAGATTAGTTGATAAGGTGGAATCTATTTTGAAAGTTTCAGCTATAATCCCTGCCGCTGGCCAAGGCAAAAGAATGGGCAGGGAGAAGAATAAACAGTTTTTATTACTAGGACAGAAGCCTGTTCTAGCTCATACCTTAACGGTGTTTCAGGAATCTCCCCTAATAGAGGAAATAGTAGTAGTAGCGGCTCCGGGGGAAGTTGACTACTGCCGCCTAGAAGTGGTGGAAAAGTACAATTTTTCTAAGGTAACTAAAATTATTACTGGAGGAAAGGAAAGGCAGAATTCCGTCTATAATGGTCTTTTAGCCCTTTCTCATCAGCCCCATTTAGTGGTTATCCACGATGGGGCTCGCCCTTTTTTGAGCCGGGAAATTTTAGAACAATCCATTGAGGTGTCTCTAAAAACTGGGGGGGCGGTGGTAGCTGTACCAGTAAAAGATACCATTAAAGTGGTTAATCAAGAAAAAATGGTAGAAAGTACTCCGGACCGTAGTATCCTTTGGGCAGTCCAGACCCCCCAGACTTTTAATTATTCTCTCTTACTTCAGGCCTATGAAGAGGCTGCCAAGGAGGGCTTTTTGGGGACGGATGATGCCTCCCTGGTAGAAAGAATGGGAGCTAAAGTTACTGTGGTTCCTGGTTCCTATGAGAACTTTAAGATTACTACACCAGAGGACTTACTGCTGGGAGAGGCTATTTTAGCCAGGAGGAGTGAAAAATGAGAGTAGGCCTAGGTTATGATGTTCATCAATTAGTGTCTAGTCGAAAACTAATTTTAGGAGGGGTAGAGATACCTCATACCCACGGTTTATTGGGGCATTCTGATGCCGACGTACTTTTACACGCTATTAAAGATGCTTTGTTAGGGGCGGTGGCCTTGGGGGACATTGGTAAACATTTTCCTGATACAGACCCACAGTATAAGGGGATTTCTAGTTTGCTGCTTTTAGCTAAAGTAAAGGAGCTTTTGGCTGAGCAAGGGTATAGTCTAAATAACTTAGATAGCACTATCGTTGCCCAGACCCCTAAATTAGCACCCTATATTCCAAAGATGCAGGAGAATATTGCTAAAGTCTTAGGAGTGTCTTTAGAACAAATTAATGTTAAGGCTACTACTACTGAAGGCTTAGGTTTTGCTGGGCGAAAAGAAGGTATAGCTGCTTATGCTATTGTTAGTGTGAAAAAGGGGGAATAAAGAATGAAAGGTTTAAAGGTAAGTTTATCAGTTTTCTGTTTATTGGTTTTCTTTCTGATGCAAACTGCTTTAGCCTGGGGTGCAGAACAAAAGGTTATTAGCTGGGGGGCTGATCTAACTGTAGGGGATAGAGAAAAGATCTGGTCCTACTTTCCGGCTGGCTTAAAAGAGGAGAAACCTATCGAGGTTATTTTGACAAATCAAGAAGAAAGGTCCTATCTGCAAGGTTTGGTTCCTGATAAAGTTATCGGTTCTCGGGCTATTTCTTCCATTTATGTGGAGATTCTTCCGGCTGGCAGTGGTGTGCAAGTAGAAACCAAGAATATTAATTGGGTTAATCAAGCTATGTTTGCTAATGCCCTGGTTACTGCTGGGGTGAAGGATGCTAGAGTTATGGCAGTAGCTCCTTATTCTGTTTCCGGGACAGCGGCTTTAGCCGGAATTTTCAAAGGTTTTGAAACAGCTACTGGGAAAAAACTAGATAATGCCGCTAAAAAGATGGCCAGTGAAGAACTTATAACCACTGGAAATCTGGGAGAAGCTATTGGAGATAAGGCTAAAGCTGCGGAGCTTATCTCTAAGGTCAAGGAAGAGGTAGTCAAAAAAGGTTTAAATAATCCTGAAGATATCAGACAGGTTATTGAAGAAATTGCTAAACAGCTTAATTTAAACCTAACTCCGGAGCAGATTAAAAAGATTATTGACCTAATGAAAGGTATAGGATCTCTACACTTGGATTTACAGCAGATTTCCAGCCAACTAAAGGTAATGAGTGACAATCTGCAAAAGGTTTTGAATGATAATCAGGAAGTTAAAGGCTGGTTAGAAAAGATTTATAGCTTCTTGCAAAATGCCGCCCAACAAATCATGGCCTGGTTAGGACAATATATGGCTTCCCAGAAGGGATAAATTTGCTAATTTAGGCTAGCTTTGTTATAATATTTAAGAATTTAGCTAATAGCTTGAGGAAAAGAAACAGGAGGGAAAAATATGTCACAAGAAGTAAGAGTTAGGTTTGCTCCTAGTCCCACTGGATTTTTACATATAGGAGGAGCTAGAACTGCTCTATTTAACTGGTTATATGCTAGAAGAACCGGAGGTAAATTTATTTTAAGAATTGAGGATACTGATTTAGCTCGTTCTACTAAAGAATCAGAAGAATGCATTATCCATGATTTAAAGTGGTTAGGTATGGATTGGGATGAGGGGCCAGAAATCGGTGGTGAATATGGTCCTTACCGCCAAACAGATAGATTGAATTTGTATAAAGAGGCGGTGGATAAGCTGTTGGCTAATGGTCAGGCCTATTACTGCTATTGTACTCCAGAGGAATTAGAGGCTAGAAGAGAAGAAGCAGCTGCTAAGGGAATTGCTTTTAAATATGATGGACGTTGCTGTCATTTAACTGCCCAAGAAAGAGCAGAGAAGGAAAAGGCTGGCCTTAAACCAGTAATTCGTTTCCGCATTCCATCAGGAATTGGTAATGTAGTGGTGGATGATTTAGTGCGGGGCAGGGTAGAGTTTGACAGTGAAGGTTTAGGGGACTTTATTATTGTTAAGTCTGATGGCATCCCTGCTTATAACTTTGCGGTAATTATTGATGACTACAATATGAAAATGACGCATATCATCCGAGCTGAGGAACACTTGCCTAATACTCCGCGGCAAATTCTTATTTATCAAGCTTTAGGCTATGAAATGCCTAAGTTTGCTCATATTTCTATGATTTTGGGTCCAGATAGGACTAAGTTAAGTAAAAGACATGGTGCTACTTCGGTAACCCAATACAAAGAGGAAGGTTATCTGCCTGATGCTTTAGTTAACTATTTAGCTCTTTTGGGTTGGTCTCCGGAAGAAGAAAGAGAAATTTATTCTCCAGAAGAATTATGCAAAATCTTCTCTTTAGATAGAGTAGCTAAAAATCCGGCAGTTTTTGATAATGATAAGCTTAAATGGTTAAACGGTTCTTATATTCGTCAAAAAAGTGAGGCAGAAATCACTCAGTTAGTCATGCCTTATCTAAAAGAAAAAGGTTATGTGACTACTGAACCGGTGGGGGAAGAACTAGCTCATTTGGAAAAGATTATCGGGGCAGTAAAGGACCATTTGGAGGTTTTAAGTCAAGTCACTGATCATTTAGAAGTCTTTTATAACGATAATATTGTTTTAGCTGAAGAGAAGTTTAAGGAAACCCTGCAAGGAGAACAAATTCCCCAAGTAATGACTGCCTTTAGGGAAAGGCTAGAAGCCTTAGAAGATTTAGAGGTAGAGACAGTACATCAGATGCTGAAAAAGCTGCCTAAGGAACTAGGCCTAAAACCTAAAATGGTACTTTTCCCTATCCGAGTAGCTTTAACCGGGGCTGGGGCAGGTCCGGAACTTTTTAATCTTATTCCTATCCTAGGCAAGGAAAGAGTCTTGAAAAGAATGGAAATTGCTTTAAACCAAGTAAAATAGTTGACAAAAGAAAGCAAAATTCATACAATAATAAAAGAATGATTGAATAGCAAAAGGCGAGGAAGAGGAAAAGTAGGCTAAGATACTGACTAGAGAGAAGCCCTCCCGGCTGCAAGGGGCTTTACAGAGGGTCTTAGCGGAAAATGCGTCTCGGAGCTGGAGGTTGAAATTTTAGTAGGCCTTATCGGTAGGGAACCGTTATTTTCCCAGAACTCCCAGGCGGAGTTTAGTTAAGAGGGGTAGAAAACTGCCCAATTAGAGTGGAACCACGGAAGTAACCTTCCGTCTCTGAGAATTTCTCGGAGGCGGAAGGTTTAATTTTTATGTGAAGGAGTGGGAAAATGTTTAACAGATTAAAAAAAGACATTCAAGCAGTAATGGAGAGAGACCCAGCAGTAACAAGTGTTCTAGAAGTTTTTCTCTGCTACCCTGGTTTTCATGCTATCAACATGCATCGGGTAGCCCACTATTTCTACCAAAAGAAAATGTTTGTTTTTGCTCGTTTTCTTTCGCAAATTTCTCGCTTTTTCACTGGTATTGAAATCCACCCAGGGGCAAAAATAGGAGACGGCCTCTTTATTGACCATGGTATGGGTGTAGTCATTGGTGAAACAGCGGAGATAGGTAACAATGTGACTCTTTACCAAGGTGTAACTTTGGGAGGTACGGGAAAGGAAAAAGGCAAAAGACACCCAACTATTGGTGACAATGTGGTAGTGGGTAGTGGAGCTAAGGTATTAGGTTCCTTTACTGTAGGGGATGATGCTAAAATTGGGGCTGGTTCTGTAGTGGTTAGTGCTGTACCCCCTAATTGTACGGTAGTAGGAGTTCCAGGTAGAGTAGTCATTAAGAATGGTCAGAGATTAACTAACGGCGAGATTGACCTGAATCATGATCAATTACCTGATCCGGTGGCTCAAATGCTTATTTGTTTACAGAATAGGATTAGAAATGTTGAGGAAAAACTACTAGTGCAGGAACATGCAGAGGATTAGAAGGGAGAGGGTAGTTTATGACCTTGAAAATCTATAATACTCTTTCTAGAGAAAAAGAAGAGTTTCAACCTAGGGAAGAGGGAAAAGTATCTCTCTATGTTTGTGGTGTGACCCCTTATGATTATTGTCATTTAGGCCATGCTAGAGTTTATCTAACTTGGGATGTAATCCGCCGCTATTTAGAGTATAGAGGCTATGCTGTCCATCATGTACAAAACTTTACTGATGTTGATGACAAAATTATCAAAAGGGCTGGGGAAGCCGGCTGTTCTCCTAAAGAAATCTCAGAAAAGTTTATAGCTGAATATTTTGTGGATATGGATACTTTAGGTATCAAGAGGGCAGACTCCTATCCTAAGGTAACAGAGCATATTGGAGAAATTGTTGCTATGGTTCAAGGGCTAATAGAAAAAGGTTATGCTTATGAGGTAGATGGGGATGTTTATTTTTCTATTGATGCCTTTACTCCTTACGGTAAGCTTTCTGGCCGTTCTTTAGAGGATATGCAGGCAGGGGCTCGAGTAGATGTGGACGAGAGAAAGAAAAACCCTATGGATTTTGCCCTCTGGAAAAAGGCCAAAGCCGGGGAAATTTCTTGGGAAAGCCCTTGGGGCCATGGACGACCAGGCTGGCATATTGAATGTTCCGTGATGTCTTTAAAATATTTAGGCAATTCCTTTGATATTCATGGCGGTGGGGCAGACCTTATTTTTCCTCATCATGAAAATGAGATTGCTCAATCCGAAGCTTATACAGGTTGTGCTCCCTTTGCTCGTTATTGGGTGCATAATGGTTTTGTGACAGTAGATGAAGAAAAGATGTCTAAATCCTTGGGTAATTTTTCCACTATTAAGCAAGTATTAGAAAAGTATTCTCCAGAGGTATTACGCTTTTTCTTAATTTCTGTGCATTATCGCAGTCCTATTGATTTTACCGGAGAAAGACTGGCAGAAGCCCAAAAAGGCTTAGAAAGATTAAAAAATACTGCAGCTAGATTAGCCCCTTATGCTAGTTTAGAGGGTGAGGAATCTAGTGCAGAGAGCCAAGAATTACTAGGGCTGATAGCCCAAAGAAAAGATGAATTCATTAAGGCAATGGATGATGATTTTAATACTGCTTTAGCCATTGGTGTACTTTTTGAATTAGCCAGGGATTTAAATAGATATTTAAATGAAAATAAAAAAGAATTAGTTGGAGCAATAGCTCAAGGCGGGAAGCTATTTAAAGAATTGACCACAGTTTTAGGTTTATTGCAAAAAA
>Ga0079098_1038331_pt1 | contig 13778 bp, 23 predicted proteins | sample ADurb_H2B_01_Slu_FD_74559 | JGI IMG/M metagenome (GOLD analysis project Ga0079098, IMG submission 74559) | Active sludge microbial communities from Illinois, USA, of municipal wastewater-treating anaerobic digesters - ADurb_H2B_01_SludgeMetaT... | ecosystem: Engineered > Bioreactor > Anaerobic >...
TTTTTTACCTGTTAATTCAATTTTCTCAGCATTGATTACAATTACGTGATCTCCTGTATCCACATGAGGAGTAAAGATTGGTTTATGTTTACCGCGAAGAATTTTTGCCACTTCGCTAGCTAATCTTCCCAATGTTTGACCTTCAGCATCAACAACATACCATTTTCTCTCTAACTCATGAGGTTTAGCTACAAATGTATTATTCATCTTTCTCCCTCCTTTTCCTCGTTATTTTATAATTACAAAAGCTACTTCGCCCGGGGCTCGTGGGCTACATAGCAAAATGTCACAAGCTTATTTTAATATATTAAGGATTAGCTGTCAAGAGTTATACTTGACATTAATACTTAACTTCTTTCAGAAATAGTCCCTTAGCAGGGGCAGTATTTCCCGCCTCACAGCGGTTACCACTAGCTAAGATATCCTTTACCTTTAGTGGAGAAATTTTATTTAATCCCACTTCTATTAAGGTTCCTACAATAATACGAACCATATTATAAAGGAAGCCATTGGCCTCTATCTCTATCTCTAAAAGACTTTCTTCTTTTTCTCTTATCTCCAGTAGCTTAACATTGCGAACATAGCTTCTAGCACTGGAATTGATACTACAAAAAGCAGAGAAGTCGTGCTCTCCCAGTAAATATTTAGCGCCTTCCCTCATTTTCTCTACATCAAGCTTCCTAGGGAAAAAGTAAACAAAATCCCGAAGTAAAGCAGAGTGTAGAGAACTATTCCATATATTATAACAATAAACCTTACTAACAGATGAATAGCGAGCATGGAATTCCAAGGGCATTTCCTGCACCGATTTGATAGCTATATCTTCTGGTAATAAACTGTTAAGACCTAAGGCTAGTTTGTTACAAGAGATGGTGCTAGAGGTTAGAAAATTGACCACCTGCCCATAGGCATGAACCCCAGCATCAGTTCTACCTGAGGAGTAAACAACAATACTCTCTTTAGTTAAGATGGTTAATTTATCCTCTAAAACTTCCTGAATAGTAAGGCCATTGGTTTGCCTCTGAAATCCGTGGTAATTTGTTCCCTGATATTCTAGAATGATTTTTAGGTTACGCATCCTAAGCACTCCAGTTTCCATAACGATTCACCCATAAAGCCACAGCGGTTAAGGCGAAAACTAAAGTTAGTGCTAAACCATCCATAGGAACTAGCTTCAATTCCTTCATCCGAGTTCTTCCTATACCACCACGGTAGCAACGAGCCTCCATGGCAGTAGCTAATTCATCAGCTCTTCTAAAAGCACTGATGAAAAGGGGTACTAATAAAGGAATCAGAGCATAGATTCGCCTAACTATGCTGCCTTGGGAAAAGTCCATTCCTCTAGCTGTTTGGGCCTTCATAATCTTTTCTGCCTCTTCTAAAAGAGTAGGTATAAAGCGCAAAGCAATAGTAATCATCATAGCTAATTCATGAACTGGCAAACCCAATTTCTTCAAAGGACTTAGTAGTGATTCTAGACCATCAGTTAGTCCCAAAGGTGAGGTAGTTAAAGTCAGCAAACTAGAAAAAACTATTAGCAGAAGTAAGCGCCAACTCATACTAATACCCCGAATTAAACCTTCCTGAGTCATAATCAAAGGGCCTAATCTAGCTATCTCTTTTCCTTCAGTAAGAAAAAAGTGAAAAATCATAGTAAAAATAATCAGCCAGAGAATAGGTTTTAAACTGTGAAAAAAAAGTTTGAGAGGAATCTCAGATAAGAATAAAATAGTTATAGAAAAAAGCGTTAGGACTAAATATCCTAGGAAATTCTTAACTAAAAAAGCGCCAGTCAAAAGAATAAACAGGCTGAGTATTTTAATTCGAGGATCCAATTGGTGAATATTAGAATCCCTAGGAATATATTGGCCAATTATCATATTCCTAAACATCTTTTTTTCCCCTTATGCATGAAATTATTTCCTGGGCTGCTTGTTGTGGTGTGAAAATATCAGTCTTAACCTTTTTTCCTATTTTAGCTAAGTTGTTCATTAACTTAGTAACCTGAGGCAAAGCTAAACCAATGGTCTCCAATTCTTCCTCCTGGGAAAAAACCTGACCTAAAGACCCTGATGTTATTACCTTACCTTGATGAATAACAAAAATCCTTTGAGCCACTCTAGCTACCTCTTCCATAGAATGGGAAACCAGGATAATAGTAACTTTTTCCTCTTGGTTTAGTTTATCCAAAAGAAATAGAATTTCATCCCTACCCTGAGGATCTAAATTAGCCGTAGGCTCATCAAGAATCAAATAATCCGGTTGCATAGCCAACACTCCAGCCATAGCTACCCGTCTTTTTTGACCGCCACTCAATTGAAAAGGTGAACGTTGAGCTATTTCCTGGCTATTTAAACCAACTAACTCCAGGGCTTGTTCTACTCGAGCTTTTACATCTTCTTCAGCTAGACCAATATTCCGAGGGCCAAAGGCTACATCTGCAAAAATAGTCTCCTCAAAAAGCTGCTGTTCTGGATATTGAAAGATCATGCCTACCCGTTGGCGGATTAACCTTAAATTAACCCCTTTCAATGTTATATCTTGCCCTTCTAGATAAACTTTACCCTGAGAAGGTTTAAGTAAGCCATTAAAATGCTGCACTAAGGTAGACTTTCCAGAACCACTCTGCCCAATAATACCGATAAATTCTCCAGGCTGAATTTCTAAGGTAATATCTTCTAAAGCAGTTACTTCTAGAGGCGTATCTTGGGAATAAAAGTGGGTTAAATTTTCTATAGATATGGACATATATATCTCACCATCTCATCAATTCTAAAGATGTCCAAAGGTAAATCCAATCCTTCCCGTCTAAGCAGAAAGGCTAGCTCAGTAATGGGAGGAACGTCCAAGGCCAAGGATTTTAGCTTCTCCACTTGAATAAAAATTTCTTCTGGTGTTCCTTCTAGTATGGCTTTACCGCTATTCATTACCACTACGCGATCTGCTTCCGCCGCTTCCTCCATATAGTGAGTAATAAGAATAACAGTTAAATTTTTCTCTTCATTTAACTGTTTTATAGTCTTTAGTACTTCTCTTCGGCCCACAGGATCTAGCATAGCAGTAGGTTCATCTAGGATCAGATATTTAGAACCAAGAGCTAAAGCTCCGGCAATAGCCACTCTCTGCTTCTGTCCCCCGGATAGAAGATGAGGAGGGTGGTTGCACCATTTTTCCATACCTACCACCTTTAAAGCGTCAGATACTCTTTTTCTGATTTCAGCCGGAGGAATACCTAAGTTCTCTGGACCAAAGGCAACATCCTCTTCCACAATGGCTGCTACAATCTGGTTATCAGGATTCTGGAAAACCATGCCTACTTCTTGTCTGATTGACCAAATATCTTTTTCTTGCTTAGTATTTAAACCATCTACCCAAACTTCTCCTTGGGAAGGTAAAAGTAAACCGTTTAAATGTTTGGCTAAAGTAGACTTACCAGAACCATTAGCACCAATGATAGCTAAGAATTCTCCTTCGGCAATGGTCAGATTAATCCCATCTAATGCCCTAAATTTTTCTTCCTTTTCTCCCATATAATACTCATATACTAAATTCTCTACCTTAATCATTTCTTCCCCCGTTAGCCTAGAAAAGCAGAAATAGCAGATAGTGACTAGATTATCCAATTTTTAATCTAGTCACTAATTATACTTACACTAATTCGATTAAAACCATTTCGGCAGCATCGCCACGGCGAGGACCGATTTTTACAATACGAGTATAGCCGCCATTTCTTTCAGCATATTTAGGAGCAATGTCACTAAATAATTTTGCTACTACTTCTTGATCAATGATAAAAGCAGCAGCTTGACGTCTAGCATGCAAGTCGCCTCTTTTACCTAGAGTAATCATTTTTTCTGCTAGGCTTCTAATAGACTTAGCTCTAGTCTCAGTAGTTTGGATTTTCTCATGCCGAAGCAATGAGGTTACCATATTCCGAAACATAGCATTTCTATGGTCGGTTCTTAATCCTAGCTTCGCTTGTCTTGGCATAGTTCTCCCTCCTTCTAGTCATTACTTGGTTTGAAATCAAGTCCAAGACTATTTAACTTGTTCCGTACTTCTTCCAAGGACTTTTTCCCCAAATTTCTCACTTTCATCATATCATCTTCAGATCTCTTAGTTAGATCTTCTACACTATTGATGCCAGCTCTTTTTAAACAATTGTAAGAGCGAACAGATAAATCTAATTCTTCAATGCTCATCTCCAACAATTTGTTTTCTTCTTCCTTTTTCTGTACCATAATGGTCCCGATATTTTCAATGTAGTCAGTAAGTCCCAAGAATAGGTTTAAATGTTCAGTCAAAATCTTAGCTGCCAAACTTAGAGCTTCCCTAGGATTAATACTACCATCTGTCCATAACTCTAGAGTGAGTTTATCATAATTAGTTACTTGACCTACCCTTGTGTCCTCCACAGAGTAATTAACCTTATGAACAGGAGTAAAAATAGAATCAATAGGAATAACCCCGATAACTTGACCTGGCTTCTTATTCTTATTCGCAGGAATATAACCTCTACCTTTTTCAGCAGTCATCTCAATATTCAAGGAACTACCATCCATAACGGTGGCTATGTGCATATCCGGATTGAGAACTTCCACATCAGGATTAACAATAATGTCTCCGGCTTTGACTTCCTTTTCCCCCTGAGCTTCTACTCTAATAGTTTGAGGCTCATCGCTGTTAATTTTTAGAGCAAGGCCCTTAAGATTAAGAATAATCTCACTAACATCTTCTACCACTCCAGGAACAGTAGAGAATTCATGAAGAACTCCATCTACTTTGATAGATGTAATGGCTGCCCCTGGTAAAGAAGAAAGAAGAACACGGCGTAAAGAGTTACCTAAGGTAATACCGTATCCTCTTTCTAAGGGTTCAACCACAAACTTCCCATATCTATCATCGGCTTCTACACATTCAATTTTCGGCTTTTCAATTTCTAACATCAATCTTAGACCTCCTTTTTAAGAGGTAATAATTCCTACGAAGCAGCATTATCTAGAGTAGTACTCAACGATAAGAGATTCTTGAACTGGTACATCGATATCCTCTCTATTTGGTAGAGCAACCACTCTACCTTTGAAAGCTTCTCTATCTACCTCTAACCAAGCAGGTACTCCTTTAGCTGCATTTGCTTCTACAATTTCTCTTACTGCTTTAGCATCTTCTTTAACTTCGATTACATCCCCAGCTTTAATCAGCATAGATGGAATATTAGCTTTTTTACCATTAACAGTAAATTGATTATGTCTAACAAATTGTCTAGCTTGTTGACGAGAGTCAGCAAAACCTAAACGAAAAACAACATTATCAAATCTTCTCTCTAAAAGGCGAAGGAAATTTTCCCCTGCTACCCCTTGTTGTCTTTCTGCCATATCAAAATATTTTCTGAATTGGTTTTCTAAAAGACCATAAATTCTTTTAGCTTTTTGCTTTTCTCTCATCCGGATACCATACTCAGAAATTTTCTTCTTTCTTTGTCCATGTTGACCAGGAGCATAACCTCTACGGTCAATGGCACATTTACCAGTATAGCATCTTTCACCTTTAAGATATAACTTTACACCCTCACGGCGGCATAATCTGCAAACAGGGCCATTATATTTTGCCATTGCTTATTTTTCCCTCCTTTTTCACTAAACTCTTCTTCTTTTTGGTGGGCGGCAGCCATTGTAAGGAATAGGAGTAACATCTTTAATCATACTTACTTCTAAACCAGCTGCTTGTAAAGAACGGATGGCAGCTTCACGACCTGCTCCCGGTCCCTTTACTGTAACCTCTACTTGTTTCATACCATGATCCATTGCTTCTTTACCAGCTTTTTCAGCAGCTAACTGAGCAGCAAATGGAGTTCCTTTTTTACTACCTTTAAAACCTTGGCCTCCAGCACTAGACCAAGAAATGGTTGCGCCGGTCGGATCGGTAATGGTTACAATAGTATTATTGAAAGTAGAGTGGATATGCGCAACACCACGCTCTACATTCTTGCGCTCACGGCGTTTAACCTTTGTTGCATTGGTTCTACGAGCCATTTATTTATCCCTCCCTATTTTTTCTTTCTCTTAGCACCTACTGTTTTCTTAGGACCTTTTCTAGTACGAGCATTATTCTTTGTACCTTGTCCCCGTACAGGAAGGCCTCTACGGTGTCTTAATCCTCTATAGCTGCCAATTTCAATTAGTCTTTTAATATTTAGGGAAACTTCTCTTCTCAAGTCCCCTTCCACTTTATGCTCTTTATCTATTACTGCTCTAAGCTTTCCTACTTCTTCTTCTGTTAAATCTCTTACCCGAGTATCAGGGTTGATTCCAGTTTCAGCTAAGATTTGCTGAGCTGTTTTTAATCCGATACCATAAATATAAGTTAATCCGATTTCTACCCGTTTCTCTCTAGGTAAGTCTACACCGGCGATTCTGGCCATATTCTTTTACACCTCCCTAATTAATCTCTTATCCTTGCCGTTGCTTGTGCTTAGGGTTAACGCAAATAACCCTAACTACACCTTTTCTTTTAATAACTTTACATTTTTCACAGATAGGTTTAACTGATGGTCTTACTTTCATTTTAGTACCTCCTTTTGACCATACCCACCTTAAAACTTATTTAAAGCGGTAGACTATTCTGCCCCGAGTTAAATCATAGGGTGACAGTTCTATTAAGACCTTGTCTCCTGCTAAAATCCTGATAAAATGCATTCTCATCTTACCAGATATATGCGCTAAAACCTTATGACCGTTTTCTAATTCCACCCGAAACATGGCATTAGGTAGAGGTTCTAGAACCGTGCCCTCTACTTCAATTACGTCTTGTTTTGCCATACACTAAACCTCCTTATTCTCGGCTTTCATTCTGTTATTCCCAATTTCAACAAAGCTTCCCGCACCTCACGGTTAGTAATTGGCTTTTTCTCTAAAAGTTTCTTTTCCATGTTCTCCAGCACCTCTGGATGCAATACTAAATGACGAAGTTTCTTTTTCTTGGGTTTCTCAACTCTTCGTAAGTGTCCATCCACTACCAGTACCATATTTTTATCAAGGATATCCATAATTAAAAAATATTTTCCCTGGTCTCTCCCGGCCTTAGAACTAACCAATTGTCCTAACCTTGCCAACACTTTTCTTCCTCCTTAATCTGAAAACCAACTAAAACTTTGTCAGGATTTCCGGACCAGCGGGAGTGATAGCTACAGTGTGCTCGAAATGGGCTGATAAGCTTTTATCTCTGGTCACAACAGTCCAACCATCTTCCCTAGTGAGAACTTCATAAGAACCCACATTTACCATAGGTTCAATAGCTAAGGTCATTCCTGATCTTAGTCTTGGACCCATTCCCGGTTTACCGAAATTCGGTATTTGGGGAGATTCGTGCATTTTTTCACCAATTCCATGCCCTACAAAATCTCTGACCACTGAAAATCCCCGCTTTTCCACATGACTTTGGATAGCATGGGATATATCTGATAGTCGATTACCTTCGATGGCCATCTTTATACCTTCGTATAATGATTCTTCCGTAACCTGAATAAGTTTCTGGGCTTCATCACTTATTTTACCCACTGGAATAGTTCTCGCCATATCTCCATAATGCCCGTCTACTAAGGTTCCGATGTCTACGCCTAAAATATCCCCTTCTTTGAGCTTACGGCTACCTGGAATACCATGCACAACTTCCTCGTTTACAGAAGCACAAATGGTAGCAGGGAAACCGTATAATCCCTTAAAGGCCGGCTTGGCACCATGCTGAAGGATAAAGTCCTCGGCAATCTGATCTAACTCCTTTAAAGTTATACCAGGAACCACTGCTTTCTCTAATTCAGCTAGGGCCTGGGCGACTATCCGACCAGCCTTACGCATGGCTTCTAGTTCCCGCTCCGTTTTTAAAACAATCATCTATTTCTTCTCCTTTAAAGCAGTAACAACTGCAGTGAAGATTTCTCCAATCTCCTTACCATCGCCTTTGATGGTCTCTAACAAACCAGTTTTTTCATAGTACTCAATTAAAGGAGAAGTTTGGTTTCTATAAACTTCTAAGCGCTTACGGATAGTTGCCTCCTGATCATCATCCCTTTGATAGAGTTCCCCACCACAAGCATCACATACCCCTTCGCTTTTAGCTGGACTAAAGTGAATATGATAACTAGCACCGCAATTTTTACAAACTCTACGGCCGGATAAGCGAGTAACCAACTCATCCTCGCTAACCTCTAAATTCACCACTGCTGATAAATCCATTTTTAAATTTTTCAGAACTTCCTGCAAAGCGTCGGCTTGAGGCACTGTCCGTGGAAAACCATCCAAGATGAATCCCTTTTGACAATCTTCCTGAGTTAATCGCTCTTTCACAATTCCAATAACTACTTCATCCGGTACTAACTGACCTTGGTCCATATAAGCTTTAGCTTTAGTACCCATTTCAGTACCTTCTTTAATAGCTGCTCTAAACATATCTCCAGTGGAAATATGAGGAACCGCAAACTCTTTTACTAACATAGCTGCCTGAGTGCCTTTTCCAGCTCCCGGGGGCCCCAATAAAATTATTCGCATAATCTTCCGCCTCCCATTGATTAGTCACCAAAAACCTCAGCCTAGGCTTAAGGCTTCTGGCGACATTCCTTAGGGTTTACTTCATAAACCCTTCATATTGTTTCATCATTAAATGAGCTTCTAATTGCTTCATAGTATCCAAAGTTACACCTACTACAATTAATAAGCCAGTTCCACCAAAGTAGAAAGTCTGCACTCCGGTTAAACCTATTAAAACAGTAGGTAACACCGCAATAAAGGCTAAGAAAACAGCTCCAGCTAGAGTAATTCTAGTAGCTACTCTCTCAATATATTCAGCAGTAGATTTACCAGGTCTAATTCCTGGCACGAATCCACTATATTTTTTCAAGTTATCAGCCATCTCTACCGGATTGAAGACTATTGCTGTATAAAAATAGGTAAAAAAGACAATTAACAGCGCATAGAGTACATTGTAGAGTGCTGATTGAGGAGAAAACAAGTTTTTAATCGTATTCGCTAGAAAAACACCAGGGAAAAACTGAGCAATAGTTGCAGGGAATAGGAGAATGGAAGAAGCGAAAATCACAGGAATAACCCCTGCCTGATTTAGCTTTAGAGGGATATGAGTGCTTTGGCCCCCATAAACCTTTCTTCCCACTACTCTCTTAGCATACTGCACTGGAATTCTCCGCTGCCCTTCATTGGTGAAGATTACCGCACCAATAACAACAATAGCGATAATCAGAAAAGCACCTAACGCGATCAGGTTTACTCCCCCGACTTTAATTAAGGAAATAGTTTGGGCTACCCCACCAGGTAGATTAGCCACGATACCGGCAAAAATCAGAATAGAAATCCCATTTCCAATCCCATTGCCAGTAATCATTTCCCCTAACCACATCAGAAAAGCAGTTCCTGCCGTTAAGGTAATTACAATCACTAAAGAAGTGCCTAAGTTAAAGTTAGGGATAACCCCCATATTTTTTAACCAAAAACTCATACCAAAGGCTTGTAGAGCACCTAGCACTACTGTACCGTAACGAATATATTGGGTCATCACTTTCCGACCCTCTTCCCCTTGTTTAGCCAACTCTCCTAAACGGGGTATTACTACGGTTAGTAACTGCATAATAATCGAAGCATTGATATAAGGGGCAATACCCATAGCGAAAATAGAAAATCTTTTTAAGGCCCCTCCAGCAAACAAATCTAGAAAACCTAACAGTCCCCCTTGCTGGAAAAGTCTCTCCATAGCTGTAGCATCTATCCCAGGTACTGGGACATGGCTACCAAAACGAAAGACTAGGAGCATAGCCAAGGTAAATAACACCTTATGCCGTAGCTCTCCCATTCTAAAGATATTTTGTAGAGATGATAACAACTTAAATCACCTCTACTTTTCCACCAGCTGCCTCGATTTTTTCTACAGCAGCTTTACTAAAGCGATGAGCCTGAACTGTAAGCACCTTTTCTAAAGAGCCCTCACCTAGTATTTTTACACCATCCTTAACCTTATTAATTAATCCTACTTTTTTCAAAAGTTCTGGAGTAACTACTGTGTTTGCTTCAAAATCATTAAGTCTTTCAACGTTAACTTCTGCAAAGTCTTTCTTGAAAATATTTCTGAATCCTCTTTTAGGCACCCTTTGTTGTAAAGGCATTTGTCCCCCTTCAAAACCTGGACGAACACCGCCACCAGAACGAGCCTTTTGGCCTTTATGACCTTTACCGGAAGTTTTACCTAAACCGGAACCAGTACCACGACCAACCCTTTTAGGAGAATGTTTAGATCCAGGGGCTGGACTTAACTCATGTAGTTTCATTTTTACACCTCCCTATCCCTAGTTGGAATTAAGCGTCTACTTCTTCTGCCACAACTAGATGTTTTACTTTGTTAATCATGCCACGAATTTGTGGAGTATCATCATGCATGGCGATTGTACCAATTTTCTTTAAACCAAGGGCAGCAACAGTACCTCTTTGGTCTTGTGGACGGCCAATTAAGCTACGTGTAAGAGTAACTTTTAGCTTTTTCATTTTTCTTCCCTCCTAACCTAATAGCTCTTCCACATTTTTATCTCTTAATTTTGCTACTTCTTCTACTCTTTTTAACTTTCTTAATCCATCCATAGTAGCATAAACCATATTAAATGCGTTGTTGGAGCCTAAAGATTTAGTTAGAATGTCTTTCATTCCGGCTAATTCCAATACCGCCCGCACGGATCCACCAGCGATAACCCCGGTACCTGGTGCAGCAGGCTTTAGAAGAACATTTCCTGCTCCAAAGTGTCCAATGATTTGGTGAGGAATACTAGTTCCTACCATTGGTACCCGGACTAAATTTTTCTTTGCATCTTCAATCCCTTTTTTAATGGCACTAGGAACTTCTGAAGCTTTACCCAAGCCTGCTCCTACATAACCGTTACCATCTCCTACTACTACTAGAGCACTGAAACTAAATCTCCGTCCACCTTTAACTACTTTAGCTACCCGACTAATGTGGACAACTCTTTCGGTTAACTCTAGTTCAGCAGGATTAATTTTCTCAGCCATATTTTTCCCTCCTTCTTTAGAATTCTAAACCGCCTTCACGAGCGGCGCTAGCTAAAGCTTCAATTCTTCCATGATAAATATAACCGCCTCTATCAAACACTACCTGCTTAATGCCCTTAGCTACAGCTTTTTCAGCAATTAATTGGCCTACAGCTTTAGAAGCATCAATGTTACCAGTAGATTCTGTCTTACCAGCAGCTAACGCTTCTTTGCTGGAAGCGGAAACAAGGGTGTGACCCTGAGAATCATCAATAATTTGAGCATAAATATGCTTTAAGCTTCTAAAGACAGCTAATCTCGGTCTAGCAGTTGTTCCTGTAATTTTATTTCTCAGTCTCTTATGACGCTTTTGTCTTTGAGCTTTAGAATCTGGTTTTCTAAACACTGTCTTCACTCCTTTCTTTCCGGTGACGTCAACAGGTATCTAACTATTTTTTACCAGTTTTACCTACTTTACGTCTAACAACTTCATCACTATAACGAATTCCTTTACCTTTGTAAGGCTCAGGCTCTCTTACTTTTCTAATATTAGCAGCTACTTGACCTACTAGTTCTTTGTTAATACCTTTAACAATAACTTTAGTAGGAGCAGGAACTTCAATATCAATTCCTGGGATAGCTTCCATTTCTACAGGATGAGAGTAACCCATTTGTAGAACAAGCTTATCTCCTTGTTTTTGTGCTCTATAACCAACACCTACGATGTCTAAAGATTTCTCATATCCCTTAGTAACACCATCAATCATGTTGGAGATTAAAGTCCGAGTTAAACCGTGTAAAGAACGATCAAGTTTTTGATCAGAAGATCTAGTTACTACAACTTCACTCTCTTCAACTGCAACATTGATTTCTTTCCTAAGATCTCTGGTCAATTCGCCTTTCGGACCCTTGACAACGATAACATTGTCTTTTAATTCCACTTGGACACCTTGTGGTATAGCAATAGGCTTTTTACCTATACGTGACATTACTCAAGCACCTCCTTTTTCTGCCCTTTCTACCAAACGTAACAAAGAACTTCCCCGCCGATACCTTCATGGCGAGCTTTTTTATCAGTCATAATGCCTTTAGATGTGGAAATTATAGCAATTCCCATACCACCTAGTACTCTAGGCACTTCATCTTTACCAGCATAAACTCTTAAACCTGGACGGCTGATTCTTTTTAATCCAGTAATTACTCTTTCCTTATTTGCTCCGTATTTCAAGAAAACACGGATAGCAGGATGACCGGCTCCATCTTGAGTGTATTCTACATTTTTTATGAAGCCTTCTTCAAGTAGAATCCGAGCCACCTCTTGCTTAAGCTTAGATGCTGGAATATCTACTTTTTCATGATAAACTGTATTACCATTTCTGATACGGGTTAGCATATCAGCAATTGGATCTGTCATTACCATTCTCTGCGACCTCCTTCCTTCTCCCGTGAAATTACCAACTAGCTTTGGTTACGCCTGGAATTTCACCTTTGCTTGCTAATTCTCTAAAGCATACTCTGCACATGCCGAATTTCCTCATATAACCTCTTGGTCTACCGCAAACACGACATCTATGGTAGGCACGCACTTGAAACTTTTGGTCTCTGCTTGCCTTAATCTTCATAGCTGTTTTAGCCACTTAGTTTCCCTCCTTTTTTATTGTGCAAATGGAGTTCCCAACAATCTAAGAAGTTCTCTAGCTTCCTCATCTGTTTTTGCACTAGTAACCATAGTAATTTCCATACCTCTGATTCTATCAACCTTATCATACTCAATTTCTGGAAAGATAAGTTGCTCTTTAATACCTACAGTATAATTACCTCTACCATCAAATCCTTTAGCAGAAATTCCTCTAAAGTCTCTAATCCGAGGTAAAGCAACATTCAATAACTTATCCAAGAAGAACTCCATTCTTTCTCCTCTTAGAGTTACCTTGCAACCGATAGGCATTCCTTCTCTTAATTTAAACCCAGCAATGGATTTCTTAGCTCTAGTTACTACAGGTTTTTGACCTACAATAGCAGTTAAGTCACCTATAGCTGCATCTAGGGCTTTAGAGTTAGCAATAGCTTCACCTAGACCGATGTTTACTACTACTTTTTCCACTTTTGGTACTTCCATAATATTTTTATAACCAAACTTTTTCATTAAAGCTGGAACTACTTCTTGTTGGTATTTATCTTTTAGTCTAGACATCCAGTTGACCTCCTTTCCTGTCTACGGTTCTACTTATCTAAAGTTTCTCCGCATTTTTTGCAAACCCGAACTTTTTTCCCATTATCCAATACTTTTGCTCCAGTTCTTACTCCTGTATCACAAGTTGGACAGAAAAGTAATACTTTAGAACTATATAAAGGAGCAGGTTTTTCTAAAATTCCACCTTGCGGAAGCTTTTGGCTAGGCTTAGTGTGTTTTTTTACTACGTTTACACCTTCAACCACTACAGTAGCTTTTCTTGGAAGAACTTTTAACACTTTACCTTTTTTGCCTTTATCTTTACCAGAGATAACTTCTACTGTATCTCCTTTTTTCACGTGCATTTTATGAATTGTTGCCAATCTTTCCACCTCCTCGCCGAGATTAGATTACTTCCGGTGCTAGGGAGACGATTTTCATGAAATCTCTATCCCTTAATTCACGGGCTACAGGGCCAAAGATACGAGTTCCTCTCGGATCTCCCCCGTCCTTGATAATAACAGCTGCATTATTGTCAAATTTAATATAAGAACCATCAGGTCTTTTTT